>LFCJ01002907.1_pt1 | contig 12451 bp, 11 predicted proteins | sample 643141 | NCBI WGS metagenome assembly LFCJ01 (sample SAMN03766243, study PRJNA286221) | soda lake metagenome | biome: soda lake; feature: Kulunda steppe; material: water; isolation source: sample B1-Br-g2 brine of Lake Bitter-1 | place: Russia: Kulunda steppe | collected 2010-07 | reverse complement strand
CTGTAAGGTACCGGGAACACCCTCTCTGTCTGGTAACATGAAAGTGACATCGCCGTACTCGACTGTCCCGGTTTGATGTTCGTCTCGCCACTTCTTTCGCAGCGCCGCTGCATCGTCTCCATTATACTCAAAACGCCACGTGTCGGCCTCAGTATCGGCCTTCCGGAACGGATAGCCCGGCACCCAATCCGACGCTTTATCTGATCCGGTCGTATTGACGACGTACTCCGGCTCTTCGCCCTTGCCGATGTTCTCCAGCAAGAACGTCCGGACCATATGCTCGGTGACGCTGCTGTCGAACCGGTCCGTCACCTTGTTCACGGTGAACTGCTCGCCCGGTTCGAGACCCTCGATATACTCTAGTATCTTCTCGCCAATTCGATCCGTAACGGTCGGAACGATTTTGACTATCGCCGGGTCACGGTCTCCCAGCGACTCCAAATATCTCCCACCCGCTTCAAGAACATAGTCGTCTACCAGGAAGTCATTAACTGCCTCGCGTGCGACAACTTCGGTTTTATCTGGTGGCAGAAACACGCTCTCATCGCTGCGGATCTCTCCGATTATTGTATTGAGTTTCGCGTATCCGTCCTCGTCGATTGCCTCTTCGATCCGGTCGGAGAGGTAGGACGCACCAACCACAGTAGCGTTCCCGACATCACGGAGCGTCGCGTCAGACTGTGGTTTGTCGAGGATATCGTTCCCTCGAACGATGACGTACTGTTCCTCGCGGTTGAGCCGACCGATGGCCCTCATGATGATGTCGTGGCTGTCTCCGTTGATCCAGATTTCCCCGTCCTGTGTAAGTTCCAACTCGAAATCACCTATATCGAGCGCTGTTGTCCCGCTCCCGAACCGCTGTCGTAGTTCTTGCTCGACATCGTCCACACCCCACACATCAACGTCTTTCTTGTGGACGAGCACCGTATCAAGGGAGCTCCCGGATAGGTTACTACGGAAGCCACTCGAATCCCGTGCTAAGATGGACTTTTTGTCCAGCGCTTCGACCGTGGCGTTCAACACATCGTTCGCGCTCCCGGGGATGGGTAGTTCGGGGTCGCGCAGGAACTGTTCGTAAATGTCTTTGATCGATATTTCACCGCGGCGATCCAATAGATCCTCGACGATCGACCAGACGTGTGTTTGGAGATCAAACGGATCTGCCGCTGCGGAGTCAGCGATGTTGGACGCATTCAACTCTGGACCGTCCAGAACGTAGACATCGAGATCCATCGGGGCAGCGAGATCAAAATCGTTGAGCAAGTCATCGCCGTCGAGAACTTCACCGTAGAGGAGTTGGAGCTCTTCTCGTAGCTCGCTTATTTCCTGCTGTTTCATGCCTTCGATGGACTCACGAATTTCTTCATCAAGAGACTCATCCGCAAGCACCTGTCGGGCACCTTCGATGTAGCGAGCCTTGTCGATGTAGCGTGTCCCAGACTCGATCGACTTGTCCCCAGAGGGTTGAACAAACACGAGAGTGTTGCGCCACTGTCGCCCTCGCCCGTCGTTCGTGATGGCTTTCTTAACCTCTTCTGGCGTCCACTGACGGTCTTTTACGACGACTTTGATCTCTCTGGAGTCTGGGATGTCCCGAATGTCGTTTGTTCGGAACCCGACCGGATACGCATCTGAGCCGAAAATGTCAGTGATGAAATCCGCAATCTCGGCTTTAGCGGCTGTTTCGGACACGTCTGTTGCCGCGTTCCGGATCAGCGCATTCGGATTTTGCCGATCGCGGATTGCGTACTTCCCGTTGAGCTTGTGGAGATGCCACGCGACTCCGTGAAGTCGTTCGAGGTCAAGCACGACATCGGCTACGAGGTCTCCGGTCTGATACGCTCCGATAATAATCTCTGAGACATTGGCCCCTTCTCCCTCGCTGGGTTTCAGTGAGTAGAGGAGAATCGTGTTCAGTACTCGACGGCCGTGTGGCACGTCCTCAGTATCGATACGGCTTTTAATATCGCCCGTCGCCGCGTTCAATCTCTCATAATTGATTTTTGCCAGTTCGTCCTCAAAGACAATTGCATCGATGTCTCCGTGAGTGATCAGATCCGTCTGATCCTGCATTTCGAGAAGAACTTTTGAGAACAAGTAGATCATCCCGCGTGTGTTCTGGTTCCCTTCGTCTGCGTAGTAGCGCGTTTCGAGTGCATCAAGAAGCACAGGATGGAACGGATAGAAATCGTGCATATCCGCCAACAAATCATTCGGGAGCGTGACGTGGTCGGACTGGTCGTAGGCGTCGAAGTATCCGTTGACGATTTCACGGGCGGAATCCTCATCGATGTCATCGATCAGGCGATGCCGAAGAACTTCCCGCTTATCCACCTGATTGTTCATATTGACTTCGACCGCCTGCTCACGATTCAGGATGTCATGAACCTCAGAATCCTCACGAAGAACGGAAACAATCGTGTAGAGGTCGAGATCGGAAAGTGCGGTCGATTCAAGCAGTGACTGCAGAAACGCCTTGTTCGAACTCTTACGATCTCCCTGAAGGGTATCGAACCAGTCTTCGAGTTCGTCAACAAAGAATGCAACAGTGTCATTATCGACGGCATCCTGAATCATCTGCATGTCAGGGTAGCCACCGGATTCGAACGTTCCCGGATCGTAATCGAGTGCTTCGAAGAAGGGCTCCCAGAGATATTCGTACTGCTCATTTTGCATTGCGACCGTGATCGGGATTGTGGACTCGGGCAGTGCCGGCTGGAATCCTTCGATCGAGTCTTTAGCCCAATTGGCTGCGGCAGCCGGATCGTTGAAGCAGTGATACAAAGCAACCATCTGGTGGGATTTCCCACTCCCATACGGTCCGTAGAGGATGTGTGTACCCCGTGGATCCTCACCAGTCAACGAGTCGCGGAGAATCGACAGAGCCTCTCGAAGCCCCTGGGTCATCAGTGTCCGGTCGAAAAAGAGTTCGGCATCTGATTCGAACTCGTCTTCGTTCTCTACGTTGTAGAGTTTTACTTGTCCGTCTATTTGTCCATCTTCTCGAAGCTCACGGCTCAGGGTGACCGTGTCTTCGAGAGTTTTGGGCAAGGGCTCAGTTTGGGCCATTCTTAGATACTAACTACTGCTTGTGTAGGTACAATAAACGCTCGGGTGCCAGTATTTGTCGACTACTTAGGAATCACATAACGTATTTGCCTATCACCTGAGTCTAACGTGATATGGCAGACTTCGACCTCGTTGGGACAGGGGTCACTCACGAATCTGCGGATGATATTTTGGATTCGATAGATGAGGGCTCTACTAATGGTGATCACGTACAGACCGTTCAAGCAGTTCGTCTACAGGCAGGCCAACCGGATTCCGAACTCAGATCATTAAAACAGCTAGATGAGGAGTCGGTCAAATTGCTTGAGCATCAAGTCGATGCTGCCTACCGGGCGCTTTTCGAGATGGATGGGAAAGCGCTACTTGCTGACGAGGTGGGCTTGGGCAAGACGATCGAAGTTGGGATGATTCTCAAGGAGATGCATTTCCGCGAGACAGATGATTCTGTTCTCATTCTCACTCCGGCCCAACTCGCCAAGCAGTGGCAGGGCGAACTATTGGAGAAATTCGGACTTGAGTACGTGTGTAACTATGACGACGAATTCCGTGGCTTCGATCAGCACGATCACATCATAGCGAGTATCGATACGGCGAAGAGCGATCGGCATCGAGCAACAGTCCTCAACCGGGATTGGGACGTTCTTGTCCTCGACGAAGCACACTACGTCAAAAACGAAGAGACGGATCGCTATGACCTGATTGATAATCTCTCCTATCAGTACGCATTCTTCCTGACCGCTACCCCGATTCAAAACGAGCTAACTGACCTGTATAATGTTGTGTCCCTTCTACGGCCGGGGCTGTTCGGGACGCGTGATGTCTTCCATCACTATTTCGTAAACAGTAATCAGGAGACACTCGTCAACCGGGAAGAGCTGCAGGATCGGTTGCACAAGGTGATGATTCGAAATCGACGGGCGGATACGGATATTGACTTCACGAACAGAAGCATCGATACTCGAACTTTCGATCCATCCCCCGAAGAACGGGAACTCTACCAGGCAGTCTCGGAATATGTAAGAAGCGCCTATAGTGAGGATCAAGGCCAAAAGCTAGTTTTGATGCTGCTCCAGAAAGAGGTCGTCAGCAGCCCAGCTGCGCTGAAAGCGACTATTGAGAAACGGCTTGATGACCAGTCTGAACTCACCCATACTGAAGAACTGGAAACGATTCTCGATTTGATTGAAGGGATCGAGACTGTCACAAAGCAAGAGAAGCTACTCAGCATCGTCGAGGAAGCTCGTGATCATGTCGAGATGGGACGCGTCATCGTCTTCACTCAGTTTAGAGCGACCCAGCGGGAGATCCTTGATCGATTGACTGAAGAAGGATATACTGTCCATTCCTTCCATGGTGGACATTCCAGTCAAGAAAAAGAACAGATCGTGAAGAACTTCGAAGAAGAAGGTGGCGTGTTAGTTTCTACAGACGCTATGTCAGAAGGCCGTAATTTACAATTTTGTAATATAATGGTGAACTACGATCTACCTTGGAATCCCATGCGCGTAGAACAGCGTATTGGTCGGATCCATCGAATCGGTCAAAAACGTGACGTGTATGTTTTCAATATGGCTCTGAAGGATACAGTTGAGGAGTATGTATTGGAACGGCTATACCACAAAATCGATTTGTTCCAGCAGTCCGTTGGTGAGTTGAGTTCTATACTCACACGGTTAGAAGAATCCGGGACTACGTTCGAAAACGAAATCTTTGAACGGTTGGTTAACGCTGATTCCGAGATTGACCTGGAGAACGATTTCGATGCGATGGCCGTTGACTTACAAGAGCAGCGTGATCTTGCAGAGAAGCTAGAGGAGTTCAACAGCGGCGTCTTCGAAGGCTTTGATTTGGGGGCAAGTGATGATTGACGCTGCTATTCCAATTACGCAGTCAATGGTCGAACAATTCACAGAGCAATATCTGGGTTCCTTGGGATCCACGATTAAGAAACACGGAGACAAATGGGACGTGACCGTTCCAGAGAATGCAACCACGGAGATCCCATCTGGTCATCTCATCTTATTCTGTGACGATGCTGCCGCTGATTTGGATAAAAATGAACGGCACCTTCACCCAGAGAGCCCCTTCTTTCAGGAGATCATCGCTGAAGCTAGTGAGAAACAACCTGCAGGTAAGATTACCATCGGATCAGATGATACTCAGGTTGAGATACCACCGTGGCTGCAAGAGAACAATATCAATGTGAACGACGTAACGTTCACGCCATACTACGATCGCTCAGCGATAGCCATCCTCTATCGAATCAGTATCGAGACAGTCAGTGAGTACCAATCAGAGTTGCTTCGCGTGACTGCAATTGATATTCGGTCAAAGGAGCGCCTTCCGAAGCTTGAACAGACGTTTCTCGAATCCACACTACCTACTGAACCCTATATCGAGAGTCAACCCGTAGATATTGACAAATTCTCAGCTGATGAATTGATTGCACAAACTCGTGAACAGATTGTTGATCGTGTTCAGCCGAAGATTGAGGAGATTCATCAAGAGGCATCTAGAGCAGCGGATACTGAGATTGAGGAGTACAGACAGATGCAGACGCAACGGATTGAGGAATTGGAAGGGAAAAAAACTCGACTCTCGAACCGGATCAAGGAGCTTAATGAGTCAATCCAACAGAGTGGCGGTGAAGGAGATCGTATAGAAGCACTCCAGAAACGGAAGCAACTCAAATCTGAATATGAGGATTTAGATTCGGAACTTGAGGAACTCCATCATCAACGAGATCAAGGGTATCCCGAGAAACAACAAGAAATCCGTGAGAGACATGCTTTGGAAGTTGTTGTAAGTCCACTTACGATAACACAGATCGAATACGAGCGGGGTGAAATCGAGATTGAATTAGAGGAAGGAGCGGTAACCCAGCCGCTAATACTTGGATATGGAGATGGCGTCGGAATAACTGAAGGATTGGACTGTGATTTCTGTAGACAAGCGATCAACGCTCAGAACCCTATCAAATCGATTCGACAGGGCGTACAATGTACAAGGTGCTTCTCAGATTAGATCTGTTCCTGAGTGATTTTGCCCAAATCAAGGGGAATACGGTCGTTTCGAAGTGGAAAACTGCACCCCGTCAAGAGTGAGGTTCTCCCTGCGCTGAGAACGCAACCCGATAACGTACTGTTCGGATTAACGATTCTCATCGCTATCCCGTTTCTCTGGATGGCTGGTAACTTCCAATGGGCGCAAATCACGCTCAATGACGAGGTGGCACAACGCTGGTTCTACGGTGGGTACTCGATGTACCTCTTGACTATTGTTGCGTTGATGGTTGTCACGAGCTTAGACGGTGGGACGCGGCGATTTACTGCTGCAACGGTGGTTTTCCTCGCCGGTCTCCTTGGACTGGTTTCGGTGGTCTATCCTGCGGAACTCCACAGTCTGGGTATCATCGGCGGTGGACTACTGCTCGTCTGGAGTGGTGCCGTCGCCCTCGCAACTGCTCGACAGTAAGCCCCTGCGTTCGCGGTTCTGGTATTCGCCGTTCCATGAGATCGTTCTCTTGTTCGCACCCAACAACCTCAAGAAACTCGCCAAAACGCTATGACCGTACTCATGGCGCGCATTTTCAATTGAGAACAAGATCCGAAAGGCGAATTCCGCTCTTGAGAACTGGTTGTCGATCTTGGCTTGCGGTGACGCACTCGACCGCCCGATGGAATTCGCCACAGCAGCTATCGACGGTATTGTATTCGCGTCAATCCTGAGTTCCCGTTCTTCACTGGGGCAGGTTCGTCAACTCCCACGTATAGATACTAATACGTGCCACTTGACGAACTTTCGCATCATCGCCAAGTTCTCCCAATTCGACGGAGTCGAGATTTACGCCACAGTACGATGAGGCGAGAGTGGGCCGTCATCACGTTAGGTGGCCCAGCGACTATCTCGGCCATCCTGCTTGCGGCTGAGGATGCCTCGTCCACGGACGCTTCGAGGCCGATGAAAGCCTGTTACCGAGTCGGATGAGTGCAGATCTTCCGTTCGTCTCGATGCAACCGTCCGATGAGTAGTTTTGCAAGCGTTTTTTACACTCAACCACGGTTGCCGTCGACACGATGGAAAGACGAAATCGAAAAGAACTGGCTGAGGAACCAGCGACGGTACACGTTTGGTTAAGCCGAATAACCGGATGCCAAACTAAGTACGCTGTACGCGCTCGGTACGTGGCCGCGCAGGAATGGGTGGAACACTTAGCTGGATGTCCAGACGCGGAGTGGCGCAACGCTGAGTCAGGAATGCAGCATTTTGTCGACGAAGACGGAGCAATCAAAGGGATCGTTGAGCCGGTTGAGCTTCCAGAGGTGACTGCTCTACTCATCGAAGAAGGAGACAATTCCAGCAGATCTTAACTTTGCCCTCGATTAAGATACAGAACAGATCTATCTCTGGAAAACGGGCGTCAGGTTACCCCCACACCCCCTATTTCGTGCGTTCCTACCTGAGAAAGAGGGGTCGAAAGATTTGAGAAAGTGTTGCGAAACCTGTGAACCCATGCAAAGTATTTAAAACACGTGGGTCCAAAACATCGGAATTGAGAAAATCAGGGTTTAGGAGCCCCTATTCTCTATTCTACCATATCTATATTGCCTATATAGTAAAATATATAAATAAACAATATACTAGTTACTAGTATAGAGATAGTGTATCACAGAAGACTTCAGACGAACGTGCTGTATTTTATATTTGTGATAGATACTACATAAATCTCAAAAGAACAGCAAATATTGCTTTGACTGTTCTTCCGCTTCCCGTTGCACTTTGGATGGTATTTGCTGGGAACGTGGTGAGTGCACTGGGGCTGTTTTTCCTTCAGTATGATTCCATCATACATCTTACTTCAATCGGCTTCCGACAATGAGCAGATCATCAGCAATGAATATTCTTGGGAATTTTAACACTAATCTTTCTTCCTACTATAGTAGATGCGATGACTTGAGCCGATCAATTTGCATCACGTCCTTTCGAAGAAGTACCAACTCGTGAAACCTTAGCCGTCAAGGGGAATCTGTACTGATCGTCGTAAACGGTTCTGACACAAATCGCTTACTTTTGGGACCAATACCTGTGTGCCTATCATCAGTCACAGTCAACCGTACCTTCTCAAACAAAAACGTACGAAATTCGGGGTGGGGGTCCTCATGAGGTGACCCGTCTACCCCTGTTCTCAAAGAGAAACGTGCGAAATACGGGGTGGGTGTGTCCCAAAGGTACGATACTGCATAGTTCACCCCACCTTCCATAACAAAATACGCGAGAAAGGAAAGTATCCTCTCAAAACGGCATGGAACACTCGGTTGATTGGCACACTCATATATCTCTCTAATCCTTATCTGCCACAAATGACGATATTCTGGACAAGACATCCATTTCGAGAGGAGTATACTCCCGACGAGATCGTAGCGCATGACGAAACAATGTCTGAGCTGACCAATATATTTCAAGATTACATAGACGGTCTTCAACCCCCATTTCTCTTGATTCACGGTGATAATGGAACTGGGAAGCAAACAGTCGTACAACACTTCCTGCCGATATTTGAAAGAGAGATTAACCGTGAAGTTGAAGTTCTGACAGTCGATTGCAGCAAGCAAACCTCATTATATCAAATCCTTGTTGAACTTGCTGACAGGATCTGTGAAGAACGTTATCCCAGTGGTACACATCAGAACGAGTTGGAAAAGGCAATCCTACGGCAAATGGATAATCCGTCTACCATTTGGTACATTGTATTGGAAAACCTCGAATACCTCGATGAATATAACATACCATTCGACGAGTTACAGCAAACAATCTCAACGTATGGAACAGACCAGACTGAATGCGGAGTAATCGGAATTAGCAACGAGTCTGCCCTCTTCCAGTCTACTTCCGTTGATGTACTCCAGCGGCCACATGTGAACTCAATAGAAACAACCCCATACAATGCTACCCAATTACGGGAGATCTTGGAACTTCATGCGGACGAAGCGTTCACGGAGAGCGCGCTTGCTGATGCAGTAATACCAAAATGTGCGGCGATTATTGCTCAGGAAACAGGTAGTGCAAGAGATGCACTTCAACTGCTTGAGTTGGCCGGATACGTAGCGTATCGGAACAATGAGTCAAAAGTGACATCGGCTCATTTGGATACAGCGACAAAATCTCGTGACCCACTCGATACATTTCATACATTTACACAGGGTCTTTCTCCGAAAGAACAATTACTCTGTGTGATTATCGCCGTTCACAATAAAGTGGATGGGACTCTGATTTCTACTGATGAGCTATATGAGAAGTACCATAGGGATTGTCGTTCATTTAACCTAGATAGTATTTCCAAACGACGGGTTCAACAACTCATCGCTGATCTGCGAGAGAAAGGACTTGTACGTACACATGAACACAACATCGGCCGTGCAGGTGGGACGTGGTCATCGCATGAGGTCGCAATTCCGCCTCATGAAATCTTTCAACCTGCCGTAGCAACCAGTGGGCGATTTACTCGATACCTTCGTAACAATCATATTTCGGTTGATCCCGTAGCGATTCCAGACCCTGAAGTGAATATCCATACATTCGTTTCAGACAGCTGGCCATAACCTGTGCCCCTGTGGTTACAAGGAAATCCTGGAGATGGTTGGGTGCAAGAGCGACAGATGAACCGGCAAGGAAGCGTTTAGCCTGAGTGTACGCGCTATCGCTGGAGACGCTTAGCAGGATGCACCAAGACGAGGAACGCCGTGTGTGGTATCTTGATGCTGAGTCAGGGGACGACAGGGTATCTGAAGCATTGGAAGAGGTACTGCACTAACGACAGCGGTGAGTTTGTCAACCTCTACAAAATATACTATCAAGTGTTTCACTTTCACCCCGCTCGCGGAACCATTAAAAACCGTGGACGTAATATGACCACAATGAGTGACGATTCGAACGGATCCAACGAATCAAGCAGTGACGGTCGAGAACTTTCGGAATCACGAGAAGCACTTAGTGAAGAATTAACAGCGAACGCTGAAAGAGTCGAGAAATCCGGATCTCGTGAAAGCGGGGACAAACCCTCAATCGAAGACGTAGGATTCGGGCACATCCCTGCGAAAGTGCGAGAACAAGCGTCGGAAACAAACGACTCCAGCGAAGACTGACTTAACCGCTCTATATGGTTGTTTTCGAGCCGGAATATCTTCTACTGGCGATCATACTCATAGTCCCCGGATTCATCGCAGCGTTCATCGGAGTAACACTCGGGGTCGTTGAGCAACGTATCTCAAACGCAAAATGGGTAATCGTAAGCTTAGTCTCCAGCTTGATTATCCTTACTGGGTTCCTTTGGATTGCTCAAATACTCGGTGATTCTATCACATCACCGGAATCAGTCATTCACGTCTTTTTCACGCCAGAATTCCGAATTGAACGGATTCTACTTCTCCTGGGACTGTCAGTCACACTGGGAATTCTCTATGGAGTAGTTCTAGCTCGTGACTTCCACACCCGTATACGTGGATTCGTGTGGAAAGGAACTAACCGGAAGCGAAATCCGTGGCAACCGTGGGAAGGAGCGATGAAGGACGCTCATTTGGTACAGGTAGTTACGAAGGATAATGAGCTTGTAGCCGGGGAGTTAAATGAGTACAGCCGAGCTGGGAAAGACCGGCAACTTGTCCTTCAAAATGTTGCCTGGTTCGCAGACAATCAAGAAAACACGGAGAATCCAAAGGCAACGGCGGTAAAAGAGATGTTTTTTGATGACGAGATTAAACAGGTTTCTATCCTGGTGACTGAAGACGGTTCGGGAAATTATGAGGCTGATTCTGAGCAAAAAGACGAGAGTGAGTCGCAGTCTGTTGAGAGCAACGATAGCGATTGAACTATCAATTTCTTTTACCTATTTATACTCCTTTCAGCCCCACCTGCAGGTATGATATAGGCCGTAACGTGTCGAGGAATCCTTTAGAACAGAGCGAAATATCACGCATCCCCTCGTCGACCACTCCGGTGGTTAATTCCAGAATTATAGAATCAATCCCTTCGTGTGATAATTGTCTGGTGAGCATTTTGAAGGGAAATTCTCAATCGGCATCTGTCGTTTCGATGCTTGGAATACGGGAACGAACTTCCGGCTCGTAATCATTCTATTCAATCTCAGGTTCTACTTCGTGAGAACTGCTCTCAACTGATCGAATCTGAACTCGACCATAATCTACATCTACATCACCGGTATTATCGTGATTTCAGATTTCAAAACCATGTTGCCTACTTTTCCCCTGCCAGCATTCCGTATCTTAAATCGAATCGTATCGTCGTCTGCGATGATATCCACTTCCATTACGAGTGTACTCTTATAATCACGGTGCATTAATTCCGTTTGCTTATTGAGAATTGTGTATTCTGCAAATACAGTTGAGATAACAAACTTTTTGCCAAGTATTTATAAGTATGTGCTAATTATTTTTAATTGGAAACATGACTGGGGCGCTTAGTTACTTTAGGATGCATAATTCCAGCATCCATAGTATGGTTGAGCACTTCCCAGATCTGACCAATCAGTCAGCAACATAATCAACGGTGACGATACCAATGACAACTTCAAATAACGACACCTCGGCTCGCCTCATAGTACCGACCATCAGACCAGACGATATTGTGGACGCAGTTCGGCCTTACGAATACGACGAGGTCGCACAACTTCAATATGACACGCTCGCATCCATCGCTAAAAACGTGACCGAGGATATTGAGACGGTCGCAGGGTACACTGAGAATTGGACATATGCAGAAGACGGTGAACCAGGGAGCTACGCCATTTACTCTATCATGGACACGCAACCGTGGGATAAACCCCTTGTAGAGATCCTGCGAAACGATGCAGTCTTAGCTGATTGGAAAGACAGCAGTCTCCGGAACTTGGCTGTGAGCATTCGTGCTGCTGCTCTCAAATCTACTCATACAAGATGTGCCACAGTTGAAAAATACGACAGCTACGACATACAAGCAACGGTAGCGTGAACCGACGCGATCAGAAAGTGTGGACTTTGGTGAATGTATTTCCACTAGGGTTTGGAGTTTAGATTAAACACGTATGACAGTAATCGTTCCTTGACCAGCGATCTTATTATCAATTTATTTGACACTCGAAAAATTAAGCAATTGGGATCACCTCACACTGAGCGAAACAGATAATTTATAAAGAGAATCTACGGTTGTACGTGTTGTTGCAACTGCCAGTCGTTGTTCAATACGCGTGATTTATTGTCAGTTCCACCTTGTGTGAGCAGTCCAATATGGTAGAGGTGGTATTTGAATTGAAAATGAATGCCTGATTTGTACACAGTTGGGTCGGTAAGTGCTGCTTCGTTGATGTCGCCGTCGGCTGTGAGAACGTCTT
>LFCJ01002906.1_pt1 | contig 12452 bp, 10 predicted proteins | sample 643141 | NCBI WGS metagenome assembly LFCJ01 (sample SAMN03766243, study PRJNA286221) | soda lake metagenome | biome: soda lake; feature: Kulunda steppe; material: water; isolation source: sample B1-Br-g2 brine of Lake Bitter-1 | place: Russia: Kulunda steppe | collected 2010-07 | reverse complement strand
TCGGCTTTCACGAGCGTCCGGATCTCCAAGAGTGGGCAATCGAACAACCACGAATACTCGGCGAAGAGCTGCTCGTAATCACCTCCGAGTATGCCAACTTCGAGGATACTCGCGACCGATTGGACATCCTCGCACTCGACCAGGCGGGAAAGCTCGTCGTCGTCGAGCTCAAACGCGATCGTGCGGACCGGACCACCGACCTCCAGGCGATCAAGTACGCGAGCTACTGTGCGACGCTGACAGCTGAGGACATCCAGAAAGACTATCGAGAATTTTGGTCCGACCGAAATGAAACGGACTTGACGCCTGAGGATGTCGGCCAGACGTTCACCGAGTTCCTGAAGGAAGTTGCCGATCTCACGACGTCAAGTGAGGGCTGGGCCGAGTTCGAACTCGATCAGAAACCCCGGATCGTCCTCGCCGCTGGTAGCTTTGGGACGGAGATCACCGCCCCGGTGATGTGGCTCATAGAGGAATACGGCATGGACATCACGTGCCGCCGTATCGAGGCGTACGAACATCAGGGTCGCGTACTGCTCAATAGTCAGCAAGTGATTCCGGTCGCAGAGGCCGAGGAGTACATGACCAAACGTCGCGAGAAGCAGGAGAAACAGCAGCAGAAATCGCGTCGACCAGCAGCGATCAACGTCCTACTGGAACGAGGGGTGCTCCGTCCCGGAGAACGTGTCAAATTCGATCCTGAGAGGGTTCCTGCGGACGCGAACCGGATGTGGGACGAGAACGACGACTTCTGGTGGGCGACTGTAACCGGAGAGACAGGACAGAGTGACAATGTCCACTGGGAGCACGACGGGGAAGTGTACTCGTTCACCGGTCTCACAAAAGAGGTGCTTCACGAACTCGTCGGCCGTGATCGAGACGAAGCTCTCAACGGCTACAAATACTGGAACCATCCGGAGTTCGACGATCGAACGCTTAGCGAACTTCGAAGTAGTGAGGCGAGTGGAGCAGAGCGGGCCGGCGAGCCGGAGGCTGACCAGTAATGACCCAGCCGCAGCCAGGTGAGCAACTGGTCGGAGCGTACCTTCGCGTCATCGAACAGTGCGATCTGGTCACCTACAATCAGAGGTCTATGAAGCAGGGTGACCAGATGGAGCTCGACGTGCTGGGCGTCAAATCAACTCCACAGGGCCAACGTATCTTCGCCTGTGAGGTCGTCACTCACCTTGACGGCCAACTGTACTCTGGAACGCCGTCGTCAGATGAGTGGGCCGACTACGGGAACGATAGCTACCAGTACAGCTTGGAACGGATCTCCGAGAAATTCGAGCGTATCGTTGATTACCTCGAAGTCGTGTTCGATGACCTCTCGCTTGCCGAGATCCACCTGTGGTCCCCGTACGTCAGTGAAGGGTACCAAACTGACGGGCTGGCGGAGGTTGTTGATCGTACCGAGAGTGAACACGGCATCTCCGTCCAGCTCGTTATCAACGACGACTATACCGACCGGATCGACACTCTCCGCGACACCGCGAGATCGTCTTCGAAGGATTACAGCGAGACAGGATTCCGATATCTACAGATCCTTGAAGGAATGCGGTAACTCCCACTACCAGCTCAATCGAAGTTACGTAGTCGCTCCGGGAATACGTCGTGGAACAGTTCACCCACCTCAAACATCCAGTCGAAATATTCCTCCCAGGATTCCGTGTCCTCGATATCCGCGTCTCGTCTTATACCGAGCTCGCTTCGCATATTACCCGCTCGTGTCTCTCGAAGGTCACCCCAGTAAACCACGGTGTCATCTGTTTCCAACTCCGCTTCGATCTCGCTTGCGTGCTCTCGAAGAGTCTGATACGCTTCCTCACTGTCCTCGATGATCAATTCAAGCCCGAGTTCGTTCTCATCTTCGTCAACGTGGTACGAGAGATGAAATCCGCCCACGCCGATCGGGTTAGAGTAGTAGTGTCTCGGCTGTGGTTTCCGGGGTTGGATCGGCGTTCGCGCCTCTTTGATCCGGTCCCGAAACGCAGTCCAGAACTCCTCTCTGCGTTCGTCACGTTCGCTCAGCTCGCCCGTTGTCCGCTGGGCCTTTTCCTTCCATTCGCTAGGTTTTTCGACCGGATTAAGGCGTACCGCTGGGGGTGAGTCGTGAATCGTCCACACCTCGAGACGGATCGCAAATAGGTCGACGTCCTCGCGGCTTTTCTCGTTCAACCACTGGATAGCGTCGCGGTGTTCGTCATTGAATCGTGGAGCCACCCAGACGATGATATCCGCATCGACACCAGCGGCATACGCGATGGATTTTCCGAGGTGATCGTGGTCCGAATCACTCAGCTGGTTTTCTATGATGACGGTTCGACCGTCATCGACAACTCGTGCATAGATGTCAACGCTGTATTTCCCGACGCGCTTTTCGCGTTCAATAACCTCGAGATCGAGTCCAAGTGCATTTTCGAAATCGGACGCCCCTTCGTCTTCGATCTCGGCCGCTAACCACGGCGTGAAGTCGTACTCTTCGTGTTTCCAGTACTCACGAGCATCCCTTGATTCGAGCGACGCGAACTCGTCCATTTTCGGCATGTTATTTTCCCTCATGGTCTAAATCTTCCTGCTACCGAATCGCCACACCCATCCTGTTCTCTGATTGCCACCACAGGCGTTGAGGCTTGTTGTCCTCACTCTATGAAGTCGGGGTTTGAAATCTATGCGAACGGGACCTTACTTGTCAAACAGCATGGTGGACATTGAAACGTACTCACGGAATGGAGGAGAAGAACTGCTCCGAAAGAAGAATGTTCTCGAGGAGGTTCACGAGATCCCGTCGATCTGGGCGGCAAACGCCGGTCAACGGAACTATTCAGAGCGGTCAGAAGCGTTGAACGAGTCGGGTGGATGGGAGACACAGGTACAGATCGATCTTGGACCGGATCATCGGAACCACAATGAGCGACTGACTCCGTTCCTGGACGCGTATCATCCGCAACATCACGTCGCCGTCGAACACGAGAAGAAAGAGCAGATGCGGGCCCGCTGGCATCTAATGAAGATTCAGGCGGCCCATGAGCGCGAGGAAACTCTCGACATCGATGCCGCCGTCCTCATTTTTCCGACCGATCAAGACCCCTCGCTACGCCGAACCCGACGAGAGCTCGAGGGCCCGTTCTTCACAAAGCACTTTCCGATCCATATACCAGTCTACGCGATCGAGTATACGGATGAGTGATTTGTGAGGAATCACCGGTCAGTAAACCGAATCGTCGTCTTGCCGTGCCCACTCTTGTTCGCCGGTTAGATCACGCCGTGGATCGCTATATGAATCGACGTCTTGTAGCTTCCTCCAGCTCCCAACATCGCCTTCTATCAGTCCCTCCTGACGGAGGTGACCGAGATGCTCAACGATGATTTGTCGATCGACCTCAAACTTCTTGGCGAGTTCGTCTTCATCAAAGTAGCCTACTTCAGATGTTTCTTCCAGTATAGCTACGCTTAGTGACTTATACTGACCATTCTCGTCTCTAACACGGTATGAACCATCGCGAAACGATCCCTCGATGTGCCATCGATTGTCAGACATAAGTGGTGAGAATCAAACTGAACTGCTGGAGCTATCCATTGGCAACCGTCCGAGTCTTCGGATCAAAATTAGCACCGCACTGATGGCAATCGACCGACTCCTCCCAACCCCCAACTCCGAATAACGAGGCACATCCTGGACACTTCACTTGGACACCCATTCCATGCTCATTAGTATCACACGTTATATAGGTTTGCTATCATCGACGTTCGGAATACGGATATCCGCTTGAGTCTCAGTCATACAATTTCCTCGTGGTGTGAAGTAGTTCGATCCAATTCTAACATCCCTAATAGCTTAAGAAGGGATAAGGACGTCTGTGGTGGCATGTCAGGGGATAGGTGATCCTACGGTTGAGTGTATTTGTCAGGCCATCGATCCTTGATTACGCGGATCATATCCTCCTCCCGCTCCTCAATTTGCGTGACTCCCCACTCGTCCATCCTGAAGATATTCTCCAGCATCCGGATCTTCGAACTGGAGTAATCCGCTTTCTTTTCCTCAAATGGGTCATTGCCTTTTACCGAATTGTCCTCCGGTGTCATCAGGGCAAGATTCCCGAGCCGGTGGGTATGCTGTTTGACTAACTCCTTAGTTTCCTCATCGAACCCTTCCTTCGGCGTTTGAGGCCATACGTGCTCGATCGAGAACCGATCGTCTTTGTTGTTGACGACGTCCTCAACGTAGAACTGGATATTTTCCTTGTCGTCTTCCAGATAACTCTCGTAGGTATACAACAGCAGCCGAAGTTCGCTCCTTCGACTACCATAGTATCGATAAACATCCGTGTCTCCGAGGGTTGATTCGAGTTTGGAGTCACTACAGTAGTTGTGGGTATACCTTTCTAACCGACTGATGACGCCGTCTGGATCTAACGGACTAATTGAGTCCGGAATTGTCTCTTTAGTGTTATAGTGGAGTCTTCTTGCGAGAGGATATACTCTTGATCGACCCGTATCCGCGCTCTTCTGCTCGATAATATAGGTTCGAACGATGAACGTCTCAACAGTCTCGAGCAGCTCACAGAACTTGTCTTCTGTCATCACTGTGACTTCCTCGCGCGTGTACTGGTCATATGCAACCATCAACAGCGGATAGAAATTCGCCAACCGGCCTGCAATGAACAGGTTAGAGAGATTACTCTCGATGCGCTCGTTGTCGAGATCGTCCCGTTCAGTGTAGTTGTAGAGCTCGTCGAGCTTCCCGAACATCCGCTCTAACTCCTGAACGTAGCTCAGGATGTCTTCGACGCTTCCGACCGAACGGAAGTCCTCTTTGAGGTGTTCAAGATGGTTTTGATAGTACCGCTGGTCCCAACCGGTACCCCACTCATCATTCCACATAATGAAATGGTACCGCTGTACGCGGTCCTCACTGGGGCCCGAAGAAATGTTCTCGATTGAATCGTAGATCTCGTTGAACGAATCTTGGATGGATTCGATAGACGAATCCGCTTCATCTTCGTCCTCCAGGAGAGACACCCGATGCATGAGGTAGCTCTTGGTGATCTCCAGATCGGTGAGTGACTTACCACGATCATTAACGGTTTGGAAGATTCGAGCCGCTTCGCTCCTTGAGCTGACGGTGTATTCTAAGAGTGGGAGCGACTGAATCTTGTGGTAGAGGTCGATACAGAAATCGACTTGATCGTCGTGAGGGCTACTATCAGGAACACCATCCTTGAGCTGGGATCGGATCAGTTCCTTCGTTTTAAGAAGTCGAGCCTGAGACGGACTATTAGTTTCGACGTCAGAGAGCACGTTCTGCTTCTGTCCTTTCCGGTTGTCGTCGAGGATGTTCTCCATAATCGCCCGCTTGAAGAACGTCTTGTCGTCGCCGGCCAGAGTCAGCTTTTGTTCCCCGTATCGGGCAATGTATTCGCCACGAATCTTCCGAGCCTCCGTTTCTTCGCCGAGCTCATCGAGCCGCTCCTGAAGCTCAAAGAGTAGAATTGTGAGTGTTGTAAGCCGCTGTTGACCGTCGATTATTTTGTGAGCAGAGTCGTCCGCTCCATCACCATCCATCAGTAGGAATGTACCAATGTAGTGGTCACGATCCATCTCGACGGCTTCTACCAGATCGTCCCACAGATCTTCTACGTGATTTTCTTCCCACGAGTAGTTTCGTTGATACAGAGGGACCTCGAACTGCTTGTCCCCAGTAACGAAATCACTGAAGCTTTGTGAATCCGAACTCGCCATATCCCACCGCTGAATCCGGCGCATAATAAAACACCGACCGCTGAATCGATGGATGTCTCTTCGTGTTTTCAAGTTGCTCAGGCATATTTTCGGTTGCCTTCTGGGTCTCCACAGGTAACGAGTTGTGTGAGCAGAAGAGTACCTGCAATCGATTTGGGTGGCACTTCAGCGAATTGGGTTATACATGGGAGTACACCCATGGAGAGCCATATTCCTCCCAATCAGGTGGGGTTTGGGTAACTTAGAAGTCATCGGGTGGGCGCAATCAATCGTCAGCCACGAGTGTCTGCTCAGAACCGGTGTCCCAGATTTACAGATAGTTTTGAGCCTCAGAACACCCATCCCTCGAAAACAGTCCCTTCCGGCTCCCTACCCGCCGTTTACAGAAGTATTTTTTACCCATAACCTCTGTAAACGGGTTTCAAACCCCTTAGGCTCCCGAAAACGACATTTAACCGAGATTTACAGATAGGGTTCGATATTTTATACTACTATGATATCACACTCATTTTTTAATTACCACCACCTTTTCGCAGTGTGTGTTTTGTCTACCCTGTATTTTCTCATACTGTAAATCTGTAAATCGGGGGTTAAACGGTGATGCTGGGGGGTGAGTGGGGCGAGGCCCATTTACAGTTATATTCGGAAGTGTAAATCTTACGCGTGTGTGCCTCTACTGTGCGATTTCCTCACTCATCCCTCGGGATCTCAAAACTCATTTGTAAATATTGTAAACAGAAACCCATCTTCCGCTGGTGGTGGCATGCCAACTCAGTGCCAGGAATCGGTGGAGAACGAGGTCGGTCTGCTACAGGTCGGGAAGGGCGACGTCAGAACTTCTACACACGCCTACAGGGATTCTTTGTAGAGCTCGCTGATTTCGTCCCGGGCCTCCTTCGGCACGTAGATGCCGTCCCAGACTCGGCCGGGCTTTTTCCCACCGTTTCCGTCGGGGATGCTGTCGACGACCGTCTCCGCGTCCGGGTATCGGAAGTCGGCCGTGATGTAGCTGTTGAGCATCTTTTTGGATCGCTCCCCGGTCGGAGTCGTGAAGATGAACTTCTTGTAGAACTCGTATACCTGGTTGACGGACATCCGGCCGTTGGCACCCTCGTCGACAACGGGATTCCCTTGTTGTATGTAGTTACGGACGAACGTCCCGGTTGTGTCTTGGTAGTCAGTCCACTGTTTACGGTTGTACTCGGCCGTGTGCGTTCCGGTAAAGTGCCCCTCTTCGTTGAGACGCTGGTAGCCCCTGACAGCCCACGCCAGGACTCCCGAGAGCTCGTTCTCCTTGATCCGGGTCTCAAGGCCGAGGTCGGCGTTCATATACCCGTCGTCGGGGTTCTTGGTGAACCGATTGGGGAACTGAACAAGGAGCCACCGGGCGTAGAACGCTCGCTGGGCATCTTCCACAGACGGGATGCTGTTCGCGGCGAAGATCATCTTGGCCGGGTTCTTCATCTGAGTCGCCGTCTGGTGTTTCGGCTCAACGCGGACGTAGTCCTCTCCAGTCAGCTTCTTGAACATCGACGTCTCCTTGATTTTCCCGCCGTGGATGTCGGAGTTGATGTTCACCGCCATCGTCCGGAGACGCTGGAGACCGAATTGGTTCCCCATGTCCCGGAGGTCGTCGTTGCTGACGTTATCGTTGCCGAGCATCTTGGTGATGACACCCTCGAAGACACCCTTGCCGTTGTCCCCGCCGCCGAGGAGCATCAGGGCCTTCTTGTACGGGTAGTGGCCGGTATCGAGGCACAGACCCACGTACTCTTGGAGCACGGGACGTCCGTTAGATTCGACACTCGTTCGGAGGTAGTCATCCCACTCCTCGTACTCGGCATCGATCCCGTCCCAGGTGGTGGAGAGCTTCACGATCGCTCTGTCGTCCGGTTTGAGATCGCGAATAATCTCCCCCTTCTCGAGGTCGAGCAGTCCGTTCTCGACGGCGGTCATGCCAGGGTCGAGCCCCATGCCGTCGTCCCAGTCTACTCGGTATTCGTCGTGGGCCTTGACGTAGCCGTTGATATACTCTTGCTTGACGTTGTTGCCGTAGTGTCCACCGAGCAGCTCCTGGAGTATCCGTGCGACACGGGGCTCGTCAGGCACCCAGATTCCATCATCGAACAGCAGGACAGTGTCGTTACTGAAGATGATGTTCTCGTTCTCGACGATCCACTCGTGGCATAACCTCGCCATCTTGCGGTCCTGCATCCCATTCCAGTCAAACTCGGCCTGGAACTCGGCCGCTGACAGTTCCGGAATGTCGACCGATCCATCATCCGCCCCGACATCGTTGTCGCCGCCGGAGGCCGCGATGATCTTGTCGACAGAATCTTCGAAGTCGTTCTTTGCCATGCTGACGCTGCGCCAGCTGACCTCTCCGAGAATGGCGTTCCAAGCGAAGTTGTTCTCAACTGGGTTGTCCTTCCACTCGGCCAGGTCGTACTTCGCCTGTTTGTGTTGGAGGAGAGCGACCGGATTCCCGTCGTGTTCCTCGAGGAGAACGGCTATGTCACCGAGGCCCAGATCCGTCTGAACGTCTGTCTCCAGTTCGGATGACATCACTCATCGACCTCTGTTATTTGTTGCTCGATCTCTTTGTTCCAGGTTTGGATGCCTGAGACTGCTCTGTTCTCCACCTCAGTCTGCTGATTATCGGTTTTCATTTGTTGTTTGCGCCGTTCATAAGGTGGGGCGCATACCTCGGCGACAACCAGCTGCGAAACGATTAACCGGTCTTCGTACGTTGTAATTGTACGAAGAGCATTATATTGCTCCGTTTATGGTCATCACCAGTTTGACAGAACTGACGAGAGAGGCCCTATCCAGATCTCTTCCCCGCCAGTATTTCAACACTTACCGGACTATACGTCTGGCTGATAGTCGTCAAAGACTCTTCGTATAAGGGTGTCAAAGGTCTCTCCGCCACGCTTCTTTGATCGGACGACCTCGTGAGTATCATTCGACACTGGAAGTGTAGTTTCCGCCATAAAGATATGTAGACTCTCTGGTGTTAAAGCCATTTCGATTATTAAATATATTTGGTACTTCCTGTGGTATGTCGATCCACACTCTATTTCGTACATATTACTATTTGATAATCATAATCGGGTACTCTCCTGATGTGAATATACGAAAAATCGCATCCTGCGTCGCGGTGGGTATGTCAGTCAAATAGATGTGGTCTCCCGACACTTACGACGGAGGACTACCAGAGCATGCTATATAATGACAGCCACGAAACGAATCGAAGATCATCGCTCCGATCCATCCGACCAAGTGAGACGATCTAACAGATCCATGCCACCACAATCGGCGGGAGGGCACTACTCCGCCTTTTTCAACGCTTCGACAAGTAGTTCCCCGGCCTCGGTCAGACGATACGTTTTGACTCCTCGACCTTCTTTTTCTTCCTCGTCGACGGCTACCATTCCGGCCTCTTCGAGATCCTGTAGATGGGAATAGACACCGCCTTTTGAGATATCAACAGCGTCCGCGATCGCATAGCCGTGTTTCGGCTCTCCCTCGAGTTCCCGCAGAATCGACTCTTTTGTCGCCCCCAGTAGAGACATTCATTCAGGAAGTCCCACCGGTTTGCCCTGTAGTATATAAAAGAAATCTTGACCGGTCAGAAAACTAAACCGGTGCGAAAGTATAGGGTGGTCGGTCACAACGAGCAACCGTGCGGCTATATGAGAAGATTCCGACGGAAAGAGAAGCGAGTGTAGTTGCGTACGATCAATCCTCCCCTGCGTCCGAAGAAATTCTCGAGGACTGGCTACACCAAAGCCCCGAGCTGCTATTGGAAGAGCAGATTCTCATCATCGGGCGGCAAGCTCGACTTGAGACTGGCGTCGCCGATTTGGTCGGACTGGACTGGTGGGGGAACGTCGTCGTTTTTGAGGTGAAGATCGGCCGGTCAGGATCGGGCTCTGCGAGCGAAGAGACAATCCTCAGTCAACCGCAGAACTACGCACAGTCACTGAGCTCGTACGACTACGAGGGGCTCAACGAGTTGTATCAAGACTATCAGACGAGACTGACTCGTGGCGAATGGAACGTTAGCGAGGACTCCGATCGTGGTGGCAATCTCCTGACAGACTTCGAAACGGCGTTCGGGGAGTCGCTTGAGCCCCATCAATTCAACAGCACACAGCGGATGGTCGTCGTCGCAGAGGAGATAACCAGGCGAACAGAGCAGAATGTGCGGTACCTTCTCGAGGAAGGGCTCAATTTCCAGTGTATGGAGATCCAGGCGTTCAGTTCGCCGAGTAGTGATGACCTTGGAACAGTGATTGCGAGTTCAATTGTTGTCGACTATCCTCAGGGACGAGTCCGTCCAAAGGATCGGCCAAGTCCTACGTATCCTGCGCTGGTCAACAACATCCTCGAGAGGGCATATCCGGATTTCCGATCCGTAACGGGTGCGGCATCAGTCAGTGAATTGTTCCCGGAAGGAATCGACGTACGTGAGCCTCGACTCGTCAGTCGGAACGTCGATCATCCAACATCGATCAGGTATCGACTCGCTCCGAAGCCGGACGACGGAACCGTCGTGATCGCGATCGACGTACAGGGCGATAGCGTGAATGGTGTCTCCGAGCTCCAAGGGATGCGGACGGAGTTCGCAGAGCAGGAGCTCGATGTCACCGGGAACCAAACGTACCGTGTCGTCACCCGCAAGTGGAAGGTTGAGGGAACAGACGATCTCGACGAGGATCTACGCGACGAAATCGCAGACGCGTTTGCGACGTTGGTAAGACTGGGCCACGAGGCGTTTGCTGATCCCGGAGGTGAGGCTGATGACTGAGGAGATGACACAGGATGAAATCGAACCGCTAATCGGAACCGGTCGAATTGATGAACTCCCTGAGAAGACTGTCACTGATCTATTCTATCAACACGGAGAGTGTGAGAACTGTGGTGAGGAGACGATATCGATGGCTTACGATATGCGCGAATCGGAGTACGTCTGTTACACCTGTGACACAGAATACGAACCACTCGAGACAGAAGCTGGCAAACTCCAGATTGTAGAGAAAGTCAAAGAGCGGAGAGAAAAGAAGCGAGAAGCACGGGCTGGAAAATCATCAGCCGAGCATAAGGAGGAGGGGAACGCGAACCTTGGAAAGATGTTCATCGTCCTTGGAGTTCTCTTCTGTTTGACCCTCATCGGCATCCCGATCGGACTGATGCTTATCTATTTGGGTATGAGACTCCAGCCGGATGTTGAGGACGAAGTCGAAGATGGTGGTGACGAATAATCGCGAGGTGTATTGAGAGGCACTGGCTCTGAGAGAATCGAGACAGCGTTTGTCGGCTCAGGGTGATAGGGAACCAACTTCCAATTCAAACGCAGCAGGAGGTGCCCACGGTCGTCTCCTTCTCTTTCAGCGGTGAGCCCGCATCAAGGGGTCAAGCCGTATCTTGACCCGAAATATCGACTTTTTGGAGACGCTTCGAGGAGGGGGTCGATATGACATCGGTACGTACCCGCTTGGCACTACGTACCCGCACGGAGATTCGATTGACCAGGTTGCCGGGTTTTTGTACCGGGCCGCGATTATCGTGGTTCATAATACACTAATATCCCTGATAACGATTTTTAGCCAGCGGACACGGCGCAATACCGGAAATTCGGCGAGTTTAACATATTAAGCATGTACGCCAAGACCTATGCTATCTCCTTTCAAGTATAGGGAGTGAACGTGCCTGACTCAGAAACCAGTGTTAGCGAAATACATGACAATGCCGAACTGAATAACGCAAATCTTGAAGATGCTGATCTCAGCAATGCCAGCCTGAACGGTGCTAATCTGAAAGAAGCTCGTCTTTCCGATGCAAACCTCAGTAATGCAGATCTTCGGAATGCGGACTTTAGTGGAAGTGGAATACGTCGAGGCGCAGACTTACTCATGTCTAATCTCCAAAACGCCGATCTAAGTAATGCGAATCTCACCAAAACAACGCTAAACGCTGCAGATATCAGAGGAGCCAATCTCAAGCAGGCCGATCTTTCAGACGCACATGCGCTTAAGGCGTTATTTTCAAATGCGAATATGGAAGAGGCAATCCTCAGAAATGCCGATCTTCGGGAAGCTGATTTTAGTGGAACCAATCTTAGAGGGTCCGATCTGCGCGATACTGACTTAACCAAAGCTCCGACTAACGAGGACCACTTGAGCGGTGCCACACTCACAGAAACTGACCTCACAAATGCCGATCTCAGTGGGGCAAACTTACAAAATATAGATCTCCGATCTGCAATAATGGACAACACAAACCTCACTGACGCAAATCTCACCGGGGCCCAACTCCCGGAAAATTATAATAACTGAACTCATAATCGCTATTGCATAAAGAGACGGTCCCGACCGGGTCTGACAACCCGGTCTCTGGTCGCCGTCTCGCCAGAGGGGCGGAGCTACCGCTACCCAGATGGATACCTAACCTCCCCAGGTTAGCGAGGCTCTAAGTGAGCCTCATGTGAAGATAGTCACTTTCCAGATATATTCCTTCTGGTTATACTGTATCTCCCTCCATTTCAGCCGTTCTAACTAACTCTTTGATCTCTTCTGTCGGTATCGAATTGGTCGCGCCGATGTAGTTGATCTCATCTCGGAGCTCGGCCAATTCGATCACCTCGTCAGCCGTAAGTTGGCGACCGGGACGGAGCAGTTCCAGCGCGGATCGCCAATTCTCGTATG
>LFCJ01002905.1_pt1 | contig 12452 bp, 14 predicted proteins | sample 643141 | NCBI WGS metagenome assembly LFCJ01 (sample SAMN03766243, study PRJNA286221) | soda lake metagenome | biome: soda lake; feature: Kulunda steppe; material: water; isolation source: sample B1-Br-g2 brine of Lake Bitter-1 | place: Russia: Kulunda steppe | collected 2010-07 | reverse complement strand
TTCGCCAGGGCGCTAGGGAACTGCATGCTGCTGCTGCCACCCATCCATGCCCCTCAGTCGCCGCACGCCTTCTGCCGACTCAGACCATCACCAGGTTCGTGTTACATGGGGAAACGAAGAGGTGCTCTTGCCCAGCCACATGAAAGCTAAATCCAGGGACGCAAGGGGGATTTAAAAGAGAGCTAAACTAGGAAAACACCTCAAACATATACCCCACCAACTAACTCAAGCACTCTGACTACGATTCATCGCTGACAACAATTTGTCGCGACAAGTCATCTTAAGCGGCAGCCACCGCAGCTGGAGGCAGACCCCCACCACCAGCCACAGCTTACTGGCCTAGACAGACTCGCCCTGAGAATCTCCCTTGGCAGCGTCGCAATACCCATCTCATTGAGATCAAGTATTGTGAAGACACTCGCCCTGAGCATCAGCTCCAAGCTGCCCATGCCCAGCATGGTCGCCTTAGACGCAGCATTGCAGGAGACCATGCTCTTCATGTCATTCTCTGAGGTGTAGGGGGTGTTATCTACATTCCTCACACTTTGGTTCCTCGGAAGAGTCTCGGCCTTGATTCACAAAGAGTCAAGAAACTTGCTCTCAAGCTCCATGCCCATTCTGTGCACTATGCTCATAAGTTGTTCAGACCAGACGTTCTCTTTAGCATTCTCCTCACCTTCAAACTCATCAGGAGAGGTCTCCTGGCTTGTCTGCCCACAAACCTCCTGATACTCACTGACTGCTTTCTTCTTTTCTGGTGAAGGGGCTTTTATTCCCAAGTGGCCCCTTTTCCTTAATTGATGTGAGGAGCTATTTTGCTGCTTGCATAGGTCCTTCTTTTTCTTTTCTTTCTTTTCCTTTTCAACTTTTCATCGCAAAAAAGATGTACTAGTGCCTTCCTCTCCTGGGGAGAGACAAAACAAGACTGATAAGGTGGGTTACAGAGCAGTATCTGCAAGCGAGGGCCGCTCAGCTGAAGCCAAGGCCTGTGACCCAAACCAGCTCAAAAAAAGCAATGTGGTGTTCTGAATCCCTAGGCACAGCAATCTAGGCACTCATGTAAGAACAAAGCCAGTCCTTGGTGTCTGCTTGGCTAACAAAATATCTTAACCTGCTTGAGCCACTAATGAGGGTACGGAACAGGTGATGGTGCTTGAGGATTCCAATTGCAATTCCAACAAATCTGCACCAAGGCAGTCTAAAGGTACATGCTCTTCATCTTGCACACAGTGCCAATTGCATTCTCAATGCAGTTTCTGAGCTCGCAAGACTAATAGGAAGCAGGTTGTTGAAGAGGCGCACCTTGGTGTAAGCAATACGGCATACAGAGTCACAATACCAATAGGAGGTAAAGATAAAAGAAACAGGCGTAGGGCGACAACGTTTAATGAAAAATTCAAGTCAATAGCCCCCGCTTTGCCCAATGACAGTGCCTATCACAAGAAGCAAGACTTGCAATCTCTTAAAAGCAGTCACGATTGTGCATCGGCTTGGAGCAGCTAGGAGAACAGTCAATCCATGGCTGACTGGACAGCCAGTCAGGCATGGACTGGCAGGCCATGCCTGTCCAAGGCATGGATTACAGTAAGGCAGGTCTTTGGTACTTTTCAAGTGCTTGTAACCCACACGATAAGGAGTCCAGCATTAAGGGGCCAATGTTGCCCCATCACAACTTGTTGAACGCAGAAACCGACAAGGCGACGGACAGACAACCACAAGCACCAACACCAATTGTGCATGCTCATGGTGTATGTACATACAAGCTGATGACAAGGGTGACAATATTATCTGCTGCTTAGTGGTCCCTGTTGCATTGGTTCTGTGATGAAACTTGCTATGATGCTCGCAATCAGGCATTCGTCACCAAGGCTACGCAGTATGATGCCCATCTGCACCATCCAACAGATTGATCACCTTTGTGCCCCACTGCCTATTTTGGGCCATCGCTTTGGAAGCTTCACTTAAGCTACATTCCTGTGAAGTGTGTGAGGGAGTAAGGAAGAGCAGATGCTGTTGTGAGAAGAATGTGGCCCAACAGATGATGTTACGCTTGAATGCCTTAAACCCACAGAATGTTTACCCTGCACCCTGGCAAAAACGTCTGTGCTTTTGGCCACAGCATCCTGTGCCACGCTACCCTGCATTTATTTTCTGCTTGCCAAACCCAAATGTAGGGAAAGTACCAGGGATACGTAGTGGACAGCTTTTGAACACGCACAAGAGCGAGGCGTGACAAATGCTAGAAAGCCCCTAAGCAGAGTCAAATCACACCATGGACAAGGGCAAAAGCAACAAGGTGCTGCAGGAGAGAAGGCAATAATGATGATGTGCTTCACAATCAGGGCAGCTGTGATGAAGCGCCTGGTGTTAAAGCGCCCTTTTATACTGATTCCAATGCTTAAAGCAATGACAGTGGCTGCATTTTCCATGGAGTCAAAGACCAGCAAGTTGAAAGTCAGCTTCTTTCATTTTCCTTTAAAGTTACCCACCTGCAAGTGACATTCAGGCAGAGCTTGACGCGCAGCCTTCCATATCCGCAAGCTCAATTGCTCACGAGAGCATTGCATGGCCTTATGCAGAGGTAGCAAAAAATCCTCATGGGCCCTTGCCTGCAAAAAAGGGAGTGCTTTAAGCCAGCTTTACTTTATTATAGCAGAGGAGTGAGGATTTGCAAGCAGGCATGGCCGTAACAGCAACATTTGTGACCATGAACACCCAATACAAGCGTGCTTGGCTGCAAGCACCATTTCATTGCAATACATGCCATGCGCTGCCCAGTAGAATTAATCGCACAATGCCAACGGCACTAACAGACCACACTAACTGTGCGTATCAATGCTGTATCATCCAAATCCACTTAAGTAGGTACCTGCCGGTACTTGGGTGCTTTGCTTGGGTTTTTTAAGAGCGCCATGCGAGTAGGGTCGTAGTCCCACAGCATGGAAGTATGGTGAAGCCATCGACGGCCCGTAATGGCTTGGGCATTGCCTCCGAACTTTGCATGGCCAAAGACATAGTCTGCCAGGCAGGCATGGACAGTGGCAGAAGGAGGCGATCATGAGTAAGTGAACTTAAACCCGCTTAGCAGGAAGCTACAACATTCCTAAAATTTGGCTACAGTAATAGGGAGGGAGGCCGTCGGTTTTGCTGCACCTTCTTTTTTCCTTGAGGGGGGAGCCTCTTAATCTGTAGGAATTCTTGCTAAAAAAAAAGCCACATTTCTCAGAAGAGGGCACTGAAAAAAGTCGGAGCATGCTCCTATTTTGCCGTGAGTCGTAGCTTTATACCGCATGATTAGACAAGGCAAAATGTGGGGTGCAATGGATGACCCTGTGGGCCTGGTTGGGTGTGCAGCCTTCTTATGTGGCCTTATTCAGTAAAACACACCCGCCATGAGCCACCATGACCCACCCAGGGCCATTTCACATCCAGTGTGCTGCATTATCTTTGTCCATCACATCATTCAGCCAAAAATTGGGTGCTCTAGTAGTTAGGGTGGTCTGGAATGGGTAAACAGCTGTGGAATTTAGGGTTGGCGCCATGGCAGGTAAGGCATATTCTTCCCATGCATTGAAATTTTGTAGTCTTGAAGTCCCGAAGGCTGGTAATTAGACCCACCTGTGTATAAGGGAAACCCAGTGCAGGGAGCACGCAAAAAGCATACCCAGTCAGGGCCTCAATTTCCCTTTCTAAAAAAGCCTGATTGCTGTTTGCTACTACTGTCATTTCTTTGTCTTTTTCGAGGCTTTCCCCATACTATGGAGATCTACTAGAAACATGTCCAATCAGATCGATGAGTACCAACAAATCAGTGAGTCTCCCTCACAAAGAGCACAATAGACTGATCATGGGGCATGTCATAAAAGCACTTGAACCCACCATTTTCTCTCATGGCAAAGTCTGGATGGTCGTGGAAAACATGCTTGTAAAAGTACTCAGTCCAACGCATAATGGGTTGAGGAAAGCACTCCACATGTGGCAGAGTCGAGGACTGGGTGCAAGAGGGCCAGCCAAGCATCAAATAAGCACAAATAAACATGCAAGGGAAACAATCCTCGACCCAACACGATTGCACGAACCCTCGTAGAATAAGATGCTTTTTGACGAGGGCTGGTGCTAGAGCTGCCATGCTTGCAATGCCGTCTTGCATGCCAGCAAAACAGGCCTTCTGAAAGTGCTGTCTACTAACAAGTACCTGAAATATGAGTGTGGCAAAGATGGTGTTGCTGTCCACCACAACTGTTCCTCCACCGGTGAAACGTTTCAACACCTGGATGCGTGCATCCCGTACTTGGGGGACGTGCAGCATCTCCTCCGCACGTCTGAGAGCAGCAGTCATGATAACTTAAACCTTTGAGGTATAATCACCCACACAGGTGTTGATCACAAGGCAAAGGCAAGAAAGGGCTTCCACAAGCGTGCAGTCACGGCATGTCACCGCGCACCCTGAGATGCCCATAACGATTGCTGGGTGGAAGGCCCCATCATTCACTACAATCCAATTCTGCTGCGTGGCCCTGAGCAGAGACTCCTCCAGTGCGAGCTGATGGCGGATGGGGAGGCCTGTCAAGCGCAGCAGGTTAACGACTGGACGCATGTAACCAGATTTCTGTTCAATATAAAAAATTTGTTCGCACGTGTTATTATCCGCACTATATATCAAACATGTGCAACAGCTGGGGAAGCTTTTGACAAATTTGTACTGAACTGATGTGAGCCCCTTCAATTTGGGAACTTGCCAATAGTGTCAGCCTGATTTATGGAGCGTCTAGACTGCCAGGAACCCTCGCTCATGCGGCAAACTCTGCTGGAGGCACTGCTTTCTGTGCAGCTGCTCAGGCGAAACGTACAACAGGTGATCAGCTCATATTCTGAGCTGTCTCATTTCATGCATGGCATCTGACGTGGCACAAGGCATGCAGTCTTGATTGAGGAAAGTTATGAGAGAGCTGCTTGTGCCCATGTTTTCCCAGCTGTTCCATATGCGCAAAGAAGGTATGTAAGGTACAATTGCAAAGAATTTATGTGGAAATTATTTTCCTCATACATATATGCATATGTCTGCATGCGGCTCAGAGTCCATGCGAACAATTGGCCGAGCAAGCTCCACACCAGGTATCTTTACTGGAAAAAGGTTGCAAACGCACTGAGAGACCCTTAATTGATGTAGGGAGTAGTTTCATAGCCTGCATAATTTTCTTTCCTTTTTGAAAATGGATCCTCCTTGACGCACCTGTCACCCTTCTACCTCCTGCAGAGCATCAGGGACCTACAGGCAGAGTGCTTGGTAGCTTCTGAAGACGTCCCTTCAACTCTCCACCCCATAAATACCCCAGATGCGGCCAACCTGGATAGTCCTGGGCCCCCATCGCCCAGCCCCATCCGCGAGCACATGTACCCAAATGGCCAGCTAGAGGAGCAGGCGTTCTCCAATGTGCTGTTCCAAAACGTCCTTTTCCAGGACGCCTGGACAGGTCAAGGAGAAGAAGGAGAAGGGCTTTCAGATCATGAAGCAAGCCTCCCAGAGGTGGACGGCGACCAGCATGATGGCAGCCTGCCTGTCCTTGCACACGCTTACTCTCCTGCCATCAGCACCAACACCCGCCAGGCTGCAGCCCCCTCCTCGTCAACTCTACCAGGACGGCACAGCACGCCCCTGCGGGCCGCGCTCAACAAGCTGAATGACAGGGGCGAGAACGGCTTTTTCAGCGCAGCTTTTGGCTTTGATTCGCCTCCGCAGGTGCATGTTTTCACAGTGTGTTGGCATGATGCTTGGCATGCATGTCATCTGATGTGATGTCCAGGCGTATGTTTGTGTCACAAGGGGTAATGCCTTGTGCAATTCCAAGGACACCGCATGGGTACATCATAGGGGGGTCATCAGGACCATGGCACTCTGCTTGGGAAGATCTGCTGAAACTGCTTGCCACTAAAGGAAGCCTTTGCTGCTTTGCACAAGCCTGGCCATTCAAAGCAAGCACTTGCTTGAGTTTAAAATGCTTCAAGAGCCCTCTGCACATCAATGAGAATGTCTATGCCTCTCATTGTCCTGCCCCAGAGTGCGTCTAACATCAAGGCTCAGGCCTGCTCCAGACCTGCAGAAAGCACTCGTGCTCTGACACCATGCAAATGGTCTTGTGAAAAATGGTGTGCTTGCAGATGTATGACATGACATGCGCAGTCATATTTATGTCATTAGCAAGGCATAGAGCGCATGTTTGCAGTTAAAACTCAGCACAAAGGATACCCATTTATGTTACTCTGCGACACTTCACCCTTGTCATGATTTGCAGGCGGAGCGCAACTTCCAGCGCAGCGCTAGATCATCCATGGACGCGGCGGCATTTTTCATGGCAGCGCGCCGAGATCCTCATTTCCCTAGGCGCAACAATGGGAATGACACAAGCACTAGCCCTGGCACCTTTGGGGTGCATGATGCAACAGATTATTTATCCCGTCGCCCCCCTGCTCGCAAAAACCTTGCAAGCACAAGTCTCAATATAGAGGCAGGCCCGCAAGCAGGACAGAAGAGGGCAAGCGATCCATCTGTGATTCATGAAGCAAAAAGTACACCTGGGTAAGAGCATGATGCCTGGTACAAAGCCCCACCCTAACAAAATTGTACAATCCAGAGATTTGTTAGATTTCAGTGTACCATCTATTAGGTACTAGTCATGGGCAGATGCCCACTGGTGCACTCAAATCATATTGTACGTACGTTCCCTGGTCTTTTAAGGAACACCTATTGTATTCTCAAGGCTGTCCATTGGCCAGAGGTTTGGCTGGCAAGTGTTTCATCTTGTATGCTCATTGTGTTACAGAAGATAGGAGTGTCCTATTTGCAACCTTGCTGGTAGTTAATTACTTTTATTGGTCAGCACTCGCTTGCTTGGCATCGTGCATTGTCCTCTCTTCTTTCCTACCGTAAGATTGCCTTATTTGTTCTGTAAAGGAGACCTGCACGAGGCTGCAGTATGCTTGTGCACGAGTGGATAAGCACAACAACATCCAACTTGTGCATCAGCATAACTCCTGCTTAAGGTTACAATGGGTTTAAACCTTCAGCTTGATGGGTTGACTGCTGGGCTTGCTGGTCACTGCCAGCTTGACAAACAAGTCATAGTCTCAAAAGTAAAAACGTCTACTTCAAGAGAAACAAGGTCACATCCTCAGCAATGATATCGTCAAAATAGAAAGCTCCAGTGTCTCCAATATAAATCAGCAAAAACCAGTAAATTGCTCAGTGAATTTCCTTCTCAAACAGCACAATTCCACGCAAGGGCATAAAAAGAGGACACGGTCTCGTCCTGGACATCAATCGAGCTACATTTGTCACAGTACCTAATTTGGATTTGCTGACATCCAGTCTCAACACTCAGGGTGTGAGCACGAAAGCAAAACCGAGCAATGTTACAAAGCACATGCCTACTCAACTTCAGCTGTAGGTATCTAGGAAGCTGATAGGGCGGGCCCCGAGCAGTGCTTGGCTTGAGAGGCAAAGCCATTTATGCGTGATAAGTAGCCAGTTTGTGAGCATGTGTCCTAGGGTCTGCGCCATCCACTTCCCTCCATACCTCATGCAACCACTCACGCAGATCAGCCACAAAGTTTTGTAATGGAAGGGGGGTTAGCAGCCTTGACGTAATTGGTATACCCATTTACCGCACGCAGACCCTCACACTCCTAAATGAACTCCGCAGTCCAGCGCTTTTTGCAAGAAGCACTTGAGCAATATCTGCATGCACGATCTCCTGTCTTTGGTAAGTCAAAAGTTTCATTGGGACAGTCTGTCAGTCAGATGGTTTGACTGCCAGGCTTACTGGCCTGAATTAGAAAGAAGATGAGACTAAACCAGCAGGATTACCCCTGTGAACGATGTTGGCGTGAATTAGGAAATCCTGTGTTAGCAGCAGGGAGGGAGGTTTCCATTTTTGCGACATCTTCTTCCTATATAACAAGAAGTCACTTGTACATAATATATGCATTGCATTACATTGCATTAGTATACAACATACGGTTGATTGGCTACCCATTTCTCAATAGTTGCGCATGAGGACGACAGATAACTCCTCAGAAATTTCTTTCTTTTTCAATTTTTAAATACAGCTGGATTTGACCCACGTTGATGTGGGCTCGTGGATGCAGTTCGTTGTGCAGATTATAAGATCGTTTTTACGTGTGTTCGTCAAATGGTCGTGGCATTCTGGCCATAAACCAACTCGAGTGCCACACATGCCACCCTCACCAAGTTCAGCCTAGGCTGATGCAGCTCCAAGCCAGAGAAAACCAGACTTTAAACCAGCTTTGTTAGCCAGGACCATGCTCCCCTTGATGCTGCCGCGCCTGGCGAGGCACGCTCGGCTGTGCCACACACCTGCACTTATGTCCGTGGTACACCCACCACAAACCCAGCAGGGTGCAGTCAGTTGGACAAAACAAGCTTTTGGTCTTCCAGATGCGGTGCACACTCTAGGGACATCCCAGAGGACCATGTCCTCCTTGACTCCAGAGAATGTGGGTGCCATGATGGGGGCCTGGTCTACATTGAGCCCATTGACCATTGTACCGGCTTGTATGTTGATACAGCAGATGTGTAGAAGGCCAAGTTTATCTGTGGCTCATTGCTCTTGCAGACCAACCACATCAGAGTGCAGTGGATGCTACCAAATGAGCTGGCTTGGGAACCTCTTTTGTGTGCTCGCCCCTGCATGCAGGTTGCAAGGCTGTCTGCAGCCTTTAATGCCCTACCCCATAGCTTGCGGCATGAGCGGCCTCGTTTGATGCCTGTGGAAGAAATAGAGAAGTCCCTGATCGGTAGACTGGCACTGAAGGTTCTCATGTACCACCACACCAAGAACCAGCACATTATCAGTGAGTGATTTGAAAGGGGGTGGCGCTTCGTCCTTGCATTTGTTGTGTCAAAACTGCCTCAAGTAGGATGCTCGCTGTAACTGCCTCAAGTAGGATGCTCGCTGTGTCGTAAGACTGCTCATTTGACACAAAAGGGGGAAATGACGCCCAAGGGTAAAGCACGGATCTGGACATTGCACTGATGCCTTGTTGGGTTGCTGAAGCCTCTGCTGGCTAGGATCTGCTTTCAAACCCTCTGTTGACATTTAAGTGAAGAAAAATGATAAGAAAACAGCCTTCAGAATGACCCTAGGTGGCTGACAGAGGAGAGTCAATAACCAGACATTTTTCGCTGCTTTCGCTTTTTCCCTGCTGCTTGTGCCAGCATGCATGCTAGTCCGTTTCATTGTCTGCTGTCTTTCGGCCCATGCTCCTGCTTTGCAGATGGGCAGCTGCTGTATGATGACATTAAAGAGCAAGTGGATGATTTTGCTCTGCAGAAAGGTGGGCGTGGTATGGGCACTTGTATAATGCCTGTTCCTTGCAACAAAGCTTTGCAGAAACAGGGCTCGAGCACAGCTCATTGCTAGCTGCAGCCTGGAATGTACTTGAGCAGCCAGCAAACAATTATTTTTCCCGTTCTGCAAAATAAGCAATTGTGTTCCATGGTAAGAATATCCCATCCCCAGCAAACCTAGACACCAGCTGTGTTAGGCAGCTTGGGCACATGCATCAATGCAAGCATGCGCCTCACTCCCTCACAAATAATTCAACAGCAAACCTCGTTCACTCACAAAGTACTTGCAGACTGCAACTTGCATGCGTGCCCCTGCAGCTTTTGGCCTGGATCCCAGGATTTTCTACTCCACCTTCACATTGCTTTCCATCCATGTGTGGCTCATCGTGCACCGCTTGGGCCATAACCCAGACAAGGACACGCGCTTCTTTGTCCAGCGTTTTTACAACCAGTTCCAGCATGATGTGGAGCGCCGTATTTATGATGCAGGAGTCATGGTGCGCACCTAAAATGTGCCGATGTTGTTTTGCATGTGGCTGCAAGAGGCCAATTTTCTTCCTGATCTTGCTCAAGTCATGCCGCTCAGCACCTTCACCAAAAAGTTAAGCTGAATGCACGTCACCCATGACTGGCACACTGCTGCATGTGGCTGCACATGTGAACGGAACAAGAAAAAAATTTCTTTGCTTTTCACACGCTTCATTGCAGGTTGGTGTGAGCAAATGGACGAAGAAGTTAGAAACTGTTTTTTACAACTCCAGCCAGGAATTTGACCTGGTAAGGCGTGGTTGTTGCTGTGGTGTTGTGGTGCCGTAACAGTGCCTTGGCCAACTTCCTTATAACTGACAAAGCTCAACCCTATGCTGCTTAAGAGTAACGTTTTGTTGAACACACCGCCACTCTACTATTACTCTGTTTTTGAAAATGTTAGTTTGAGGGAAGGAGAGTGTTGTGAGCTCTCTTTGGGCTTGGTGCCCTGCAGGTACTGCATAAACAGAGCAACGACACATTTGAGAACATCATCATTTCAAAATTCTTTGGAGGTGACGTGTCCAAGCGGGTGCAAGCACAGCTTATTGCCAAGTACCTGCTTTATGAGTTGGAGTGCCTGAAGGTGAGAAGGGATCAGTCAGTACAAGAGGAGCATGGGTCTGGCAGGTGTGGCATGCTCTAGATACACAAGTGATATGGGAAGCTACATCTCAAATTTGGGATGAACAATCCACTTGATTAAGTGTAGAGCAGCAGCATGTGACATGAGCTGCAGTGAATAGTAATTTTGTTTTTTAAGTACAGCTAACAAACAAACAAGCTTCAGTTCAGGCAAATTTAAGGCTCAGGGAGAGAGCCTAGATGGCTTTTACACAAGTCTTTGCCCAATTGCTTCTGGCCTGGATGTCTCTGCTGCTTGCTGTGCTGCCAAATTTGCCCCAGTCTTGTATCCGCCTGGGGGAGGGCCTGATTAAGCTTGCGGTGGCTAGCTGGATATCCCTCAGGAGCAGAGGGTGAAGAGGGCGGATTCCATGGCCCCGATCCATGCCTTGACTTAGCTTTTATGCTTTTTCGCGCCGTTGTTTCATGTTTAAAATCGAGCTGCAGCTTACTGCATTGCCAAGATGACTAGTACTTGCGGCGTGACGTACCAACACAGTTGATACAAAGTGCACGCTCTTTCCAATGCCTTTCACACATGATGCATAGATGACCGACAAGGAGGACATTATGAAGGGCCACATCCAGTTCAGCAGGGCTCCTTTTGAGCCATACAGGAGCAAGAAAGCCCAGCTTGCAGAGCAAGCCCAAGAGGTACAGGAAACCAATAGCTGATGTATTGCCCGAGTTTGATTAATGTGCCTGCTTGAAACCCTCCCGCTAGTTGTGCCTCGGGGTCGATTTAGCGAGTGCTGCTTTTCCGTGATGAAGTTGTGTTGTCGCCAGTATTTATGTATTTCCAATTAATGCAGAGGTGTACAGTTATGCAGTATTACAGACTTTGTATCAAGCTCATGTCGCGATGCAATATAAGGCACTAGCATAGAAAGATCAAATGAGAGAGGAGGGAGTGAGAAACAGAGAGCAAATTGCACAGACCTATTATGATATGTTTTATGCTGTGCTCTGATCAATGATGCCTGATGCATGAGGATGCTTGGTGCGCTGCCCCAGGAGGCCAGAGGTTCTGATATATTTCATGCTGTCAGAGAGATTCTCTGAGAAACTGCAACTCATGCTCTTTGTGCACTCACCTAATCAAACCATTCTCAAGCTCATCTGCAACAGTAAGGCCTCGTTTCTTGGCACGAGGGTAGCCTTGTTGGCTCTGCAACACGCCGTTCCCTCACCTCCCACTGCCAGTCATCTGGTGAGCATAGACTTGCTGATGAGTCTGCGGGTATCCAGCTTCAAGAAAACTGCTTGTGACAGGAACAGGGAAAAAGAGGGAAAACGCTATCTAGTCAGAGAAAACACTCCCTACGTCAACTAAGGAAGAAGGGGCCACCTAGGGCAAAGGCTAGTTTTCGCCAGCCCAGCCACCAGAGGAACGGATAAGAAAAGATTGAATAAGGATCGGAGGGTGACTAGCAGTGCTCCATTCCTGACCTTGGGATAGGCATGTGTATTTCCAAGGTGCCCGAAATAAGACAGGCAAGCGAGTGCAGCGAGCCTGAGCAAGCTGGCACCGTAGGCTAAAAAAGGCACCAAACGCTAGCTATGCACCTTATTCACGCTTAAAAGCTAGAAGGAGGGAGGTCCTGATAGACTCTATCTCCTCGACCTCGGAGGTCATGTACTGTGAAGACACTAGGCCTGGACACCAGCTGGAGGCTTTAGCAAACATCATGAGACTCTGTGCAGGCGCTTGAAAGCCAGAAAGGTTGCACTTCATAACATCCTTCTTGGTGTAGGCGTTCAATCTATACCTCAAACACTTGTCATGCCAGATTAGTGTCATTGCCAAATCAGTGTCACTATCCATTTGCGGTTAGTTGGTTGGTTGATATTTGTTGTTGTGACTGGATCTCTCTCTTCGATTAATTGTAACCTTCCTCCTTGGAGCCTGGAGCACTCCTCTGAGGCGCTGGCC
>LFCJ01002903.1_pt1 | contig 12462 bp, 13 predicted proteins | sample 643141 | NCBI WGS metagenome assembly LFCJ01 (sample SAMN03766243, study PRJNA286221) | soda lake metagenome | biome: soda lake; feature: Kulunda steppe; material: water; isolation source: sample B1-Br-g2 brine of Lake Bitter-1 | place: Russia: Kulunda steppe | collected 2010-07 | reverse complement strand
GGGGTGGCAGGTCAGCTGATTCCAGCGCACCTCGATCGGCGTGCAAACCTGGGGTAGGAGTGTTCTGTAAGATTTGCTGAGGTGGGGCGTGCGTGAGTGGCAGGCTGCTGTTGCGCTCAGCAGCAGGCGCCACGAGGCGCAGGACATGACGGCGCCTTGTTCGGGGGCCTGCTGAGCTTTGGTGTAGCCTGCTGCTGCTGTCACCGCCGCCCCTTCTGTCATTGCCTGTGGCTGGAGGAGAGCCTTGGGGTGTACCAGCAATGGCGGTCGTGCTGCTGCTGCTGCTGCTTGCAGGCGCTCTGCCCAATGCGCTCACAAAGCTCACGAAGCCGGAGGCGTAGTGAGGCTGAGAAGCCAGTCGTGACTGCATGGAGAGCGCGCGCTGGACAACGCAGGCTGGAGACAGGCTTGGAAGGACAGGGGCTGGGCTTTGAGGAGTTGCGCTCAGGCAGAGGGATGTAGGGCCCAGAGGCAGGAGGCTGCTCTTGTTCAGTGCCAGCATCATGATCAGCCTGTTGAAGCGCTGGTTCTGGGTCACGAGCAGCAGGGTATAGCCCTGCATGCTATGCGGACTGAACCCAGTCAAGAGGGCTTGGGCCTGGTTGACTGCAATTTCCCAGCACAGGAGATGCACACATCATTTGTTTTGGATCAAACGAAACTGCAGAAAATCACACAGGCTCCAAATTTGTAAGATCGACCTACTCTGTATAAATCTTGGTAGTGGGGAAGTAGTGGGAAAGTGATAAAATCAAAGGAGAGCTTTTTGTGTGTCCAAGAAAGGTAAGGCTCATCTGTCAAGTTCGGGGGCTCCCAAGCAACCGTCCGTGTCCCCGTCTTGCCCTTGTTGCTGTCCCTGAGCGACATGTGTGTACGCAACTGACACTCGTGCGCCCCTCCGCTCTTCCGCGTCGTTGCGCTGCCGGGAGGATTGCGTGCGAGTGGGAAGGAATGGGCATGCACGTCCAATCAACTGGAACCGTGGATGCCTTGCTTTGCCTTTCTGCACGTCTGCTTGCCTTCCTACCAAGGTTGATCGCTTTGACCCCTGTGCAGGCCCTCAGGCACACGAGCAATTCAGCTGTAGCAGTAGCAGCGGCAGCAGCATCCAGAGCAGCCATGCCCTCAACCCCTGACAGGCCAGTGTATGTGGTGAGTACTGCTGGCTGGCAGCATGATCCTGTGGATGCACGTACGTGCACAGCTATGAGCATGCATGCCCTCCTCATATGAAGCGCCTACTACATTGCAAACATGGACAGCGTGCATGAGCTGCACTGACGCACGATTGCCCTTTTCACAATGTTGTATGCAGGGGAACTTTGAGTATGAGGTGAGGCCTGTCTCATGACTGCCAGTGCGGCTCCAGATGCTTATTGCTTATGTTATCTGTCCATTGCCAAACAGCCTGCAGGGCCCACGCACAGCAGAATTTTGCCATGATGTCAAGGTCTTGTCATGAGCTGTGCTCCTGCAAGGCATGCAATATAACGGGGGCCTTTTAACAGCACATGTTACCCATCTCATGCAGCGACGTATGTGCTGTTTGCGAACAGAGTGGCGCACTGTCATTCTGCGCCGATCCCACATGCGCAACGTTGATTCTGGCTCTGTTCCTGCCTTGGGGTTGCCATCAGTTGGGCCTTGCGCATGTGCACACATGCATGCACTCTCAGGTTGCCTGACTCACACCTTGGCCATGTGTCACATTCTGCGCACACAAGCATCATTAAAACTTGAACCTCGACTGTTTGTGCCTGTGGTCAGGCCGAGGAATGGGAGATCAGGAAGCTCATGGAAAAGTATGGGGATGTGGAGCGCATAGACATGAAGGTGAGGGTGCTGAAGGCAAGACCCAGCCTGCACAACACACGTGTACCTCTCTGTGCAGCTGCACGATGAGGGGTGTGGCACGCAGGCAGTGAGCATGACAAGGCCCATTTTACAAGTGGGGCTGGAGGATGCCTCTGCTTCACAATGGGGGCTGCAACAGCTGGAGCCGCAGCCCTCGCATCGAGTGTGTGGATGAGGGCACCGGGGTGGAGCCTGGATGTTTAGAGGGTGCCTGCTGCCATCAAGGTGGCCGCCTTTGGGGCATGCCTTGTGCTTTTGCCTGCGCCCCTTGTGCCAACTTTGACCCCTCTCTCTAGATGTACATCCTCATATGTGTGACGAGACTTGTGGCCCGTGTTTGCAGCGCCTGCGTAGCAGTGTCCAACCACCCGCCCGGCTGTGTGCTACCCACCTGACACCTGACCCTGCTCAACCCGACTGCTGACCCTGCTCAACCCTCCTGACTGTGACCAACCCCGCCGCCAAAAGCATGTGGCCGCGCGTCCACCCGACCACACGCACGAACCGAAAGAATGAACGCATGTACACCCCGCCCGCCTCGCGCGTACACCCGGCTGCGGCCGGTCCACCCATGCACACGCGCGCCGGGCCGCGCGCGCCCCCCGCACCCCCTGCCAAACCTGCCGGCATCAAGTCAGTCGTACCTGGCAAGGCACCCCGCCCACCACGCCTCTGTGCATTCGGGCCGAGGCCGACCCGGCAGCTCTTGCGTGCCGTCGTTGACACCTTTCCCGGGAGGCTACTGCAGCCTGCTGACCGCCCCTGCTGTCCACCCAGCCTCCGGCCAACATGCGCAGGCACCGGCAGGCGCCCACTGAAGTGCGCACGCGTGTGCCTGTGTGCTGTTGGAGCATGCGTGTGAGGGGGGGGTGTTGAGCAGGGCGGCTGGTTTGCATCCGCGCGGACGCCCCTGCTGCCGCATGCCTGGCACAGGTCGCTTGTGCGCGTGTGTCGTGTGCGCACGTGCATGTGCGCTCCTGTCTGAACTGCCCCGTGTGCGCCACTGCAAAAGCACGCGCTGCTGGCCACACGCACGGGTCAGTGCGCGCGTGCTGCGAGTCATGTGCTTAACCTGGTTGGTTTATGCACACGCATCAGGACCTCAGGCAGAAGGCGCGATGCGTGTGCAGGGTCAGGGGCGAGCGTGTCCAATATGGACTGTGTGCAAGTACGCGCGCTGTCGTGCGCTGCGGCCCCCTTGTACATTGCCCTGGCGCGAGCCACATGCACGTGCATGCGCGCCGCGCCTGCTTGTGCCTGCAGCAAGGCTACGCATTCGTGTACATGCGCTATGAGGAGGACGGTGACTACGCGATCAAGAAGCTGGATGGCATGGAGTGGGGCTACAAGAAGCGCCCCCTGCGCCTGCAATGGAGTAAGGTGTGTGAGCGTGCGCCTGCCTGGCCTGCTTCGCGCCTGCCCACAGAGGCACCGTGTGCGCATGTACTGCCTGTGACCATTGCCTGCGTGGGTACGCCTGCGTGCATGCGTGCGTGCCATGTGTGCAAGCCTGTGCCATTGCGCATTAGGGTGCATGCACGTGTGCGCGCATGCGCTCCAAAAGCAGCGCGTGCACGTGTGCGTGCATCCTGGAGGGTTGGACCCTCCGCTAAGCAATGGCGGGTCGTGCCAGGCACCCGCAGGCAGAGCAGGGGCTCTCCTTGTGCACGCGCAGCTCAGCACAGGGCCCTGTTTTGCACACCAGGAGGTGCTCGCAAGCCATGCGCAGACTAAGGCAGAGCAGGGGGGGGCATATGCCGCTTTGTGGCCGCTTTGTGCCTGTGAGGGACTCTCTCTGGCCTGCGGCACGCCCGCCCCTAAGCGTGCTGCGCGCATGGTGAGGAGTGTGCTGTTCCTTGCGCACGGCGGGTGCAGATGAAGGAGGCGGACCGCCAGCGCCACGTGCGCCCCACCACCACGCTGTTTGTCGTTAACTTTGGTGAGTGCTGCACGGGGGGGACTTGGGGGGGAAAGGGGAGGCAGGGAAAGGGTGTATCGCAGCGGGAAGGTGCAGTGTTTCGGCCTCCAAGGCAGGCCGCCACGCTGGCCTTTGTTGACTGTAGTGGGCTCCGTCTTAGAGGCTGGGGGGAGTGCGGTGGCAGGCAAGGGGCTGGTGGTGGGACGGTGCAGTGTGTTGACTTCCAAAGCAGACCGCCAGCGCCGCGCGCAGCCACCCTTCCCCACGCTTTAAGTCGTCGGAACTGTGGCAATGCGCAAGTGAGGCACCCTAGATGAGGCGGTGTAGGACTGTGCTTAGGGCAGTGCGCACGCCTGGTCGTGCGTGTGCTTGGCGCAAGTGCCCACTTCTGTGCATGCGCATGGACATGGGTTGAGTGGGCACCTTGCGCGCAAGTGGGTGCCAGCAGGCCCTCGTTTTGTGTGGCACTCTGCCGCACGCCGCACTGCCATATGCCGCACTGCCATGAATGCTGCCCGCCCGCAGACCCCATGCGCACACGTGAGCGGGACCTTGAGCGCGCGTTCGACAGATATGGTGAGTGTGGGTACGTGAGGACAGCCGTGAGTGTGGCAGTGCGAGGACCGCCTCTGGACCCTGCATGTTGACCCACCCCATGTCCCCAACAGGGTAGCTGTTGTTCATGATCATTCTTGCAGCCCCCCACTCTGCCCCTGCCGCGCGCAAACCCAGAACTTTCTGTGAAGGCCCCAAAAGAGTCTGGCGCCTGCCTAGCAGCACCCACCATGTGCCTTTTTGTCTCATCAACCCTGTTCTGCTCTTCCTTGTTGACAGAGCCCGTGCTGGCGCTCCCCCAGCGCCCTCCATCTTTGGCACGGCTATGTTGAGCTCCTTTCACGCCCACCCCACCTCACCGCTCATGCTGCCTGGGCAGCATTGCGCGCGCCTCCTGCTTAACACCTGCTTTGGCTTGTGTGTGCGCGCTGTGGTGCTCGCAGGCCCCTTGAAACGCGTGGAGGTGGGTGCACCTGCGGCGGCCTCTGGCCCCTCCCCTCCCCGGGGAGTCACGATTTCGCTGTGTAGGCCCCAGAGCCTTGGCTTCTCCTCAGACAGCACATTCATACTCAGTGCTTGTAATGGCCTGCCCCATCCATGCCATGCATGCAGCACTCGCATCACCATCAGCCATCAGAGGCCAACCCTATAGCCGCAGCCGCGTTGCTACCACACACTCTGCCGCGCTGTCTTGCTGCAAGACTGTTGCATGTGTCGTGCCGCCTCTGCTCGGATTGCACCGTGGCTGTGATGAGCTCTCTGTCCCTCCTCTGTCTCCCAGCCTTCCTTGAACTGACCCACCCCACGCTGTGTGCTTCCTTGAACCCACTGTATTTCCTTGAACCCACCCTACGCTGTGTGCTTCCTTGACCCACCCCATGCTGTGTACTTCCTTGAACTGACCCACCCCACGCTGTGCCCCTTGCCTGCATCCAGATCAAGAAGAACTACGCTTTCATCCAGGTGGGCGTGCAAGCCTCCAAGGGGCATATGACTATGCTGGCTGCAGGTGTAACTGGCATGCACGGACGCAGTAGCACCCGTGTACATGCCCCATTGGACTAGCTGACTGACTGCACACGTCCGCACGCGCACTCGCGCTCCCAGCTCCACTTGCTTGTTTGCCGCTTGCTGCTCGTCACATGCCAAAAGTAGCTGCTTCACCTGCCATGTGTGAAGGGGTTCGGGAGGGGGGCCAGCGTGCGTGCGTGCGTGCGATGGGGGGTGGCTGGCGCCACGCAGGCACTGAGCACGCAGGTCTGTGGAAGGAGCAGTGTTTGAAGGGTGTCGCATGAATGAGCATAGAGCTGTACTCACTGTGTGGGTGTCACGGCGATTTAACGCGTGCAGTATGAGACCCTGGATGATGCTGAGTACGCTTTGAAGAAGACCAACGCTACACAGATGAACGGGCGCACAATCACAGTGGAGTTCTGCCAGAATGAGGTGTGTGTGTGTGTGCACGCATCTTCTCGTGACACGACACAGGTGTTCAGTTTGAAGGAGGCAGTGACAGCGCCTTGCCATACGGACAGGCAAGTATGAGTGAACCTTGCAACACTCGTTGCCTATCCCATGCAATCTAGTGCCTTGTTGGGCTGTGCTCTTGCTGTGCCTCTGTTTTGCATCGGGGCGGCCTCCTGCCTGCGCGGCCGAGACCCGCACTCAGCAGGGTATGGTGGGACCCGCACTCAGCAATGTACACCATGTGTGTGTGGCCTGCCTGCGTGGCCAAGACCCGCACTCAGCAGGGTACACCATGCATGTGCGTACGGTGGGAGGAGGAGAGGAGGGTGGCACGTGCGTGAACACTGGCCGGAAGCACATACCACCTGCGTGTGCACATGTTGATTCGTGCGCTGGCAGCGAGCATGCCCTTCCTTTCCCCCCCCCTTGTGCTCGCTCGCAGGCGCCCGGCAGCAGGGGGGGCCGCTCTCGCAGCCGCTCCCCTGTGGGCCGCCGCGGCCGCTCCCTGAGCCGCTCCAGGTCCCCCGTGCGCGGCCGCTCGCCCTCGCGCTCTCGCTCTCCGGTGCCAAAGCGCAGGCGCTCGCCCACGCCATCACGCTCGCCCGTGCGCAGCCGCTCCCTGAGCCGCTCACCGCGCCGCAGGTGCGCACGGACACTCCCAGACTTGCAGTGTGCTCGGGGGAGTTTGCGCACATCTCATAGCTTTGGGTTTAGGCTAAGGGTAATGGCAGACACTTGCCCGCGCACTAGCCTGAGCCGCTCACCGCCCCGCAGGCGTGCACGGAACTTACCTCGTGCGCGTGGGCAAGCTTGCTATGCTTGTCCTCAAAGCAATTGTGCCGACAAGCTCCAATCCCCAGGATTCCATGGAGCGCTAAGCTTGCTCCAGCGCGTAAGAGACATGCATCGGCTGGATTGGCACGCTCCGGATCAGCCCACCCTTGCACGCGCGCCAAGCGCACCAAGCACTGTTCGTGCACGCGTGCGCACGCTGAGCATATGATTGGAGCAGCAGTCCAACAAGGCACGTCCAGGCCTGCACGCAAGCACAGGCATTGAGTGCACGGGCACGCACAGCACAATGCAGGGGGGGGGTGCATATCCATTGGTGGGTCAGGGGTTTGAGGTCGGGGCCTCCCTTTGAGCAACTCCAGCTTGGAACATGTCACCTCTGCTTCCTGCTTTGCGACCTTTCGCCCGCGCCTTACTGCAGAGTCTGAGGCGTGCCTGCTACTTGTTCGCAACAAATTCATCAAAGCAGCTGGCCACCACCGGCAGCACTTGCCGCTGCTTGGGACTCGCTTGTGGCGGCCTCTGGCTTCCGGGTCAGCACTTGCGTCACATGCCCTGACAATTAGATCAACTCCAGGATAGGAGGAGGACAGGCACAGACTGGGAAAAGGTCGCAAGGCAGAGGCATCCTCCAGGCGCCTGGCCCGGAAGTGAGCATGCAACGGCCCATGCATGTGCACGCAGCTTTGATGTGTGACGCACGGCCTACAATCGAACACACGCACACACCCTGCAACGCCCTGCCCCTGCAACATGCCTGCAGCCGCAGCCGCTCCATTTCCCGCTCGCCTGTGGGCAGGAAGGCCTCCGTCAGCCGCAGCCCCTCCCGCTCTCGCTCACCACCTCCACGGGCCCGCAGTGCCAGCCGCAGCCTCAGCCGGTGAGCACGCGGCAGCGCAAGAGAATGCAGGCCCAGCCATTTGTTTGCCGGGCGCAAGAGGGCGCAGACCCAGCCATTTGTGTGCCGCGCGCAAGAGGGCGCAGGCCCAGCCATTTGTGTGCCGGGCGCAAGAGGGCGCAGCAGCTAAGGAGATGGCGCTTGAGGCTGCAGCCTGCCCAGCAGCTGCCTGGGCCCCCGCCCACCTGCTGCGCGCGCCTGTCCATCAAGCACATGTGCGCGTGCCAGCCCCTGGTCTGGGGTGTGCACTCTCATCCCGTGCTGCGCTGCCGACCCGTGCGACCACTGCCTGCTGCCGCTCGCCTGTGGGACCTTCCCACTGCGCCGCTACACCGCGGCAGCTGCTCCTATTTTGAGCCCCCCTGGCATGCATTTGGAGGGTGAGAGGCTGGGTTGCCCTCTTCAAGAAGCTGGGCTTGCTGGGCAAGGAGCGAACGGGAGAGGCTGATCTGCAAGCAGGCGTGTGCTGTGCGTGTGGCTGACCCACAGATTGGGGAGGGGGGCAGACATTGACGGAGAACAAGCCAAATTCGTCTGAAGCACGTTCCTCTGTGAAGGTCCCCTGTCTGCGACATGCTGCAAAAATGCAAAAAATGGTCATAGTGGGTGATGCGTAATGACGGGACTGTTGCTGAGTGTGTTCCTCGGCAGGGGGCAGCAGGCTGCATGACTTGCTGACGTATGTGACTGATGGCTCTGGGCTGGGATACCAACTGTTGATGCCCTCCTCGGGGGGGTAGCGCGGTTTCTGCTCAAGAGGCAGCCAATCGAAGGCTATCATCATTAAGTGCTCCCAGGCAGGGCAACAGTGTTGTGCTGCACTGAGGCTTACCAGAGGCGGTTTCAGAAAAGAAAGCGAGTGACGACTTGACCTTTTCCTTCTGTTTTTTGTTTAGACAATTGCTTGGCCCATCCGCGTATCCACTGTCTTTAGAACTGGGGGGCCTGCTGGGACTGGACCTTATAATTGACTGGCATAATTCATTTCTGGAGCTCCTGCCTCTCATCTGCAGCATGCTGCTAGGACGCGTTGTCTGTAAGTACTGGATATTGTTTTGTAGCCATGATGGAAGGTACGGACATCATGTTTTGTGCCCTTCTTTATTACAAGAAGGATGCCTCCAGGGCTTCAGGGTCTGGCCCATGGGATATGAAGTTAGAGAGCACAGCCTTAAATCAGGGGCAAGACAGGGTTAATCGCCAGCCTGGTTGTTAGTTAAGGGGTTGACCGCCAGCCAGGTCGTCAGGCTGATTGGTTTGTTGCTGGTCTTCGCCAGCCAAAAAATAGTCCATAATGTCCGAAATGAAATGGCAGAGTCTATTGTGCCGTTGAGAAAGACTGTGCTGAAGAGGAAGAAAAAAAGGAAAGAGAGATCACACCAACAAGGTAACCCCTGTTTACGTGAATTAAGGAAGAAATTTACATCTGGTGCAAGCACCAGGCAAACCTCCTCCATCAAACTAGGAAGGTCATTAGTGGGGGTCGGGAGGGTTCTGAAAAGAGCCATATTTTTTTCCTTGATGTTCTTCAACCTCCTACTTGTATTTGTGATCTTTGTTGTGTATTGAATAGAATGAGTGTTTAGATCAAGAGTAAGTTTTCTTGCTCTTGGTCAAGCTTACTGAGGGGTAGATCAGTATGACATTTATAGATGGTTCCCATCACCCCAATCAGGATGGTATGTAGGCTTACTTTGTGGCATTGCTGTGCAAGGGCGTGTTTCAATCCATTATGCTGTTCAGTTGCTCTTGCTAATTGTTGCTCTGGTCGTGTATCATCACAATATTTTACTTCAATGCGGTGTACATCCCAGCGCGAAGGGTGTACAGCCTGTATGTCTCTTCGATGGCCATTATTCGTTCCAACTGGTAGTATGCAAATAGCATCTGGCCTTGAGCAGGATCGAAGTTCCTCTGCTGAAAGGTTTGGTAGAAGCCATTGTGGTAAAGTCCTGTTGGCTAAATGTGCCGGCAAGACCAGGCATTGTTGAGCCATCCTTGTTTCACTTCCAATATCTGTGAAAATGATGTTTCCTCCCAAATCGCCTAAGCTCGAGGTTTTGATGATGAGCCTGGAAGCAATGTTATCATAACATGATGTCTTTCAGTCACAATGTTTTGAATTGAAGCGTTCTGACAGCCAGAAAGCATATGGATTTGGCTGTCTGGTTGAAGACATAATAGACAAGATGAATTAGTGGCTCTGCCGTAGAGGTGGGCCATTTTCTGAGTGTAAAGAGTACCCGTTCTAAATTTCAGGACATTCCTTTTCTGCGATACATTGATTCTTGTATTGCTCCAAAAGGAGTTGCTAGTTGTAAGATTCACGGAGGTGAGCAGTCTCTTCCAATAGTTATGGTATCCTGAGTTGGTATTAGCATCTCCAAGTCTGTGATGCTTGCTCATGCGGGCTTTTAGTTTGTCCTTAATGTTTTGCAGTGGTGCAAGGTTGATTTTAGTGGTAGTGTGAGTAGTCTCATTGTTCTCTTCTGCAAGCCAGTATAAATGGGCAAAAGGATTACCGTCAGGTGATGGTGGTGGGAATGCTTCGTCGTGCCCATGGTTATGGAGAGCAGCATGTTTAGCTACAGCATTGGCAAATTCATTTCCAATCACTCCAATGTGGGCTTTTACTTTGTAAACGTTGATGGGAGTATCTGAATCGTTAATCATGGAGACAATTTGTTCCAAAAGTGGATTGTTCCAAAAGTGGAATCGCATTTTTATGCTTATCTTTTTAAACATTTGAGTTTTCCCAGGATATCGGCACTACCAAATTCCCCTGGGTAAATGCCTATGATCCGCACCTCCCGCCGGGGCCTCCAAACCCTCCTAGCGCAGTTTTGGCATTTCAGGGGGGGGGGGACAATGGTTCAGAACCAGTTTTTGCACCAGTTTTTTCCACCATGTGAAAAAATCATGCTTTTGCAAACTGGTAAAAGAAAACTGGTGTTGTAAGCACGCCGTAAGGCGGTTGATTTGCTACTAGACACAACACAGCTTAAAGACACCTTGCAGAAGACTTCATTGGCAGGATGGGCACTGAGTGTTTGGGTCACGTGGCTCGCACAATTGAGCACAATGTAACCAGTTGCATCTTAAGACAGCCCGCACCTACATTCCTACTGCAATGCTTCAATCATCATCCGTCTCACAAAAACACACCTGCAAAATACATGATTGGCCCAGCAGTCCGACACTCAAGGTGCCTTTTTGTGGCGCTGCTTGGAGGTAAGCATTACCCAGGCCAAGTCCCACATTAAACGTGAGCACACTGGCCATACTCCCTTCATTCTTGCCATACAATCCCGCATAATCCTATGCTCTGCTTCAGCTCCCTCAGGCAACCTTCTAGATGTAGTCCTTCCACCGATACCGGCAGCTGACACAGTTAAAGTACAGCGTCATGCCCTTCTCTGTGGACTCTGAGATAAACACTGCCTCGTTATGGTGGCAACTGAGAGCGCAAGGATTCCAGGCAACCAAAGCAGGAGTTAGCAGGAGCTAGGTGTGCTGCGACAAGCAAGTCAGGTTGCAGGTCAAGGAAGCAATGGCCCTCCTTGACTTGGTCCAGATCAATACGCTGCCTACATTGCTCAGGTGCAGAGTGAGTGCACTTCAATACCCTGCTCAAAAGTGCAAGGAAACAGGCAGCTAGAGGTAGATGAGTCAAACCAGGAAGACGACTAACAGAGCAGGTAACGGTTGCAATATCTCTTGGCGCAATTTTCAGCAGTTCTTATTTTGATGTCTGATGTCAAAAACACCACTATAATGTATGGTTGGGTGGTGCAGGACCATCCAGAGGCACCAGCTGGCTGGGGTGAGCCAAGCTTGGCCCCCCTCCCCGAGCTGCTTAAGCCCTCTTGACCTGCTTGCCATCTGATGCATTGCAGATGTTGCCTAGGGAGAATCGGGGAGAAGGCGCTTGATGGCGCTTGTTCCTTGAGCTTACTCATACGTGTGTGAGTTTCCTCAGGTCAAATTTGAGTCCCTGAACGAAAAAATACCACCATTGTCTACGATTTCCCACCGTCATCCACAGATTTACCGTAATTTAGGGTGTGTGACGTCTGAAGGCGTAAATTGCGGTGCCAAATCTCAATTACGCCAAAAACGCCAGCACTGTATAGAGTGCACCCCGCAAAAAATAGACAACCACCATCCATGAAAGCAAGGTTGGGTGATGCGTATTTTATTGCATTTTATGCTTTGCAGGGTTGGGTGATGGGTACATTTGCCCAGACCAATGCGCATATGATATAAACAATGCGCGTATTTTACGTCAATGCGTCCGCATTCAGGGGTTATTTTTGATGGTAGAGGTTGGGGGGTTGGGGGGGGCCTGTGGGTTAGTTATTTATCAACTGCCCCCCCCAGCTACCTGTTACCACCACAATGCATTATTAAAAGTACATATACATTCAAAGTGCAAAGAAAAGGGGGGAAAGTGTGTTCATGCCAAGATCATTGATCTGAAAGACTAGTCCCATGCACCAGCATGCTGTGCGCACAAGTAATACAAGCTCGTCCTGCATCAGAAAGCACTTCCTGCTCACTAATCCAGCTTGAGGGTAAGCGCACAGCGGATGAAACAGTCCTGGAGCCTGTCCTGGATGAGATGAGAGCCCAGGCTGGATGAGGCGAGAGCCTGGGCCCGTCGATGCTCAGCAAGGCAGCAGCAGTGCAGCGCAGCTCCAGCTCGACAGCACAACATCAGCAACTGCACGCAACGCCTCGCCATTGGCAAGGAGTGCTCCACTGAGCAAGGTTTCAGCGTAATACAGAAAATGCCTGGGGGGCGGGAGGGGGCGCATTGGACGTGAGGATTTTTCAATTCTCGCGAATTTCAGGCAATTTCATCAATGCTTAAAATGCAATAAAATACGCATGATCCAACCCTGACGCATTGCTAAAAATGCCTAAAATTCTTGCGTTGACAACCCCTTACGCGTTAGATGCGCAACCCCCCCCCCCC
>LFCJ01002902.1_pt1 | contig 12462 bp, 13 predicted proteins | sample 643141 | NCBI WGS metagenome assembly LFCJ01 (sample SAMN03766243, study PRJNA286221) | soda lake metagenome | biome: soda lake; feature: Kulunda steppe; material: water; isolation source: sample B1-Br-g2 brine of Lake Bitter-1 | place: Russia: Kulunda steppe | collected 2010-07 | reverse complement strand
AGGCTCTTGCACACGCGGAAAACAACGAGTATGCGAGAGCACGTTCGTATTTTATCGAAGCGACCAAACACAATCCGACATCCTGGGTGTCTTTCGCTCATTCGATTGCCTCAATTCATCCAACCCTGTACAACCAGTTTGTACGAGTCAAACAGCGAGTCAATGGAAAATGAGCAAAACACCCGAGACGTGTAGAAGCGGTGCCTGAACCATGCGGGATCCGTTGATCATTGTCAGTCGAATTATTAATCACATCCGACGAAGAGGGATCGTTCACTCAATCAATTCCGCATACGCAAAGTATGTCAACCCCGAGACGCCGATAAAACTCCGCGGTCAACTCTATAAACTCCAGGGCCATCCGGGAATCGGCGATCCACTACAACTACTGACCGTTTCCCCTCGAGAGATTAACTGGTGGATCGATTCGTCATGGTTGTCGAGACCGTTCCCACAGAACGTGACTATCAGAGGTGGGGACTGGGATAAAAAAGCAAAACCATTCGAGGAGTTCCCGGACTATCAACTGTTCGTCGAACACTTTGAGGAGGGAGTTCCCTGGAAAGAAACAGACACTTACGCAAAACGTGGTGGCTATTCGGAGGAGCAATTGGCGGAGTGGGATCAACTTTACGAGCGAATATCGAACAAAGGGTACAAAACCCAAGACGAACTCGGTGACGGGAACTCAAAGGGGTTGAACGGGGTATTGAATGAGGTCCATATCTGTATCGGCAGGGAGGGAGAGCTGATTGCCAAACATGGACTCCATCGTATTTCTATCGCAAAAGTGTTGAATTTGGATTCAATTCCTGTCTGGGTACGGGTTCGGCATACAGAGTGGCAAAAGATTAGAAACTCGGTATGGAAGGCTGAATCAATTGATGAGATAGATAATTGTACAGATGATATTTCTATTCACCCAGATTTGATAGAATATTAATTATTCGTGAATATTAATGTGCATCTCTATAGATTGTCTGAATCAGACGCTCAATAACCGACTACCAGCCGAAGAGGTCTATACTTTGACTCCGTTTTCTTTAAAAAACTTTCGAACCCTAGAATCTTCTAAAAGAGGTTGGTGGACTTGAATGTTTCTTGGATTCGGAAAATGATTGCCTTCAACTATTTTAAATTTTCCTGGTGAAGTCACGACAATGTCCCAACCGATATATTTCAATTCATCAGCCTCTGAGGTGACCTTCAGTAACTCACTTCTGATCGATTTCCATCTAGGTATTTCTACTCCTTTAATTTGTTTACCTGTTATTGGGTGATTGTCGTGCCACTCAAGCTTACCGCTATCGGTCCGTTGAGCGGCTGCACCAAGCTTACCTGTCTCGAGATCGATGTCAGCAGCTAAGCCTTTCTGATAAAAATTGTCCAGAGGTGAGGATTGCTCGGATCCAATTCTCTGGGCAGCACCAGCAATAAACGGTTTTGATCCATCTGGATGTATAACGATTGCTCTAATAGTATTTGTAGACCTTGAAAAGATTTGACCTATATAACCGTCTTGGATGCAATATTCGGTAACAATGGCGTTTTCTAATGATTTTACCTTCGATTTAAAATCAAATTCCGAACCGCCTTTACCACGTAATATTGGATCACCATTATCAAAAGAACAAATATAAACCTTTTTTCCACCGCCACCAACTAAACCTTTCAAAACACACTTTTTTTTATCTACCAAGATCTGTTCTATACTTTCGTAATTGTCTGATTGGAATTTACCATTTCGGATTGTACCATAGAGACTTGGAAGGTAATCATTTAGTCCCTTTTCATTCATATACTGGTGAAACTTATACTTGTTACTTAGAATTTCTGAGTCCTCAATTAAATATTTTGTATAAAGCCTTGATACTTCATTAAGATAATCGTCGTGAGCAACGCCGTTTGTGAATCCATACATATAATATAATTCTTGTGTGTATCCTCTGAAAAGTGCCTTAATCTGATCAATTCTTGAGACCTGGGGTGGTCTGCTATTTTCGAGATGGTCAAAGAACACCTCCCTCCAGCATTTTAACCTTCTTTCATAGACTGTTGGAAGGGCTTTTGATATCGCCCGGTAACCCGCTCGTGTTGGAGTGCTCCTAACTAAGTTATCGGTTGTCCACTGTACCAGTCCATTTCCATTGTTCTCAGCCATTACCGAACCACTACAATCAAATAACATGAATCTATCGGCCACTAAACACAGCTATAGTTAGGAAATCTATTTATAGAACGAACAACTATTTGAGGACTAGGTAATGATACTAAACCAAACAATGACCAATTTGGTAAATTATTTTTACTAGAGATAGCATGCGGGATAACGAATCAGTCGTTGGTATTCTAGGTGGTATGGGGCCGGCAGCTACCCACGAATTCTTTGGCAGAATCATAAATGAAACCAAAGTGGAACGTGACCAAGACCATTTACGGATAATAGTGGATAACAACCCTAAGATACCAGATAGAACAGAATATTTAATCGGTCAAGGAACTTCTCCCTTACCGGCGTTGCGCCGGTCTGCGAGAAATCTTGAGGAATCGGGAGCCGATATTTTAACAATTCCTTGCAACACTTCTCATGCATTTGTTGACGATATTTCATCATCAGTGAGCATGGATGTTATAAACATGATATATGCAACTGTTGAATATATTAGGAATGAGCACAGTAATATAAATAATGTACTCTTGTTAGCAACTACTGGAACAATTGAAAGTCATATTTACCAGAGATACTGTAAAGATTTTGAGTTTGAAATTGTGTTACCAGATGATGATGATCAAGAAAAGGTCATGGCATCAATCTATGGTGTCAAAGGAGTAAAAGCGGGATTCCGGGATGTTCCTAAAAAGAAATTGCTGGAGGTTATTGAAAATACTGATAATATTGATGCCGTGATCACTGGTTGCACTGAAATTTCGTTAGTTTTGTCGAACGATGATCTCGAGGTAGAAATAATTGACCCCCTTGATGTTCTGGCTAGAAAAACTGTTCATGCAGCAAAAGATAAGAGGTCTCCATTGGAAATATATTATTAAAACCGTGTTTTAGGAACATATAGCCAATGACGTCCAGTTAGCGTCCAACCTATAAGTGACAGGTCTTCATAATTTATTCAACTCTATTGACCCTAATTTAATATAGATCCCGACACTATCAGCACTCTAAAAGGCTAAAATTCTCTGTCAGGCCGTATTCCAGCTGTGACAGGCACAGTCAACTAACATCCTCAGAAGGTATTAATCTTCTTGACGAACCTTTTTCCAACTTCATCATCAAGTAGTCCACCACCGATTTGCAGTAGATGGATACCTGGCTTATTGTTCGCCTCAATAATTCTTGGACCGTCATCTGTGACGATCACATCCCACCCGACAAAGGGAGCGCGGCGGTGATGAGCTGCCATCTCTAAAATTACTTCTCGTGTCATATCCCAGTGCGGAATTTCGACATCTTTGATTTGGGCGTCAGTTTCTGGGTGGGATTTGGTAGACATCATCCCGTCGCTTGAGTTCTGGATTATTGCTGTTCCCAGCGTCCCGGTTTCAACATCCACAGGCGCGCAAAGACCGCCCTTGGACCAGTTATCTGTAGGGGCGGTCTCAGACGTACCAAATCGATGCGTCGCGCGTACTAAGTATGGATCTCGAGTATCAGGGTCAATTATAGTATAGATTCGGATTGTATTAGATGATTTGGGGGCGATATCCGACGAGTATTCATGTTGATCCACGTAATCTGTTACGAGATACTCATCTAACTCAGACGTGATATCCAACAGTTCATTTACGGTTGTTTGATCTTGACGTACACGTTTTACGCCTTTCCCCTGTGTACCACAAATAGGTTTGATGATTAGATCTCCTTGCTCCTCTAAGATCTTACTTACCTCGCGATCATGCCCAAAACCACGTGTGCAGAACTGACCATCTTCGATTGTGCCATAATGTTCTGGGAAATAGTCTCTAAATGATGAGGATGAATGATAGAAAGCTAAAGAGTCAGTCAGTATTTCGCCATACCTCCCATTAACAGCAAACAAAGTACGACCAGCAAAAATATTGTTTACGTATTCCTCAGGGAGATTTTCGTCCATCCTCAACCATGCCCACGTTTTCGCGTTAAACCCTCTCTTCCAAGCTTTGACACGCGTTCTTAGCCCAATATCGTATTTTTTAGCACCCTCAAGATCGTTTCGAACGAAGCTGGTGGTGTCTTCAATTAAATCGCCTAAATAAGAACTCCCCGCGCCAATCATTGCTAGCAACCCTTTTTTATTGTATATTTCCAAACCTCTTCGGAGTGCATATCTCATTATAATACTAAGTGACCTTCAGGATATTGAGGTTTTATATTTCAAACATACGATTCTATAACTGATCGTTGAGATCATTGATTAACAGTCCTCCGTTTTTCCTCGGCGCGTTGGTGGAGTTCGTAGCTTCCTAATATTTGAAGTGTTGAGTAAAGATCCTCCCCAGATTGGTGTCGTTTGTAGACTTCCATAGGGTCAATAGGCAATGGTTCGTCTCTTTTTATCAGCGCTTCCATTAGATCCTTTGCAACACCTCTCAGATACTTCGCTTTCCGGAACGCATTGTTCCAATCCCAGGTTGTGCGGTGCGGATGAACTGTGTCCGGGTTTGCCATTTTCCGAACACGATGGCCGGCAAATACCGTGTACCGTCGGAGTTCCTTACGCCATTCGGACACGGAAAGTGGCAATCCATTCGCAGCAGTAGTGGGGATTTCCTTAAATAGTTCGGGCTTCCATATTTGAACCATCGAATTGAAGAACCGCCGTTCCTGTCGCCAATCCCGGGGCAAATGAAGTATAAACCCAGGCCAGTCTCCCTTCAAAAACGGACATACGACATGTGAATCAGTCGGCTTAGGTCGAATGAAGCACTGCTGCCGAATGCCATAATCTATTTGCTCATCGTAGGGCAACAGAGAACGCGACAAGAACGGTTCTTCGGGGAGAAGCGATAGCGCAGCGCTTGAGTTCCGGAATTCGGGGTCTATTTCTGCACTCATCTCGGTAAACCACTCTCGGGCCTTATCCCAATCTTCTGGGGGATTATCTGGAAGGTGAGATCCTGCCAGTGGATCACCCATGTAACCATCCCAGTAGACGGTTCCATCTGGAAACCGGTCATACACACTCTGCCGATGAATATTTAGGCTGAACAGCTGGCCGAAGATGCCAGTTCGGTATGCCGTCTTCTCTAGTGCGTCGATTGACCAATCAATATCTGTTACCTTAACAGAAACATGATTAACACCACAAGCATCGGCAACCCGACGACCGAACTCAAAATCCCAACATCCTGGCATTCCGAATGTAACAGTTTGAATAGTATCCGGGTCGGCATAGTCAAGAAGTCCAGCTAGAACAGCGCGAGAGTCTAATCCACCGCTCAATGGCACGACGTGGCGGTCAGATTCGTGCACTTCATTCCATGCCTTCTCGAAGGCATCTTCCAAGACATTAATAGCCTGTCCGAGTTCGTACTCTCGATCTTGTGGTCTCTTATTAGCCCATTTTTCAAATCCCCCAATGCATTCTAAACCAATCTGATCACATTTCGGATCAAACCCAAAGTGAAGTTGACCTGCTACTTCATTCATGATTGATTTTCATTCCTAGACCGAGTATTGATCATACGGACTCAGTTGGTGTTACTCCAGGGGAACGACATATCTTTTACTTTTCCGACAACAGATTTGATCAATTCTCGACTACCATCGCTGCGCTTTTTCTGTTTTGCCTTCTCAAGAGATATCTCGAGTTGATCCCTGTCAAACTCTTTTTTCAATTTGTATCGTCTCGTCTCTTGGTTGTCCGTAACTACACGACAGGGGAATTGCTCCTTCGTAGTCACTCTCTTCCCTTGCTTTTGGTTGATGACAGAAGCAAACTCTTTAATCTGATTTTCTGACAATCCTTGATGATGAAGGATCTTGACCGGGCCGGAGACGAACCCGACGATTTTACACATGAAGTTGTACTCACGAGGGAGTGTGACTAGATCAACATCGCTTCGAAAGAGTGCGGTTCGCAGGGAAGGTTGGTTGTAGCTGAATCCGCCGTCGGTGTAGAGTTTCCGCCACGACTCGAAGAACTCCTTCGTTCGTCTGGAGTCGTCGTACGCGATGACGCCACTGTTGTACTCAGGAAACGCATCGGGAACATCGTCGGGAATCTTGTGATCCTCCTTCGATTTCCACCAGTCGCGACTGGCGTTTTGCGCCATCGCTACGTTTCCTCTGTCCAAAACGTCAAATACTTCTGAAATATCTCCGCAAACGTACGTATCGGCGTCCAGAAACAGATTGCGATCAAACGGGAAAAAGCGACTGAACGAAATGCTGTCCCCAGCCGTCTGAACCGAATCCTCGATCGTAATTATTTTATCGAACGGACTCTCGCTATTCACGCTATCGGTTGTATAAAGATAAACTGGAAACTCGGGATTGTGTTCCTTGATGCTCTCCGCCGATAGTTTCGCGTCCGAAATATATCGATCGCCGGACGCGACGTAAAAGACGCCTCGTGTCATTCGTTGTGGTAAAACAATCGCCTTCAACTAAAGTCATTTCGGTGTATATGTCTACGACGGAAATCATCTCGTAATTGCGGCTCGATTACCTGGATTGGATCGCATACAGATCGGCGTACTGGCCGCCGTTATCGACCAATTCCGTGTGCGTTCCTGTCTCGATGATCTCACCGTCATCGACAGTGTAGATTCGATCCGCGTTCTCGACCGTCGACAGGCGATGTGCGATTGCGATGATCGCATAGTCACGGTCCATCTCCTCGATCGCCGCCTGTACTTCCTGCTCCAGGTTGGAGTCTAGATCACTCGTCGCCTCATCGAGGATTAAGAGGTCGGCGTCCTCCAACAGAGCCCGTGCGAGCGACACCCGCTGTTTCTGCCCACCCGATAGCCGGACGCCTTCGTCCCCGAGGGCGGTGTTGTAGCCGTCCGGCAAGTCGTCGAGGAACTCGTCGACTTTTGCGATCGCGCAGGCCTGTTCTATCTCGGACTGGGTTACGTCCCGGTTGCCGATAGTGAGGTTATATCGGAGCGTATCGTTGAAAATGAACGGGCTCTGGCGAACAATCGAAATCCGCTTGCGCCACTCCTCTCTGTCCATCTCGCCGATCGGTACTCCGTTTGCACGAATCCGCCCGCGATCTACGTCGTACAGTCGTGCGAGCAACGAAACAATTGTCGATTTGCCAGCACCAGACTGCCCGACGAACGCAATGTATTCGCCCTTTTTGACCTCAAACTCGATGCCACGCAACACCTGTTCGTCGCTGTCGTATGAGAACCACACGTCGTCAAACGCGATACGTTCGACCTCCGACGGGACCTCGCGCGTCGATTCGCTACTTTCCGCATGTTTTTCGAGTTTTTGGATGAACTGTTGCGTACGAACCAGGTGAGGAAGATCATTTTCGACTTTGTAGTAGTACTCGTTTAGCGAACTCACCTTCGGCCCGAGCTGGAACATGGCGAACAGGAACACGCCGAGTGCACCGAAAGACAGGTTGGCAAAGGTCAACGCAAGATAAATGAGGACAAACACCGAGACTGCTACCCCAAGATTGTAGAAGTTACTGATTGCAGCCTCGTTTCGACGGAGCGTGATTCGTGCGTCTGTGTACTGATTGACAGCATCAGTAAAATCTCTGTAGAGTTCGTTGGCGAGGCCAAATATCCTGACATCTCGGATACCCTGTGTTCCAGCCTGGGCGGCTTCTTGACGGCGTTCATTCGCGTCTGCGACGAGGTCCCCCATTTCATATCCCGGCTCAACTACGTGGCGTAAAAATATCGTCAGTCCCCCGAGGACAGCTAAGGCGAACAGAGTCAGCATTGGGGAGATCACAAGCGCGATTGTCAAGTAGACGAGAGATAGGAATAGTTTCTCCGCGAACTTCACCACGCGATTGATTACCCGTCCTGCGTAATAGGTCTGAGTGACGATCGCGTTCAGCATGTCGTCACTGCCCTCCTCGTCGAAGTATTCGACTTCAGCATCCAGCGCGTTCTCGAACGCTCGAAGCTGCAGGTCACGGATATAGTAAGTTCGAAGCGCCTCCCGAAACCACGCGACAACGAAGCTCGTTGTATATCGTACCGTCATTACAGCCGCAACGCCCACCACCACAAATCCGAGCGTGAACGGGATTCCTAGTGTCTGGTAGACCATCACGAAGACTTCCATCAGTCCATCTGCCTCTGCCACCGGATCTTCGACTTGTACGATTTCGATGATCGGAAGGATGAAGCTCAGTCCAACGCCCTCAAGCACTGCGGCAACCAACCCTAGTGCCACGATCAAAATTGTGAACTTCGGATTGAACCGTGCGACGTCCAGTAACGCGTTAATTTTATCGTGCCGGGATATGGAATCGGTGTCGCCAGATGACATAATAGTGGGAGCCAGTGTCTACTGTGAAACGAATCCGTATAATGTCATCGAAACACGTGCAGTTTATTTGGGAGGGTACCGATTTTCTCTCCAGTCGATTGCTTCCACCAGGTATCTTATGTCGCCAGAGCGTTTAGAGAGTGATCATTAGAAACAACATAGACGTAGTCATCTTGGCAAGTGTGTTTGCGACGTGGATGCGTCTGATCACGAAGCGGCGGTCCTATACGTAACTCCCCATGGACGGAGCCACCGCCGTCGGTCACATCTTCGAGCAACCCAAAGTGGACAACCGGATCGAAACCATACACTCAAAGAATCCTGCGCAACTACAGCCACAATACACTGGGTGCTGGCCGAAGCTATGGTAAACACTACGTAGCGTGCGGGTGAAGTGGATGGCAACAGATGAACGGCCCAACGTTGCGACACCACCTGCTTGTCTCCGATACGATTCGTGCGTTCAACGAAGATTATGCGACAGTGATCGACGAGGCAGGGTGGGTTTTCGATGGTGCCAAGGGTATTGCGGGAGGTACCTACACCGACGGCCCATCTGACGGCCACTGATACGTTCGCGAGTTCGATCGCTATCTTCGAGACCACATCACCGATTCATCGAAATCGATCTCCAAACACGTCGAGACAGCTATTCGAGAGTTACGTGAGCGATTCGAAACGCTCGCCCCAGTGGAATCGATCGATCCGGCTGCAGAACCCTCAGCAACCGGTGTCATTGTCCGCTGGGTCGATGGCGTTCTCGAGTACTACGTCCTCTGTGACAGTACGCTGCTGGTGGTCGAAGACGGCCAGCTTCTCACGGAGATCACCGACCGGCGAATCGAATCATTTGAGGAAACAGCCAAATCGAAAGTGCGTCGACTCAAACACGAAGGCGGGACCCTGGCTGAGGCCCGCCAACAGGCACTACCGATCCTTCGTGGAGAACCGTCGCCGAAAGAACACCAAGGACGCCTACTGGGCACTGAGTTTTGACCCCAAAGCGGCCGAACAGGGGCTGACTGGACAGTCGACCTCCCGACCACGACCTTTCTCTTTTCGGATGGCTTCGCCCGACTCGTCGACACTTACGATGTGTACCCTGACTGGGAAAGTGCGATCCAGGTCATCGAGGAACAAGGAGTTGAGTCGGCCCTGGAAGCGATTCGAAAGATTGAACGAATCGATCCGAACGCTGACGATCACCTCCGATTGAAACACGCCGACGATGTGACCGTTGTCAAACTCGTTTTTGCGGAGTGAGCCACGACTGCACGTACGCGTCACCCATCTGCATCGGTTTTCTATGAGTTTAAGTGACAGTCTTTCAATTTGGTTTACCAATGGGCGTGAGAGAAAGTGAATAAGGAACTGGTCCTCGAGAATCAACTCGAGGCCCTCGAGCAAAAAGAGAGGGTGACGCGTGACGACGTGATCGCATTTCTCGCCAACCAGCTACCCGAAGAGTCCGTCGAATACGAGGTCAATATCTCCAATCTCCTCGGTAGAATCGACACCGCCGTTGCCTACCTAGAATCGATTTCAGCCGATGACACCCTCGAAGATTATCACGGGGCTGACGCCCTGACGATTCGCTTTGGGCGTTCCGGGGCCTCGCCACCTACCACCGTCGAAATATTAACGCAACCGCCCTCGAAAACTTACATGGCCAGTACGAACACCTGTTCGCCGACCGGTCGATGTACGATCACGTTCATGCGGTTCTCTTACGAGTACGAGGACGGTCCGAAGATATCCACCGAGCGATCACCCCATAGGAATCGCTCCTCGAGGAAGTAACGGGGAACGCTGGACTCTATCAGGCCTATGCGAACACCGTTGACCAGGTAATCAAAAACGAGGTTATTACTGAGGAGGAACGGGATAGATACCACACAAAGGCCCGTCGAGCGGGCGACCAGGCAATCTCGCTCTGGCGCGGGTATGGAAAGTACCACGTCACGAAAGGGCGCATTCTCGCCCTCCAGGGGGAGTACGAAGAAGCACGCCGACACATCAAACAGGGGATCAATATCGAAAATCCAGGGAAAGACGATTACGCGATACGAATCGGCCAGTTCCAACAGTATCTGTTGCGTATCGACTTTCTCGAGTACGAAGAGAAACTGCAAGACCGTTTCGAACGAGCAGAATCGAAGTTGGATAGTTTCGAAGCAGAAACCCAGAACATTGCCGATCGATTTCGTAATACGATGTTGCAGTTTATCGGCTTTTTTACCGCCATCATCGCTGCGATTATCGTGACGATGCAGATCGCTACAAGCTATCCACCCACGGAAGCTGGGCACTTGACCGTCATTGTGTTTGGTGGGTTGGCCGCTTCGTTTGGTGGATTAAGCTATCTACTCCCATCAGAGGGGTCCCAACAACGAGGGCAGTCGATTATCGCACTTTGCCTCTTCTTAATCCTCATTGGATTGGTTCCCCTGTACATCCTTTGATAAGACTTTATAAAATCCCTCTCCAGACCTCGGACAGTCGCCCATGGTGATCAACACCTCATGAGAGGGGCAGGTCATAGGGCCTGGATGTCCGCACATCGGCCTCATCGGATGACTTCCCGGGTTTCGTCTTCCGTGACACTCATGAGCGCGCTGGAACGCTCAATGACTAACCGAGTACGAACGACTCTGAAGGGATACCCCTCTTAGCCAGATTCGGAACCCTGGCTGTGGATTCTATCCTTAATCAAACGTACTCGAGGCTGAATTGGCAACCTCCACAACAGACTGGCTCTTGGTTCGATCACGATAGGTCCCCAACGCCCCATACAAGCCGATATCCTCACCGAGTGGCGAGAGCGTAAGCGACGGAGGATCGACGAAACAGAACTCCTTGACGTGGCTCTCGATCCGCTCGAGGACCCAGGACTGGTTGTTGAGCATAGCGCCGCCACCGAGGGTCACCAGACCCGGGTTGAACGCGTTACGGAGGGCGCAGATGTCGGCGGTATTGTACCGACTGATCTGGGCCATACGCGATTTGGCGAACCGGTCACCAGCCTGGGCAACCTCGAAAACATCAGGTGCAGTGAGTCCTTCATCCTTGGGTACCCGTTGCCTGAACGCACTCTCATCTTCCGACTCCTCCTTATCAGTCTCGAGTGGATGGGGCACTACCGTAGGATGTCCCGACCCAGACAGGACGCCTCCTAGGAGCCGGTGCCCCCAGTGCTCGAGAGTTCGCTCTTTGGCGCCTCACCCGAACTCCCTGGCCTAGGCTGACTCGGCCCGTAGGGATTGGCCCCCATGGACGACCCCATCACCGACTCCTGTCCCGACATGAGGTGGATTAGTGAGTTGTGATTCTCACGGCGTCCAAAATACCGCTCGCCCAGTGCGGAGGCCGTACAGTTGTTCTCGAGGCTGCCTGGCAGATCGGAACGGGATTCAATCGGCGTCCGCAGGCGAGTTGGTCGATCAGAGCGTCGTCGCCCCTATCAAAGTTTCATATGTGAGCCGTCTCGGCGTCGATAACCCCCGCAGTACATGTAATAAATATTTAGTAAACCGACAAGAATCAATAATAAGCCTATCAAATACATAGAGCTCAGTTCTGCCCTCATATTTGTTAAAACTAACTTTCAGTCCCGGGAAGGCAGCACAAAATGCAGATAATAGAATAGGGAGTGACGTCACTGGGTTCCTAATATCGCGGCGAACCTCATGTGGGCCACACCTGGATCACACGTCATCAACGTCGGTCATCATCGACTTCCGATGAGTGAGAAGTGCTCGACTTACCCATATATCCCGATTGCTCGAGGAGATCCTCGAGTTCGGCATCGATGTCGGGTTCGGGTGGGGCGTCCTCCTCTTCAGTGTCAGAATCATCCTCCTCGAGAGAGTCATCAGGATGCAATTCGGATTCAGCAGCGTTCCAACCGGCGACGAGTTCGTACGCCACGTACATACTGCCCAGGATAACAGCGACGAGAAACACGTAGATTGGCCATCCACTGAGTAATCCAAAGATCTGCT
>LFCJ01002900.1_pt1 | contig 12463 bp, 8 predicted proteins | sample 643141 | NCBI WGS metagenome assembly LFCJ01 (sample SAMN03766243, study PRJNA286221) | soda lake metagenome | biome: soda lake; feature: Kulunda steppe; material: water; isolation source: sample B1-Br-g2 brine of Lake Bitter-1 | place: Russia: Kulunda steppe | collected 2010-07 | reverse complement strand
GATAAGTCTATTCTGTATATTTTGCACGAGGACTCTTTTTTCTTTAACTCTTTTTCGAGAAGCTCATTTTCTTCATTTTTCTTAAATATCTTGACGAACACATCGTTATATTTTTGTAACTTTTGGACATCTTTGGGGAAAATGACACTAAATTCTATGATGAGGTCACCGTTTCCATTGTTTTTATTCGTCATTTGAGGAAGCCCTCCTCCTTTCACTACAAAATTGTGTGATGGATCAAAGTACTTTTTTGCATGAATGATCACAGGTTTATCAAAAAGTTTGAGTTCACACGAAAATCCGCAAAGAAGGTTTTCTAGAGGGACATCGATTTTTGTGTGTATGTTTCCGAACTCGTCGATATCGATACCAGAAGGAATGTTGTAGTGAAAGATAACCAATATATCTCCCTTGGTCTTTTTGTCAGCATCGTAATTCCCTTCGTTTCTGATGATGTGTCGCGTTTTATTAGGAATTCCTTTTGCAATCTTGATTTCTATTTTCTTCTTCTTTGTAATTGTTTTTTTTCCTTTACATTTTTTACATAAATTGTTATTTTTGATAATGGATCCTTGACCACCGCAAGAAGGACACATCGATTCAACAACAAAAGGCCCCATTTTCTTATGCACCGATTTTTTTCCATGACACGTTAAGCATTTAATGATATCGTTTGGTTTTTCTGCTCCTGTTCCTTTACAGTGATCGCACTCATTTTCAACGACGACATCATATTCTTTCAATCCACCGTGATAAATTTCATCTAAAGAACATTCCAGATGGACGACGATCGGGACGGTAGGATTCTCGGTCTGCTGATGAAAGGAAAATTTAGATGACGAGGATCCACCTCTAGAACCGAACATAAAGGATCCTCCGAGCGGGTCTGATCCGCCAAAAAATCCTTTCAAGATGTCATCGATATCAAAAGGCATTCCTCCGCCTTGGAAATTAATATCTGTTTCATCCATAGAACCTGTCATGTCATAATGTTTTCGTTTCTTTTCATCAGAAAGAATTTGATACGCTTCTGTTATTTTCTTGAATTTTTCCTCCGCTTCTTGTTTTTTATCTTTATTTTTGTCTGGATGATATTGAAGAGCCAATTTTCGATAAGCTTTTTTGATATCTTCTGTGGATGCATCTTTTGGAATATTAAGAATATCATAGAGGTCCATATTTTTTTAGCTTGTCGAGTAGATTATTTACAATTCATTGTTATCTTATGACTTAAATAAGAACGCGGCTTTTTAAACAGAACTTTTTCTACCGGAAAACAAAGATGGATTTTTTTCAAAATGATCCTGATTACCCATATAGATTATTTGAGATTCATAAAGATTTTTCATTACAAGAACTGAGAACTCAATACAAAAAAATGGTGTTACGTTATCATCCAGATAAAAATATTAAAAATGCTGGACAAACTAAAGAATTTAGGATTTTGACCATGTGTTATAAATATTTGCTTTCAGTGTTAAAGGAAAGGGAACAATTTTGCCAAGTCTCATCATTTAGTAGTTGCAATCAGAACAATAATATGAATGAAAAGCAATTTTATGACTTGAAACAAAGTTTCGACTATGAAAACAGCCAATATACATCTAGTGAAATCGAACAAATGAACAAAAATTTTAATATAGAAAAATTTAATCGAGAATACGAATTAAAGAAATATAATGATCCGGTATCCAGTAAAGGTTATGATCATTTTATTCAAGATCCAACAACGCTTTCAAAAGAGAAAAAAAGAGAATATGCAAATGCTCTTGATGACATATCTGAACATCACGGTCCCTCTCCTATAGATGGTGTTGATCTATCTGAATGTTATGAATTGGGTGGCAAATACAATAATCTCGGAAGAACGAATCCTTCATACAGTAAACTGCATTTTGAGGATTATAAGTTGGCTCATACGACTTCTAAAATAATAGATGACCGCAAAGTAATACAAAGACTGGAATATAATTCTTTAGATGAATTAAAAGCAGAGAGATCGCGTCCTATTCAATTATCTCCTTCTGAAGCAGAAAGATTACGCATTATTGAAGAGAATGAAAAAATGAGAGAGGCGGAGAGACTTATACGCCTGAAACAACATGAGATGGATCTCAGTAATCATTTTCAAAGAACACAACGTTTGATTAAACGTTAATTTGCTTTTCCATAATCAACATGAGAATTCGTTTTTATGGAAAAGATACCAAAGACGCAAAGATGAAGTTCGTCCATACCTTTGGGCGCGTCCAATGACTTGTTTTTCAAGTTCTTGTTCAATTTTATGTAATATGATAAGATCCGTCGTGTTCTCCAGATTCAATCCGGATCCAAAATATAATGGATTTAAAAAGAGAATTTGAGTATTGCCATATTTGTATTGGTCGATAATGTTGTCAAAGACATGTTTATTTCCTTTTAGTTCATTCCAATTAATATTATTTTCACTCAACCAAGAGTGCAAACTACTATTTATATCATATTTTGAAAAGATAAGTATCTTTTTTGAGGGTTGTTCATCTCTTTTTTGCATGATAATACTTTTCAAATTCTGTTCTTTCGTTTTGTATTCATTTACACTCTCATAAATTGAATTATGAATTTGCGAATCTTCATTATCATCGACAATGAATATTCTATTTTGATCGAGTTTAGTTTTACAAAATGGACATGCATCTGAATGTGCCAACCATTTATGAATGCATCGAAAACAGAAGGCGTTGGAACAACAATCTAAAATAGTTTTGTTCGCAGAAATAGTTTCATAGCAAATACTACATTCGACAGTTTTCTTAATCCGCTCTTGTATATTTTTCATTTGTTCTGTAAGCTTGACTTCCTCTTTTTTTAGAGCATTAATATCTTGTTGTTTTTCATCTTCATTTTCGTATATATACCCCCCATTTTGTTTAAACTCCTTAGTTCGCCTAATATTCTCGATTGAATGTTTTAATTTTTCGACAAACAGTTCAATAATATTTTCTTCGCTCGTCACTTGACTAATTCCATAACAATTTAAAGCATTCTTAAAATCATTAGCATTTAAATATTCGATAATTTTTCTATCGACAACACCACTCAACACGCGAATTGATATAGGTGTGGCACACAAAATTTTATGAATGACCATTTCTGGTAGTTTAATTGACTCTGCAATATATCTGTTTGAATTTTTGACGATAAAAGGAGATGCATTTAGCATTATGTCATTAGATAGCTGATAAAGATCGTTTCGTATTGAACTCGGAAACTTAAACCCTTGAATGTTTCTATGTGTATTTCCCATTGGCCATTTAATGTTGTTGATCGACGCCGTGATATACCAATAAAATTTTGCTTTTAAAAGCTTCGGTACAAGAATTGAGTCTACTTCATCAATAATTATACGTCTAAATACTTTTGTTTCAAGATCTGTCCCTAGGGTATAATTTAAAAAATGTTTGTAGAAATTTGGTGACATGACGATTAAATTGTAGTAGTCTAACCCATTATCAAATAATTGCACAATCTGCCTTTTGTTCGTTAAAACACATGATTTGAATGATGCAGGAAGAAAGTCTTTAATATACTGCCCCCATTGTGAACAAATAGATGAAGGAACTAAAAGTAATGAGGTTGACAGTTCTTCAGATTTTCCATTATATTTAATAAGAATCTTATTGGAACATATTGAAAATAGGTTGGATTCCTGTGATGGAACAAATTCTGACGCAATAAGGGACAAGATAACGTAAGATTTTCCGGCACCTGTGATATCACACAAGAAGCCTATTTTAGATGATATTTTCATCATATAATTTTCATCATCTTGTTCGATTATTGAATTTTCGTCGACAATATCATTACTAGGTTCATTTTCTATTATTATCTCTTTTTTTTCAAGTTGCAAGCATCTATAAAGAGCTGTCAATTGATGTTTTTTTAAACGAATTCCCGATGCAAGGGTGCATTCAGGTTGATCGGCGTATAATAAGGACTCATCGAGTTCTTTAATACCTCGAAGGTTAGATTTCTGCAATCGCAAAGTTTTTATGATTGAATTCATTATTGTTTCTAGCTTACACTATATATATGAAAAAACAGTTTATATATCTATATATTTGTCATTCATATATTATTCATAAAATATATAAGCCTTCTGAGTAAACCAAAACTAAAGGTAAAATGCCAATAGAAGACGTGGATTATTTGTTATCACACAGTGAACAAGATTCTTATATTGTTAATGTCGACTCAAGTAAAAGAGACAAGGTTGCATATCCAACACCTTCCGAGTTTTCCATTGATTTCGATAATCATTTTAATTACGTATTCGGAGTCGACATATTGGATGTTTCGATGCCATCATCTATGTGGAATATAGAAAAATTAAACAATGAAATGAAATATTACATGATTTGGTTCAACCCTTTTTTTCAAAATCATGAAATAGACTTTAAGACCTTTTCTAAAACCTATTTCCATGAAATAATCACTTTCCCAGAATTCTTTAAGTTTATCAAACGCAAAGACAATAACCGCATTTTATTTACAGATTACTTTCAAAAAAACAAATTTGATGTCAAAAACATCGTCGTTCAAACTGTGAAACAAGATAACATTCTGTCAATAAGGAGAAAAATAAATAATGTTCCGTTTGTTCCTATTGATGCGATTGATTTAAGTAATCTTTCAAATAAAACTCTTATCATTGTAAGAGATAAATTATATTACATAGAAAACGTACATACAACTACTTTAAACGAGATACTCCTTCAAGATCATAAAACTGTCCAGATTAAAAGCTCTTCGAACCATTTTAAGCATATTTATGAAGGAAAAACCGTCAATTTCCCAATCTATAATACTGTAGGAGAGATCCTTTCTAAAGAATCCTTCTTTGCTGTTCATATTTTGCATAACGCCATAATCTATGGAATAAATGATATAGGGAATGACTCAGCATTACAAATTTCCATATACCCAAAAAATAATCTTATTGAGGGTATTAAGAATGCATTCTTTCAACACTCTTACATATTTTCAACCAAGGCAATTTATTTTTTGTCAAGCTATCGTAACGTTTATAACACTGATTTAACAGATGAACAAAAAGAAGAACAAATTATAAAGAATCGGCAGCAAAACGATCTTTTAGAATCATTATATTTTCAGGAATCTTGTGAATCCTTCGGACTATATAGAGAGCATAATGATAGATATTTTTTGCAAGCGAATAATAAAATCATACCATTACTCTCAACCCAGATCGAAAATAGTATTAATTTAATAGTTTATCACCTTCCCCAAAATATAGTTCAAAATATTTCTTTTCAAGAAAACGGTTTAATATTCTATCATTTACGACTTCCGGTATATCCCTTAAATTATGATCCTGCTTCAGTTATACATTTGCCTAAGGAATGTTTAACATTTGATAATCTGGATGATTTAGCTTTGTTACAATTATTTCTACCTCAAAACAATACAGACGATGAAGAATCAGAAAGTAAACTATATGTTAAAATCAAGAATCTTAATCAGACAGAAAGTGGTCTAGACTCTCAATGGTCTGAAAAACACTTTTTTGAAAACTTTGCTGGAAACGGAAAATCATTCAGATTCATTACACAAATTAAATTTTTAGATAATAAATATCATCTTATCATACCCTTCAACACTTACACGTACCGTTTGCCGTTTGAAATTACACACCCTTTAAAATTAAACATCCGTATAAGTGCTTTTATACTGCATAACTTACGCTCTTTTCTCAAAATAAAAGAATCAAATGACAACCTCATGACTTTAATAAGGTTGCCTCTTAAACGTTTCCAAGATGCTTCGATAAATAATGATTATTCACGTTCATGTCTATCAAAATCAGGTAGAAATTCGCGGCTCTATTTCATTAATAATAAATGGTACACTTGGTTGTCAAAAAAGGATGATATTTATCAAAAATTTTACTCTAAATATTTGTCATTTCAGGAATCCGTCTTACGTATTTTTGAGTTAATCAAAGATGACATTAAGTATATTCCGGTAAATTTTTATGAGAAATTGATCGACGATTCTTATATGCTTTCGTTTAATTTTCATGGAGAAAACATTAACATAAAAAGTGACATACTTTTAGATGCAGTTTGTGTTTATGTTTACAATTCCTCAAAATTGATATCCGAAGATGATTATGTAATTTACAGTTTGGACTTACAGCTCTGTCATGTTTCGCATTTAAATGAACACCCAGACATAATAAATAGTCTGTTTGATTACAATGATACTTTATATTATCGCATTAACGATTATAAAAATAGTGATAAGAATGCAGTATTTCAACAAACAAGAGAAGAGACTCATTGCGTTCAAGAGTTTTTTTCTCTATTCACCCAAGTTAAAAAAAATCTTCAAGGAACTGAAAAAATAGACGACACAATTGATAATGTTTTTATACAATTTGAATACAAAAACACTGTATTTAAAAAACCATTGTTTATGGATTTTAATGTAAAAGAATTAAATGTATTGATAAAAGAAAAAGAGGGTTCGAGAGAAGTATTTACCTTAACTAAAATTCCTTTAGTGGATTTAAGTTCATCTGCTAATTCTGTTGAACAGTTATCTATTAATCAATTGTCGTACTTGATTGTTATAGATGATTTCCATCCTGTATATAAATATCAGTTTGGGTCGAATGGTGTAATGGATAATTTAATCCGTAACGTCGAACAAGAAGATGTTTTGGGAAACCAAAAAAGTTCTGAAACAATCATCGCACAATTAAGAGATGACATGACTGAGACTCATGAAGAATATAGTCGTATACATTTCCATTTTAATTTTAAGCATAATTCTTATACCTTGATTCCATCGGTTTTGATTGTCAACACACGTAATATAGCGATCAAGGAAAATGCAATTTTTCTTAAAAGTAACGTTTTGAAAACGCTTGTCACGCATAAAATTCAATATATATCTCATTTTGAGTTGTCTCAACTATTCACATTAGATTCTCAAAATAATTTTCCTAGACTTGAATGGTGTCCTTTAATATTTTACTCTGGATTCTTTGAACTGGAGCCTGGTAATTATAATTTGTTTCAATTTGTTGATGCCCTTAATGAAGGTTTTATAAACTCGCGATTAATTGAAAATCCGTCTTCGCAATCAAGTGTGGAATTTCCATTCGTTGGAAATAATCATATTCGAGTCGTAAAAGCAAACAATAAAGGAGATTTAACAAAAACAGGACAAATACAATTTGTTGTAGATAGTGAAAACATATCTTTTATGATAGATTTGAAGGAAACTTCATTAAATGAAAACATAGGGTTTTCTGTAAAAAGATCATTAATAAATAAATCAGATGATAAATTTTTAATATTAGTTCATCCCGAATATGGTGATCTTGATATCTTAGCCTCTATATCAAATGACAATGCCATTTCACAATCTAAACAAATTCTGAGACCACCAGGCGTGGTATATTTACTTGGATATAGATATGTAGTTTTGCGTTGCCCAGAGATTGAATCATTAATCGGCGTGGATTTCTTTGACAAACATAGTTCAGGAATTGGAGTGTTCATTTTAGGTGTGAATCAGCAACTTGTTAAACAACGATTAGATTTTGTAAATTTTCTTAGGAAACCTTTTCATCCAATCGAGAAACTTAAACGATTAACATTTCGTTTCGAATTACCAAATGGTTCACTTTATGATTTCAAAGGAGTAGATATGTTCATGGTCTTACAGATTAAAACTTATGTCCCTAAGAAAAAAGTACAATTTGATTATAAATCATCACAATTAAACCCTAATTATAACCCTGATTTTATACAATTTAACATTGATCAAGATTATAATAAACAAAAACAAAGAACATTTAAGCGCGAGCATCTTGATAATTTAGACGAATATGATAGCGATGAGGCAAATGAACTCGTTCATATTCAAAATAAATTTGACGGTACTTCAGATTCCGAATCATATTCTGATAATAGTATCTTTTATCAGGAAAAACAGTTTGGTTCTTCAATGAAATCAACTTTTCTGAAACCTAAGTCAGGATCAAAGTCAAAATTAGAATCAGATTCAAGCTCAGATTCAGAAGAAGATGACGAATCAGAGTTGGATTCAGAAGGAAATGAACAATACGAACATGAATCGGACAATGAATCGGACAATGAATCGGATGAAGAATCAGAAGAAGATGAATAAAAAAATATTTTTTTACTATTTGTGTAAACGACTCAAATAGGAAATAAGAAAAATAAATCAAGATTATACATTGGATATTTAGACGGATGCAAAATCACCATCATCCTCAAAAGGTGATACTTCCTCATTCATGTAACCTTCAAGAACAGGACGATTTTCTTCCTGTACACTTTGTTCATAATCTCTTTTCTTCATTTCATTTTCATTTTGTCTTTCTTTCACATCATTTGACGGTTGTGGGTATGAAATTACCGTTGGTTTGGGTTTGGACAATTCATCTTCTACGAATGTTGGATTGAGTTTCCATGGATGAGACCCTTCTGGCAATATGGACTCTTCATAGAGTGGGATATCATCATCCTCAAAATTTTCATGGATGCGGATTGAACCACCTAGAGAACTTAAAATGAGCAAAAGAATCAAAAGTATGATAAAAACGATAAAAACTTCTTTCATTTTATCTTTACTTGCTTTTTGTTTATTTATCTATAAGAAAGAAAAAATAAATCTTTATCTTGAATAATTATAAATGAGTTCATTTGGAACAAATCTTGATGAAGCATTCGCGTACGAGAATCAGTTAGATCCACAATATGTTTTAGAAGATAATATCCCACCTTTTCCAAATGAGGCTACTCAAAGGCATAATCAAAGACATAATCAAATATTCAATTCCGATATCGAAATGAAATTAAGACCGCAACAGACACATTTTCAAGGCGAACCAACAAATATCCAAGAAAATGTAGGATCATCTATGCAAACGAATCAAAACCATCCGCAAATACACTCGGTTCAGTCTGTTATAGATAAAGAAATAGAACAAAAACCAATTATTACAAATCCGGTAGTAGAATACCCACCTTTTGAGTATGATGCTAAAGCACTTCAAAAACAACTAGAAGAAGAAAACATACGTCAAAAACTAGAAACTTACAAACATCTTCAAGAAATTAAACAAAAAAAGAAAAAGAATCTTGAGCATTTCAGCGACAGCTCATCTTGCTCTAAGAAAAAAAGTGATCTCTCAAAATCTATCTTATTTAGCCTCATGATTCTTTTGGCTATCGCTTTTCATTATTGCATTTCTTTTGCTTATGAACATTTTGTGACAGCACAAGGCGACTATTCACTCAAACAAGAACTTGGATTCCGTCTAATTTACCCATTAGGCGTTTTATTCATTATTTGGATCGCTAAATCGTAATCAAATGACGGTACGCAATCTTGCCATATTCAATGGTGACTTCTTCATAAGATTGCTATTCTGATCATCACTATTTTTTTGATTACCTTTTAAATCGGTAACCTGTTGCAGTTGTTCCGATACATTCATTTTTTCCTCAGATGCTGTAGAAGTTACACACGGATTTAACTGTTTTTGGATTAAAGTTGTTAAGAGCTGTAATACTTGAGGCATCGACTCTTGATCCGTTTTAGTATTAGATTGTGAAAAAACGAATCTTTCGATATTCTCTAAACGCTTCTCGATTTGTTCCAGTTTTGTTTCTAATAATTCAACATCGTCAATCTGGTTAATTTGATCAAGTGTTGCTTGTTTTTTCCTAGACATTCTTTTCATTACTTTAAACAAGAATATAATATTTCCTAAAAATACACGACAATGAATCAAATGGATGAAAGTTTGAGTGTACAATCAAGTCATAACAATATACCTATGATGCAAATGATCATTAATGTTATTGTCATTATTTTCTTACATTGGTTAATATCATTCATTCTTAATATAATTCTAAAAAGACATCCACAGTTTGCCATAACATCTTTATTATCGCACACATTTTTAGCACATTTTGTCATATATACCGTTTTGTCTCTGTTCTTTAGTGTAATAGGCTTGTATTTCTTAAATTTAATCTACCTCAAAGTAAATTTTCCTGAGACCAAGTTTGAAAAAATTCTGATTACCCTTATTTTAGTACATTTTATGGTATTTTTTTTAGTCATCTACTTATATATCCAAAACATTAAATGGATTTTAGGTCTATTTCTCAATATTACACCTTTATCACAAGATACAGAAAATATTTTTAATGAAGACACGTCTGATTCTCTTATACAGAATGAGTCTGGAGACAAAAAGTTTAAAGCTTTATCTAGTCATAATGATGATGATTCTGATATTTTTTCCGAATATGATAAAGAAGAGAATGACGATGTAATGAATACTAATGAACAAAATCAACAAAAATTTATTTACCTAGAAGACATTAGTTTTCCCTTACACGCAAATACATCGCGAATCAAAAGAATGCATGGTAAAACCTTAAATATTGTGTTATTTTATCCAGTAATCAATGCATTAGTTTGTTCCGTGTTTGTACTATATGTGTATACATCCTGGAAATACATAATGGAAGATTAAACAATAATTATTCCGATTCTCTAAGATATCTAATTGTCTTGATTGTTTTGATTGTTTTGATTGTTCTGTTGGTTTGCATTTGTTTGTTGATTATTAGAGGTTTCATTTATTGATTGTACCACCCCTTGTTCGGTTCCTTGATCTGCCCTTTGCTCGGTCCCTTGCCCTTCAATTGTCTCAATTGTCTCAATTGTCTCAATTGTCTCAATTGTCTCAATTGTCTCAATTCCTGATTCTTGATTCTGTTCATTATCTTTATTGTCTTTTTTTTCAACTGCATTTGAAACAATTATGGCTTCTGCTTTCTTGGTAGTACTAAATGCACTCTGAAGAATTTGTATAATCGTAGATTTGAATCCAATTTCCCAAGTATGCATTAAAACGACTAATGCAATCATAACAAAATATCCTAATTTGAAACGTGCTTTGTATTGTTCAGAAGTTGTACTCAGATTATCGTAAACTCTTTGTGCTTCTTCATCCAGAATTGTTTTCCTCTTAATCATTCTCAATTGACATAACCTATCTACATCAAATCGCGGCAATATAAAAAACGCAAATACTGCAGAAACGATAAACCCATAAATAAAAATCTTCAAATTGGAAATCACGTTTTCTTTTTCACTTAGATCGATAAATTTAAAAACATGATAATGTTGAAACAATTGCAAAATAGGATATACCTCAACTACCTGTCCATTCTCATCTATTATCGTTTTCTTTGTCTTTTCAAAAAGTTTCCGCCATTGATCTGCATATAAATCTAAATACCATAAAATCCCGGGAAGAAAAAAAAGCAAAAGAAAACCCATGATGACACCTCCAACCGTCCTTGTACGCATAGCATTACTACTTCCTAACAATGTTGAGGAAAAATAAGCTAAACTCACCGTAAAAATATAAAGCACAAATACAAACGATAAAATCAGATAAATAACCAAGAATACTTTAAACTCTGTATCATTACTTTTCATTATTCTTTTGACCTGCTCTCCAATCCAACTCGTCTTAAATTCTATATTGGATTTCAACGCACAGAAAAAAATGTAAATAGCAAAAAAGACAAGAGCTATATTCAGAAGCACGAGAACATATGTTTTGATATAATAATACAAAAAACTCAATATAGATAAATACCTGTTTTTAGATTCAATCACAAAATTATCATTCACGGCAATCGTGTCTTCACCATCACACTTTTCGATAAAATGTCTGTTTAAATTTTGATACAAATGACGCGCTGTTTGAATAACAATAATAATGATTATAACGTATCCCAAAAATGGAATAAATTTTATAACTTTTTCCGATCCTATAAGGACAATAATAAAAAAAATGATAAACAAAACGATAGCAAAACTTCCTAAAACAAGTAAAAAATCATATAAAATCTCCGCATTTTGAAAATTTCTAACTAATCCCTTTACATCATTTCCTCCAAAAGCCAATTCTTCATTTGCATTATCAAACGATGATACACCCATTCTTAATTATGTCAGTTTTAATTCTATACTCTTTTTTTATAATTAATCGTACAATCGTACGCTTAATGATCATTAAAATCATTCACAATTATAAAGAAGTATCAATCTAAATAATTTACCAATGTCCCAACCTCAACAAAATTATAAACCACCTGATGAGACAACCTTTATTAAGGACAGAAATAAAATAGAACAAGCAAATAATGCTTTATTAGAACTCGTTACAGGCTCTATCAAAGATACAGAAATAACGAAGGGAAATTTGAACATTTTTGACGATGTTTTAGATTCTGCCTTAGCGAATAGCAAAGACATAAATCAAAAAAGCGAAACGAAAATAAAGGAATTGAATACAAAGCTTTCAAATGAATTAAATAAAATTAATATCCAG
>LFCJ01002899.1_pt1 | contig 12465 bp, 6 predicted proteins | sample 643141 | NCBI WGS metagenome assembly LFCJ01 (sample SAMN03766243, study PRJNA286221) | soda lake metagenome | biome: soda lake; feature: Kulunda steppe; material: water; isolation source: sample B1-Br-g2 brine of Lake Bitter-1 | place: Russia: Kulunda steppe | collected 2010-07 | reverse complement strand
GTTGCTACTTCTACTCAATCCGGAGAGGTGGCGTCCCATAGGGGGTTCGAACCCCTGTTCCCGCCGTGAAAGGGCGGTGTCCTGGACCACTAGACGAATGGGACACATCGTCTTTCGAGTATTCGAAAGATGGAGCGGGAAAGGAGATTCGAACTCCCGACCCTCGCCTTGGCAAGGCGATGCTCTACCACTGAGCTATTCCCGCACTCCGGAACCTTGATGAGTCGAGTGGCGTCCCATAGGGGGTTCGAACCCCTGTTCCCGCCGTGAAAGGGCGGTGTCCTGGACCACTAGACGAATGGGACGCGATATCTCGTCTCGTCGAGGTGGCGCGTATGTTACTGAGCCACTCGATGCCTGTCAAGCACCATCTGACTGCCTCATGGTGACCACCTAAGCCTTCCACATCAGGCAGTTGACAGCCCATACCGCGACGGCTAGAGTACGCGCCGCGGGCTACGTAGCTCAGCTGGTTAGAGCACATCACTCATAATGATGGGGTCCCCTGTTCGAATCAGGGCGTAGCCACCAGATACCGAAAAACCCGGCGCCACTTCACTGGCGCCGGGTTTTTCGTTGTGCCGGGCTCCGCCGCCGCTCAGGCCAGTTCGGCGCGATCGCAGAACGCCGTGAGCACTCGCGCCAGAGACTCCACGTCACGAGCCCCCGCGGTCTCGCGTATGGAGTGCATGGCCCACTGGGGAGCCCCCACATCCAGGGTCGGCACGCCGAGCTCCGTGGCGGTGATCGGACCGATGGTGCTGCCGCAGCCCATGTCGGCACGGGTCACGAAGGTCTGCACCGGCACCCCGGCCTCGCGACACAGGTCGCGGAACATCGCCGCGGTGGCGCTGTTGGTGGCGTAGCGCTGGTTGGCGTTGACCTTGATCACCGGCCCGCCGTTGAGCGCCGGACCGTGGGCGTCGTCGTGCCTGTCGGTGAAGTTGGGGTGCAGCGCATGGGCGTTGTCGCAGGAGATCATCCGGGAGGCCTGGATCAGACGGACGAAGGCCTCCTCCCCTCCCCCAATGCGCTGCTCGGCGACACGACGCAGCACGTCACCCAGGAAGGGCCCCTGAGCGCCGCAGGCGCTGGCACTGCCCACCTCCTCGTGATCGTTGGCCACCAGCAGGGCACCCTGTCTGCCGTCCGCGGCGAGCAGCGCCTCCAGCCCGGCAAAGCAGGAGAGCAGGTTGTCGAGGCGAGCGCTGGCGATCAGCTCGCCGGCCACACCGATCCGGGCCGGCGGCTGCATGTCATGGAAGCCCAGCTCGAAGTCCAGAAGCTCGACATGCTCGAGACCGTGCTGCTCGGCGATCCACTCCTTGAGCAGGCGATCGAGATCGGCGCTGTCGCCACCCTGCAGGAAGACCGGCGCCATCTGAGTCTGGGCATTGATCGCCCTCCCCTGGTTGACGTCGCGATCCAGGTGAATCGCCAGACTCGGAATGATCGCCACAGCACGCTCGACGTTGAGCAGCAGCCCCTCCAGGCGGCCGTCGGGGTGGCGCACGTGAACGCGACCAGCCAGGCCCAGGTCACGGTCGTACCAGGGTGCCAGCAGCACGCCGCCATAGGTCTCCACCCCCAGCTGCAGCCAGCCGGCACTGCTCTGAGCCGCATTGGGCTTGAGGCGCAGACCGGGACTGTCGGTGTGGGCGCCGATCATGCGCAGCGCCGAGAGCTCTCCCTCGGGAAGCTGCAGGGCGACGATAGAGGAGTCGTTGCGGGTGACGTAGACCCGCTCTCCGGGCACCAGCTGCCAGGGCTCGCGCTCATCGAGACGGCGAAAACCCGCCGCCTCGAGCCTGGATGCCATGTTGGCAACGGCGTGCCAGGGCGTGGGCGAACGACGCAGGAAGTCGAGCAGACGCTCAATGAGATCGTCCCGAGACATGAATTCCTCTAGTAACAGGTGGCATGGGATGGCGAGGTAAGCTGATACAATACCCCCTTAGCCTACGCAACTCGCGGGCCTCGAAAGGGTCAAGGGATATAGAGTGTACATGAAACCGGGAGTGCTTCACTGATGAGCCTGCTTGCCCAACTGGGACGTCCAGTTGCTGCCCTGGTCGGCCTGCTGATGGTCGCCAGCGCCGCCCTGGCGCAGCCGCAACCCACTGACGCCCAGCGTCAGGCGGCCATGGAAGTCGCCGAATCGCTACGCTACGGCCACTATGCCGACATCCAGCTGGATGACGCCTGGTCACGCCAGGCCTTCGAGCGCTATCTGGATGTCCTCGACGGCCAGCGCGCCTTCCTGCTCGCCGAGGATGTCGACGCCTTCCGCCACCTGGAGGAACGCATCGACGATGCCCTCTTCGACGGCGAGCTGAACGACGTCTACGCCCTCTACCACCGCTACCACGAACGCGCCGAGGCGCGCTTCGAATCGCTGCTGGCGAAACTCGACGAGGGGCTCGACTTCAACTTCGACAGCGATCTGCGCCTCGACACCAACCGCGACGAGGCTCCCTGGGCCGAGAGCCTGGAGGCGCTCGACGACCTCTGGCTCAAGCGCCTCAAGAACGCCGCCCTGACCCTGTCCATCAGCGGCCAGGACGACGAGCAGATAGAGGAGAACCTGCGCCAGCGCTACGAGGGCCAGCTCAATCGGGTGCGCCAGACCGAGGACGAGGATATCTTCGGCCTCTTCATGGCGGCGGTGACCAGCAGCATCGACCCCCACAGTGAATACCTCTCCCCCCGCCAGGGCGAATCCTTCGATATCCAGATGCGCCTCTCCCTGGAGGGCATCGGCGCCCTGCTGCAGTCCGACGGCGAGTACGTCAAGGTATCGAGCCTGGTACCCGGCGGCCCGGCAGAGCGTGCCGGCGTGCTGGAGCCTGCCGATCGCATCATCGCCGTGGGCCAGGAAGACGGGGAGATGGTCAACGTGGTCGGCATGCGCCTGGACAACGTGGTGGACCTGATTCGCGGCGCCAAGGGCTCGGTGGTGCGCCTGGATGTAGTGCCCGCCCAGGCGGTGGACATGACCCGCTCCCGCATCGTCGAGATCACCCGGGACACCGTGAACCTGGAGGACCAGGCGGCCCAGGGCGAGGTGATCGAGATCGAACGAGACGACGGCCCGCACCGCATTGGCGTGATCAAGATCCCCACCTTCTATGTGGACTTCGACGCCTGGCAGGCCGGCGAGGAGGACTTCCGCAGCACCACTCGCGACGTGGCACGAGAGATCGAGCGGCTCGAGAGCGAGGGCATCGAGGGAATCGTGCTTGACCTGCGCAACAACGGCGGCGGCGCCCTGCAGGAAGCCAATTCGCTGCTCGGGCTGTTCATCGACCGCGGCCCCACCGTCCAGGTACGCGACGCCCGCGGCCGCATCAGCCTCTACGGCGATACCGAAGCGGGCACTCACTATGACGGCCCGCTGGGCGTGCTGGTCAACCGCCTCTCCGCCTCCGCCTCGGAGATCTTCGCCGGCGCGATCCAGGACTACGGCCGGGGCCTGGTCATGGGCACCCCGACCTTCGGCAAGGGCACGGTGCAGACCCTCAACGACCTGAGCCACGGCCAGATCAAGCTGACCCGGGCCAAGTTCTACCGCATCTCAGGGGACAGCACCCAGCATCGCGGCGTTGAGCCGGACATTATCTTCCCGAGCCTGGTCGATCCGGACCTGATCGGCGAGAGCAGCCTGGACAACGCCCTGGACTGGGACACCGTACGCTCGGTGCAGTACCGCCACTATGGCGAGCCATGGCGTCATCTGGAAGCCATCAAGGACCGCCACCACAGCCGCGCCGCGGAACATCCGAACTTCCGCTACCTGACCCAGCAGGCGGAGCTCAACCGCCGGCTGCGCGAAGAGAGCACCAGCGTCAGCCTCAACCGCGAACAGCGCCAGCGCGAGGTGGAAGAACAGGAGGCCGAACAGCTTGGCCTCGAGAACCAGCGCCGCCAGGCCCTCGGCATCGCGCCCCTTGAGGAGTGGATCGACGCTCGCAGCGAAGAGCGCGACGAGGAGCCGGTGGAGCAGGTGCAGGTACAGGAGGCTGCCCATATCCTGCTGGACTTCGCGCTGCTCACCAGCGAGGACTACCGGCTGGCCAATCGGCGCTAAGCCGCCACCCTTCGACGCACCACCACGCCGCCCCTCGGGGCGGCGTTTTTTTGGCTCTGCGCCGACCGCGCAGCAGACAGGCACGCACACGGAATCCGGCGAGCGAACTCGACCAGAGGCAGGACAAATCTAGGGTGAGAAAATTCAGAAAAGCGGAGCTTAGATGGCTCCCGGAGCAGGACTCGAACCTGCGACCCAGTGATTAACAGTCACTTGCTCTACCAACTGAGCTATCCGGGAACAGAAGGGGGGCGACCCGTGGCTCCTCGAGCAGGACTCGAACCTGCGACCCAGTGATTAACAGTCACTTGCTCTACCAACTGAGCTATCGAGGAATTTCGGTCTTTAGCGGCGTATTCGATGCGTAATTGGCTCCCGGAGCAGGACTCGAACCTGCGACCCAGTGATTAACAGTCACTTGCTCTACCAACTGAGCTATCCGGGAACGGCGTCGAACACGGGGCGTATTATACGGATTTGCTTCGACAGGTCAAGACTGAATCGAGCCCTTCCCCGCCGCGACACCCGAGGGAAAGGCAAAAAGCAGAACGCCCGCTCGGCATGGAACCGGGCGGGCGCTCTGAGATGTCTGGTGGCTACGCCCTGATTCGAACAGGGGACCCCATCATTATGAGTGATGTGCTCTAACCAGCTGAGCTACGTAGCCAGGCTGTCGGGCGACCGGGCGCCTTTCAACGGGGACGCATTATGCCCATACAGGCTCCACTTGGCAAGGAGGACGACAACGAATTTTTATTGATTGATCGTTCAATAAAAAAATGCCACCCTGTGCCGGTAATCCGCGAGAGAGAAGGAACCAGGGAATGCCCAAGGTTGGAATGGAGCCCATCCGCCGCCAGCAGCTGATCAAGGCGACCCAGGCGGCCATCGACGAGGTCGGCCTGGCCGACGCCACGGTAGCGCGAATCGCCCGCCATGCCGGCGTCTCCGCCGGCATCATCAGCCACTACTTCGGCGGCAAGGATGGCCTGCTGGAAGCCACCATGCGCCAGATCCTCGGCGACCTGAGCAGCGCCGTGGCCGCGCGGCGCCGTGCCCTGAAGGATGATAGCCCCCGCGCCCACCTGCAGGCCGTCATCGAGGGCAACTTCGATCGCAGCCAGGTCACCGGCCCGGTGGCCAAGACCTGGCTGGCCTTCTGGGCCAGCAGCATGCATCAACCCGCCCTGGAGCGGCTGCAGCAGATCAACGATCGTCGCCTGCATTCCAACCTGTGCGCTCAGTTCCGGCGCCTGATGCCGCGCCCCCAGGCCCGCCAGGCCGCCCAGGCCCTGGCCGCCATGATCGACGGCCTCTGGCTGCGCGGCGCCCTCACCCCCGAGGGCCTGGACGCCGCCGCGGCCCGCCGTGTCGCCCTGGCCACCCTGGACCAGCTCCTCGACGCCGCCCCCTCAACCGATCCATGAAGGAGAGCCCCATGGCACTTCCGGCCCCCCTGCCCCTCTACATCGACGGCCACCCGGTGGATGCCACCGCCGGCAACGCCTTCGACGTGCTCAACCCCTTCGACGGCAGCCTGCTGGCCCGCGTTCAGCAGGCCTCGGCGGCCGACATCGACGCCGCCGTGGCCGCCGCCCGGCGCGGCCAGCGCCAGTGGGCCGCCATGAGCGGCATGGCCCGCGGGCGAATCCTGCAGCGCGCCGTGGCGCTCCTGCGCGAACGCAACGACGAGCTGGCCGAGCTGGAGACCCGCAACACCGGCAAGCCGCTCAGCGAGACCGCCGCGGTGGACATCGTCACCGGCGCCGACGCCCTGGAGTACTATGCGGGCCTCGCCGCCGCCATCGAGGGCACCCAGATTCCCCTGCGCGAGGAGAGCTTCGTCTATACCCGCCGGGAGCCGCTGGGCGTGGTGGCCGCCATCGGCGCCTGGAACTACCCCATCCAGATCGCCTGCTGGAAGGCCGCGCCGGCGCTGGCCGCCGGCAACGCCGTGGTCTTCAAGCCCAGCGAGGTGACCCCGCTCACCGCCATGAAGCTGGCCGAGATCTTCACCGAGGCGGGCCTGCCCGACGGCGTCTTCAACGTGGTGCACGGCGCCGGCGAGGTGGGCGCCCTGCTCACCGAGCATCCCGGTATCGCCAAGGTCTCCTTCACCGGCGAGGTGGGCACCGGCAAGAAGGTGATGGCCGCCGCCGGCGGTTCCACCCTCAAGGAGGTGACCATGGAGCTGGGCGGCAAGTCGCCGCTGATCGTCTTCGACGACGCCGACCTGGACCGCGCCGCCGACGCCGCCATGATGGCCAACTTCTACTCCAGCGGGCAGATCTGCACCAACGGCACCCGGGTCTTCGTGGCGCGCTCGGTGAAGGATGCCTTCGAGGCGAAGGTGCAGGAGCGCGTGGCGCGCATCAGCGCCGGCGATCCGTTGGATCTCGCCGTCAACTTCGGCCCCCTGGTGAGCTTCGAGCACCAGGCCAAGGTGCTCGACTACATCGCCCTCGGCAAGCAGGAGGGTGCCCGGGTGCTGATCGGCGGCGAGGCGTGGGACCAGGGTGACTTCGCTCGCGGCGCCTGGGCGGCGCCAACCGTCTTTACCGACTGCACCGATGATATGCGCATCGTGCGCGAGGAGATCTTCGGCCCGGTCATGGCGATCCTCGCCTTCGACGATGAGGAGGAGGTGATCCGCCGCGCCAACGATACCCACTACGGTCTGGCCGCCGGCGTCTTCACCGAGAGCCTCAACCGCGCCCACCGGGTGATCCACCGCCTGGAAGCCGGCATCTGCTGGATCAACACCTGGGGCGAGTCCCCCGCCGAGATGCCGGTGGGCGGATACAAGCAGTCGGGCATCGGCCGCGAGAACGGCCTCGAGACCCTGGCCCACTACACCCAGACCAAGTCGGTGCAGGTGGAGATGGGCCCCTTCGAGTCGGTGTTCTGAGGAGACTCCATGTCACAGCTTCGCGAATTCGACTACGTCATCATCGGCGCCGGCTCGGCCGGGAACGTGCTGGCTGCCCGGCTCACCGAGGACCCCGACGTCTCGGTGCTGCTGCTGGAGGCCGGCGGCCCCGACCACCGCTTCGACTTCCGCACCCAGATGCCGGCGGCGCTCGCTTTCCCGCTGCAGGGCAAGCGCTACAACTGGGCCTTCGAGACCGACCCCGAGCCCCACATGGACGGCCGGCGCATGGAGTGCGGCCGCGGCAAGGGGCTGGGCGGCTCCTCGCTGATCAACGGCATGTGCTACATCCGCGGCAACGCCCTGGACTATGACGGCTGGGCCCAGGCCACGGGCCTCGAGGACTGGACCTACGCCGACTGTCTGCCCTACTTCAAGAAGGCCGAGAGCCGGGATATCGGCCCGAACGACTACCACGGCGGCGACGGGCCGGTGAGCGTCACCACCCCCAAAGAGGGCAACAACCCCCTCTATCGCACCTTTATCGAGGCGGGCAAGCAGGCCGGCTACCCGGAGACCGAAGACGTCAACGGCTACCAGCAGGAGGGCTTCGGCCCCATGGACCGCTTCGTCACCCCGAACGGCCGGCGCGCCTCCACCGCACGGGGCTACCTCGACCAGGCGAAACCGCGGGCGAACCTGACCATCGAGACCCGCGCCACCACCGACGTCATCGAGTTCGAGGGCAAGCGGGCGGTCGGCGTGCGCTACCGGCGCGGCGGCCGGATCGAGCGGGTGCGCGCCAGCCGCGAGGTGCTGCTCTGCGCCGGGGCCATCGCCTCGCCGCAGATCCTGCAGCGCTCCGGCGTGGGGCCAGCCGAAGTGCTTGACGAGTTCGGCATCGAGGCGGTGCAGGTCAACGACAACGTCGGCGCCCATCTCCAGGACCACCTGGAGATGTATATCCAGTACGAGTGCAAGCAGCCGATCTCGCTCTACCCGGCACTGAAGTGGCACAACCAGCCGAAGATCGGCGCCGAGTGGCTCTTCCTCGGCCGCGGGATCGGCGCCAGCAACCAGTTCGAGTCCTGCGCCTTCATTCGCTCCAACGATCAGGAGGCGTGGCCCAACCTGCAGTACCACTTCCTGCCCATTGCCATCAGCTACAACGGCAAGAGTGCGGTGCAGGCTCACGGCTTTCAGGCCCACGTGGGCTCCATGCGCTCGGAGAGCCGCGGGCGCATCCGCCTCGCCTCCCGGGACCCCGAGGCCGCGCCGAGCATCCTGTTCAACTATATGTCCACCGAGAAGGACTGGCAGGAGTTCCGCGACGCCATTCGCCTGACCCGGGAGATCATCGAGCAGCCCGCCTTCGATGCCTACCGCGGTCGGGAGATCTCGCCGGGCCCGGACGTCCAGTCCGACGCCGAGCTGGACGCCTTCGTGAAAGCCCACGCCGAGACCGCCTACCACCCCTGCGGCAGCTGCCGCATGGGCGAGGGCGACGACGCCGTGGTGGACGGCCAGGGCCGGGTGCACGGCGTGGAGGGGCTGCGGGTGGTGGACGCTTCGCTCTTCCCGCTGATTCCGACCGGCAACCTCAATGCGCCGACCATCATGCTGGCCGAGAAGATCGCCGACCGGATCCGCGGCCGCGAGCCGCTGCCGAGAAGCGATGCCCCCTACTACGTGGCGGGCGACGCTCCCGCCCGCGGGGAACCGCAGCGACGCCTCGAGCCATAGCGTTGCCCCCTCGTCGCCTCCAGCGCCCCGCCCTGCCCTGCAGCGCGGGGTATTTTTCGTGGGCACATTGGAATCTCAGACGCAGGAACCTAGGGGCGCTGGGGATAAGCCGTAGAGGAGGTCCTACGCCAGGGATGGCGTCGGTAGCGCCCAGGGAAGGATTCACAGCGCCTCCTCGAAGGCTTATCGCCAGACAAGCCCCGAGCTACGAGCAATCTGCGATAACCCTATGAGTAGGAGCTGGCCGGTTGCACCGATGTGGGCTAGTCTGCAAGAATTCAAACAGATGTTCGAATACTTGAGTTCCACCACAACCGGAGTCGCCCCATGCTCACCCTGATTCTCCTGCTTCTGGCCGTTGCCGGCCTGCTGGCAGTGATGCGCCGCGAGGCGGGCGCCCTGCCCGCCATGGCGGTGCTCGCCGTCACGGGCCTTGCCAGCCTGCTGCTCGCCTCCACCCTGCTGGGCCTTTTGCTGCTGGTCGGTGCGCTGGCCGTGGCGGCGGCCGGCCTGCCGGCCCTGCGCGGCAAGTGGCTCACCCCGCGCCTCTTTTCCCTGTTCAAGAAGATCTCGCCGAAGGTCTCCGACACCGAGCGCACCGCGCTGGAAGCCGGCACCGTAGCCTGGGACGGCGAGCTGTTCACCGGCAAGCCTGACTGGCAGACGCTGCTCGACTACAAGGATGAGGGTATCAGCGACGAGGAGCGCGCTTTCCTCGACAACCAGTGCAGCGTGGCCTCGGGCATGTGCAACGCCTGGGACATCGCCAAGGAGCGCGCCGATCTGCCCCAGGAGCTCTGGGACCACCTCAAGCAGGAGCGCTACTTCGGCATGATCATCCCGAAGGCGTACGGCGGCCTGGGCTTCTCGGCCAAGGCGCAGTCGCTGGTGCTCCAGAAGCTCTCGATCAGCGAGACCCTGATGGTCACCGTGGGCGTGCCCAACTCCCTGGGCCCGGGCGAGCTGCTGCTCAAGTACGGTACCGAAGAGCAGAAGAATCACTACCTGCCGCGCCTGGCCGACGGCCGCGAGATCCCCTGCTTCGGCCTCACCGGCCCGCGGGCCGGCAGTGATGCCACCTCGCTGCCCGATACCGGCGTGGTCTGCAAGCAGCTGGTCGACGGCAAGGAAGTGCTCGGCGTGCGCCTCAACTTCGAGAAGCGCTGGATCACCCTGGCCCCCATCGCCACAGTAGTGGGCCTGGCCTTCCGCCTCTTTGACCCGGAGAAGCTCTTGGGCGACGAGGAGGATCGCGGCATCACCCTGGCGCTGATACCCCGCGATACCGCGGGCATGGAGATCGGCCGCCGCCACCATCCCATCGGCAGCCCCTTCCTGAACGGCCCGATCAAGGGCAAGGACGTCTTCGTGCCGCTGGATACCATCATCGGCGGCACCCAGATGATCGGTCAGGGCTGGCGCATGCTGGTTGAGTGCCTCTCCATCGGCCGCTGCATCACCCTGCCCTCCGGCGCCACCGGCACCGCCCGCTACGCCATCGGCTGGAGCGGCGGCTTCTCTCGTATTCGCCGCCAGTTCAACGTGCCGGTGGCCGAGATGGAGGGGATCCAGGAGCCCCTGGCGCGCATGACGGCGCTGGGCTACATCGCCCAGGCGGCGGTCTATCAGACCGCCAACACCATCGACCGCGGCGAGAAGCCGGCGGTACCCTCGGCGATCCTCAAGAGCCAGCTCACCGAGTTCCAGCGCATCATCCTGAGTGACGCCATGGATATTCACGGCGGCAAGGCGGTCACCCTGGGCCCGCGCAACTACCTGGCGATCGGCTACAGCGCCAATCCGGTGGCGATCACCGTGGAAGGCGCCAATATCATGACCCGCAACCTGATGATCTTCGGCCAGGGGGCGATCCGCTGCCACCCCTATGTGCTCGAGGAGCTCGCCGCCAAGGACGCCGACGATATCAAGGCCTTCGACAAGGCGTTCTTCGGCCATGCCGGGCTGATCTTCGGCAACGCCGCCCGGGCCTTTACCCAGGGCCTGGGCATCGGCAAGCCGTCAGTGCCATTCGACACGGTCGCTGGCCCCTACGCCCGGGAGATCGCGCGCCTCTCCTCCGGCTTCAGCCTCTGTGCGGATGCCGCCATGGCGAGCCTCGGTTCCACCCTCAAGCAGCGCGAGATGCTCTCGGCGCGGCTGGGCGACGTGCTCTCCAACCTCTACCTCGCCTCCATGGTGCTCAAGCAGTGGCACGAGGGTGACAAGGTCGAGGGGGAAGCGGCGCTTCTGCACTACAGCTGCCAGTTGCTGCTGAGTCGCGCCGAACAGGCCCTGGACGAGCTGTTCGACAACCTGCCCAACCGGGCACTCGCCGGCGTGCTGCGCCTGATGGTCATGCCGCGCGGCAAGCGCTTCAAGCAGCCCCACGACGACCTGGCACGCAGCATCGCCCAGGCGGTCTCCCGGGACAGCGCCCTGCGCGAGAAGCTGCTGCGCGAGACCTGGCAGACCGACGACGGCATCCAGGAGAACCCGCTGGCCCAGTACAACACCCTGCTGGCGACCCAGGAGCGCGCCGAGGGCCTCTACCGCAAGGTCAACAAGGCCTACGCCAAGGGCGAGCTGCCCGCCGATGCGCTGCACCCCGAGCAGCGGGTGGAAGCGGCTCTCAAGGCGGGCCTCATCGGCGAGGAGGAGGCTACCTTCATGCGCAAGCGCGAGGCTCAGGTGCTGGAGCTGCTCACCGTGGACGACTTCGAGTACGACGCCTTCGTCATCGACAAGTCCAAGGTGCTGCGCCACCACCCGGCCTGACGCTGCCACTCCCCACGCCCCGGCCCAGCGCCGGGGCACTTGGCTCTCACCTTACCCCTCACCCATAACTCCTCACTACTCACTCCTCACTGCTCACGACTCTCCACTCACCCCTAAAGCGGCCACACCAGCAGGATCATGGGAATGGCCACCGCCACCACCACGACCTCCAGCGGCAGGCCCATGCGCCAGTAGTCGCCGAAGCGATAGCCGCCGGGGCCCATCACCAGGGTGTTGGACTGGTGGCCGATGGGCGTCAGGAAGGCGCAGGAGGCGCTTACCGCCACCGCCATGAGGAAGGGATCAATGGAGGCGTCGAAACCGTTGGCCAGACTCACCGCAATGGGCGCCATCAGCACCGCTGCCGCCGCGTTGTTGATCACGTCGGAGAGCATCATGGTCAGCACGAAGAGCCCGATCAGGGTCACCACCGCCGGCCACTGGACGCCCCACACCAGCATGGCCTCGGCGATCATCGCCGCCCCGCCGCTGGTCTCCAGGGCCTGGCCCACCGGGATCATGGCGCCGAGCAGCACGATCACCGGCCCGTCGATAGCCCGGTAGCCCTCGCGCAGGGGCAGCACTCCCACCAGCAGCGAGACCAGCGCCGCGCTGGAAAGTGCCACCGCCGCCGGCAGCAGCCCCAGCAGGATAGCCACGATGGCCGCGGCGAAGATGCCGATGGAGGCCAGCAGCATGCGCGGCTGGCCGAGGGTCAGGTTGCGGCTGGCCAGCGGCAGACAGCCCAGGGTGGCCAGGCTCTCGGCGAGCTCGCTCTCGCCGCCCTGCAGCAGCAGCACGTCTCCGGGGCGAAAGCGGATCTCGCGCAGGCGCTGCTTGAGGCGACCGCCGTCCCGAGCCACCGCTACCAGATGCAGGCCGAACTGGTTGTGCAGGCGCAGCTGGGTCACGGTGTGGTTGACCATCATGGAGTCGTTGCGCACCACCGCCTCCACCAGCTGCAGGCCCGCGGTATCCACGCCGCTCTTCT
>LFCJ01002897.1_pt1 | contig 12468 bp, 8 predicted proteins | sample 643141 | NCBI WGS metagenome assembly LFCJ01 (sample SAMN03766243, study PRJNA286221) | soda lake metagenome | biome: soda lake; feature: Kulunda steppe; material: water; isolation source: sample B1-Br-g2 brine of Lake Bitter-1 | place: Russia: Kulunda steppe | collected 2010-07 | reverse complement strand
TGCTGGCCACGGCTGTTTTTCACGCTCACTGGTCCCTCGTTGCAGACGACGAAGTTCTCGTCGTAGCCGGTTGCACCGGGAACCGAAATGTCGTAGACGTACTCCGGTGGTTCGGTTTCTTCGACCGCTTTCACCGGGAGCAGACACATGTCCGTCTCGGTGAGTCCGTGGAGGTTCTGGATCGTCTCCCAGAGTTCCTCGAGACGGTCGGTGGGCCTGTGTTCGCCGTCGAGAAGCTCCTTTTCTTTGAGGGTGTGGACGTATCGCGGTTTCTCGACGTACTCACCAGCGAGGGCGTCCTCGATCAGCGACTGGTAGATTTCCGCGTGTTCGACGCTCGAGCCGACACCTGCACCCATCAACAGCCCCGGGATCGTGTCCGGAACTGTTTGATTCTCAACGTGGCCGGCACGGACGTCCTCGAGCAGAGATGTCGGAATCCGTTTGTACTGTTGTTGGGACGTGTCCCGTTTCGTGGTGAAGACGTCGGATACGTTTACGTCTTCGCCGTAGACTTTCGTTCGATAGGCCGTTGCCGGTTCCTCTGCGTACCCGCCTGCGTTTTCAACTGCCTCCGTACTCGCCAGCACGCCGTGACGGTTCCAGAGGACGGCGAGTTGTCGTGCGAGCGTCTCGCTCGTCGTCGTGTGTGAGAGTTCGTTGCTCGGATGCGCGTCGGAACCATCACCCTGGTACAACGCGGCGATGAACCGCTGCTGTCGTTCCCGCGGTGCCCGAAACACGAACTCCGGAATTCGCTTTTCCTCCGCGGAGCACCCACACGTCGACTCGAGGAACATCGCGAGTGGCGAGGCGAAGGCCTTGACGCGAGTCGAGTTACGCTCGCGCTGTACCGTCGTGCTCGAGCCGGTGATCCCTGCGACCGCTTGCTCCGTCGCCTCGATGAGTTCCGTCTCGTGTGAGCCGAAGGTGAACCCGACCTGACGGTCACCGACGTGTCCTTCGGAGATGTAGTACGCCAGCATCTCGACGAGCGCGTCGTCGATCGGCAGCGTAACCGGCATCGTCGTCTCCTTCCCACCGACCTGGTAGGTCTTGAGTTCGCAGTCGGCGGCCCGTTCTTCCCAACCCAGTTCCAACACGAGCCCTGCGGGGAGATACCCCTTCTCGATGTAGTTTTGCTCGAGGCTGTCACGAAGGACGTCGACGCCCTCGTATCGGTAGTAGTACCGCTCCCGGCTGCTGTCCTCGGTGGGTTTTTTCCGGATCAGTTCGCCCGTCCTGAGTTCGGCGAGCGTCTCCTTCTCGAAGCCGTAGACGTAGAGCCGGCGTCCCTCGAGTTGTTCGGGCGTGAGGTGTTCCAGAACGTTGACTTTCTCGAGGGTTTCGTCGGGGCCGGGGAGCCGACGCGGAGTCAAGAGCACGTCTCCGGCCTTGAGTTCGCCGGCTTTGACTTCCGTCGTCTCACCGTCTTTCCTCAGGGAGAATACGCTGTGGTTGCCGGTCACCTCGACGGTCCGCCCCTTCTGTGTCGTGATTTCGTAGGTTCTCTCGTCGGTCTCGTGACGGATCGCGTGCGTGACGGGCTGCCAGGTCATCTCGAGGGTCTCACGGTTGAACGACGGAACCTCGATCCCGTCGGGAATCGGTGTGGTTCCGTCGCCGTCCTGGGGCAGATACGCGTCACAGAGCGTCCCGATATCGACGAATTCGACCTCTCCGTTTCGACGGACCAGAAGTCGTTGGCTCGGGGTCAACGACTGTTCTCTGGCGTGAAACCGGGAGCCGTACAGCAGTTTCCCGAAGACCTTTGGCAGTGACTCTTTCGTGATACCCGGCCCGTTGTCCTCGACGATCAGCCGGTAGTAATCACCGTCCTCCTGGATCTCGACGTAGATGTCCGGGAGGATACCGGCTTCTTCGGCGGCGTCTAGGGCGTTGTCGACGGCCTCTTTGACGGCCGTCACGAGGCCTCGAGCGCCGCTGTCGAAGCCGAGCATGTGCTTGTTCTTCTCGAAGAACTCGGCGATGGAGATCGCACGCTGGTTCTCGGCCAGCTCCTCGGCGATCCCCGGCTCATCGCCGAGTGTCGACTGGAACGACGTCATCGTCCCCCCATACCCGCGGCGGGGCTAAAAGGTGTACGCTACCGGAGCGAAAGTGAACTCCGCGAGTCGTATGCGAGCCAGCGACTCCCATTACCCCTCCTCGAAATCCCGCAGGATTCGATCCGTGGCCGTCGTCGTCACGTAGTAGGTGTGCTTGCGGTGGGTCTCGGTCTTGGGCTTGAGTTTTCGCTCCGTGCCTTTGATGATCGAGCCGTCGTAGGTGTCGACGACCCCGACGGCCTCCATCGCCCGATAGAGGTGACGGACGTACTCGAGGGCCAGTCCCACCTCGTTCGCCGTCATCTTCGGGTAGTCCGGCCCGCCACGGGAGAGCCGCCGGGCCAGCGTCGTGGCGTCCGCGAGGTATCGCAGGAACTCGACTTTCCCCTCGCGTGCGTCGAGGTGCCCGAGTAACGCTTCGCCCTCGGCGGAGAGTCGATAGCGCGTCACCCCGCCCTCTGACGACTCGGTCTCGAGGTGGCCACTCGAGGCCAGTTGCTCGCAGGTCTCGACGACCGCCGGCAGGTCGGCGTCCAGGTCGCCTGCCATCGATCTCGGGCCCTCACCCGCGACGCGTTCGAGGTGGGCGAGGATCAGAAACGACAACGGCCGTGGCGGGACCTCCGCGAGTCGGCCCGCGCGGGCCCGCCGTTCCTCGAGGGTCGCCTCGAGTTCCCCCGCGCGTTCGTACCGTCTCCCCGCGTTCTCGGCGGCCGAGGCCTCGAGGTCGAGTGTAACGTCGATATCCTCGCCCGTCGGCGTCTCGAGTGTGAGCGTGATCTCGCCGCGGTCCCAGTGGTCTCCGTCCTCGCTGTGGGCGTCCTCGAGTGCCCCCTGGACGGTCTCGATCCGGGTGAAGATCGTGTCGGCTTCGGTCCGCAGGCGATCGATCTCGGCTCGGGAGACGACCATGGGTGGGGAGCTACGATAGGTGGTGGTTTACGATTTCCGCTCTCGCTCGCGCGAGCGCGCACACGTGACCTTTATAAGGTGCCGTCTGCTACCCGGATACAGGTTTCTCATGTCCCAGGAAAGTGAGTACGGCGCTGGACAGATCCAGGTCTTGGAAGGCCTGGAGGCCGTGCGAAAACGTCCGGCGATGTACATCGGTTCTACCGACTCTCGAGGGCTTCATCACTTGGTCTACGAAGTGGTGGACAACTCGATCGACGAGGCACTGGCAGGATACTGTGACGACATTACGGTCACCATCCACGACGACGGCGCGGTGACCGTCGCGGACGACGGTCGGGGGATCCCGGTCGACACCCACGAGGAGTACGACCGTCCCGCCCTCGAGGTCATCCTCACCGTCCTCCACGCCGGGGGGAAGTTCGACAGCAAGTCCTACCAGGTCTCCGGCGGGCTCCACGGCGTGGGCGTCTCCGTCGTCAACGCCCTCTCTGCACGCCTCGAGGTCGAGGTCAAACGCGACGGTGCCCTCTGGCGTCACGCCTTCGATCGTGGCGAACCCGACGGCGACATGGAGCGAGTCCGGGACCTCGAGGACGACGAGGATACCGGGACGCAGATCACGTTCTGGTCCGACGGCGATATCTTCGAGACCGACCAGTTCGCCTTTTCGACGCTCTCGAACCGGCTTCGGGAACTCGCGTTTCTCAACTCGGGGGTCCGAATCACCCTAGAGGACGAACGCGAGACCGACGAGGCCGGCGACCCCGTCTCCGAGACCTACGAGTACGGAGGCGGCATCCGAGAGTTCGTCGAGTACCTGAACGAGACGCGTTCGGCGATGCACGAGGAGGTCATCTACTTCGAGGGAGAAAAAGAGGCGATCCACGTCGAGGTGGCGATGCAGGCCACAGAAGAGCTTCAGGGCTCGATCCACGCCTTCGCGAACAACATCAACACCCGCGAGGGCGGGAGCCACCTGACGGGGTTCAAGACCGCGCTCACCCGCGTCGTCAACGAGTACGCGGGTGAGAACGACCTTCTCTCGGAGCTCGAGGAGAACCTCCGCGGGGAGGACATCCGCGAGGGACTCACGGCCGTGATCTCGGTCAAACACCCCGACCCGCAGTTCGAGGGGCAGACGAAGACCAAACTCGGCAACAGCGAGGTCCGGGGCATCGTCGAGGGTGCGATGCACGAGGGGCTTGGCACCTACTTCGAGGAGAACCCCGACACCGCTCAAGCGATCGTGATGAAAGCCGTCGAGGCCGCGAAAGCGCGGAAAGCGGCCAAGAAGGCCGAAGAGCTGACCCGACGGAAATCCGCCCTCGAGTCGACCTCACTGCCCGGGAAACTCGCCGACTGTCAGACCAAAGACCCAGAAGAGGCCGAGTTGTTCATCGCGGAGGGTGATTCAGCAGGCGGCAGTGCAAAACAGGCACGGAATCCCGAGTTCCAGGCCGTCCTCCCGATCAAAGGGAAGATTTTGAACGTCGAGAAACACCGGCTGGATCGGATCCTAGAGAACGACGAGATCCGGAACATGATCACCGCGATCGGCGCGGGGATCGGCGACGAGTTCGACATCGAAGACGTTCGGTACGAGAAGATCATCATGGCGACGGACGCCGACGTCGACGGCGCACACATCCGGACGCTCATGCTCACGTTCTTCTATCGACACATGCGGCCGCTGCTCGAGAACGGCTACGTCTACGCGACCCAGCCGCCACTGTACCGCATCCGCTACCGTGGGGAGACCTACGACGCGATGACAGACGAAGAACGCGACGAGATCGTCACGGAGGTCTGTGAGGGCAACCCGACCCAGGTCCAGCGGTTCAAGGGACTCGGCGAGATGAACCCCGAACAGCTCTGGGAGACGACGATGAACCCCGAGAACCGCATTCTCAAGCGGATCACGATCGAGGACGCCGCCGCTGCGGACAAGATGTTCTCGGTGTTGATGGGCGACGCCGTCGAGCCGAGAAAGCAGTTCATCAAGGAGAACGCGCCGGAAGCCGAGTGGATCGACATATAGGGTGACGATACTATGAGTTCAGAAGTACCCGATCCGACGGACGTAGAGGCTCGGACGGTCGAAGCCGTCCGCATCGAAGACGAGATGGAGCAAAGTTACATCGACTACGCGATGAGCGTCATCGCCGGCCGCGCGTTACCGCGGGTCGAGGACGGTCTCAAGCCCGTCCACCGGCGTATCCTGTACGCGATGAACGAGATGGGCGTCTCCTCGGGCTCTTCTCACCGCAAGTCCTCCTCGATCGTCGGGGAGACGATGGGTGATTACCACCCACACGGCGACAAGGCGATCTACGACACGCTCGTGCGGATGGCCCAGGAGTTCTCGATGCGCTATCCGCTGGTCGACGGCCAGGGCAACTTCGGTTCGATGGACGGCGACCCACCGGCGGCCCAGCGATATACCGAGGCCCGGATGGGCGCCATCGCCGAGGAGTTACTCGAGGACATCGAGAAAGACACCGTCGACTTCTCGGCGAACTACGACGACCGCCTCCGGGAGCCGGACGTCCTTCCCGCTGCCTTCCCGAACCTGCTGGTAAACGGTTCCTCGGGAATCGCCGTCGGGATGAGTACGAACATCCCGCCCCATAACTTAGGTGAGGTGATCGACGCGACCATCGAACTCATCGACGACCCCGAGGCGACCGTCGAGGACCTGATGGACCACGTCAAGGGCCCCGACTTCCCGACGGGAGCGAACATCGTCGGCCGTGACGCCGTCTACTCGGCGTACAGGACTGGCCGCGGACGGGTCCGCGTCCGTGCTGAGTTCGAGGTCGAAGAGTGGAAGTCCGGACGCGAACGACTCGTCATCACCGAACTTCCCTACCAGACCAACAAGGCGCGACTGGTCGAACGCATCGCCGAGGACGTAAACGAGGGTGACCTCGAGGGCATCACCGACCTGCGGGACGAATCTGACCGTGACGGCGTTCGGATCGTCGTCGAACTCAAACGCGGGGCGAACACCGAGGTCGTCAAGAACAAACTGCTCGAGAGTCACCTCGAGCGCACCTTCGGCGTGATCAACCTCGCGCTGGTCGACGGCCAGCCTCGAATACTCGCGCTGAAAGAGACCCTAGCGGAGTACATCTCCCACCGAAAGGCGGTCGTTCGACGCCGTAGCGAACACGACCTGGCCGAGGCCGAGGACCGAGCACACATCTTAGAGGGGCGTCTCACGGCCGTCGAGAACGCAGAGGACGTCGTCGAGTCGATCCGGGACAGCGAGGATCGGTCGGCGGCAAAGGAGGCCTTACAGGAAGCGTACGGCTTCTCCGCAGATCAGGCCGATCACATCGTCCGGATGCAACTCGGCAGTCTCACCTCGATGGAGGCCGCCGAAATCGAAGACGAGTACGAGGAGGTCAACGTAGAAATCGAGCGTCTGACGGCGATCCTAGAGAGCGAGTCGGAGTTACTCGCGGTGATCAAAGCGCAACTCCGTGAGCTCAAAGACGAGTACGGCGACGAGCGTCGGACCTCGATCGTCGAGGACGAGGGGACGGTCACCCACGAGGACCTCATTCCGGAAGAGGACGTCTTCGTCGTGATGACCGAAGACGACTACGTAAAGCGCATGCCGGTCGAGGAGTTCGACCCGCAGGGTCGTGGCGGCAAGGGCATTATCGGCGCGGACGTCAAAGACGGCGACCGCGTGACGACGGTCTTCCGGGCGAACACCCACGACTATCTGCTCTGTTTTACCAACCAGGGGAAAGTCTACCGGCTCAAGACCTACGAGATCCCGGAGATGGGCCGGACCGCCCGTGGGAAATCCGCGGTCAACATCCTCGATCTCGGTCCGGGTGAGGACATCACGGCGATCGTCGACACCGACGAACTCGACTCCGAGGAGTTCGTGACGATGGTCACGAAAAACGGCTACGTCAAACGAACCGCTGGCGAGGAGTTCGAGAACATTCGGTCGACGGGAATCATTGCCGCCAGCCTCGAGGCGGGTGACGAACTCGTCGACGTCGAGGTGACAGACGGGTCGAAAGACCTCGTGATCGCCACCGAAGGCGGGATGACGATCCGGTTCGACGAGGCCGAAGTCCGTGCGATGGGGCGGTCGGCACGTGGGGTAAACGGGATCAAACTCGAGGGCGGGGACGCCGTTGCTGGACTGGTCGCGACCGACGAAGGCGACGAGCGCGCCCTGCTTACGGTAACACAGAACGGGTACGGCAAGCGGACGCGTCTCGCGGAGTACTCCACCCAATCCCGGTACGGCAAGGGCCTGATCGACATCAAGACCGACGGCCGTAACGGGCCGGTGACGTCCGTCAAGGCCGTTACCGGGGACGATCACCTCGTAATTATGTCCGAAAACGGTCAGATAATGCGAACGCGGGCCAGCGAGATTTCGACGGTCGGCCGGAACACCATGGGTGTGACGGTAATGGACGTCGAGGACGGCGATGCGGTCGCGAGCGTCGACGTCGTTCCGGTGAGCACAGAAGAGAGGGCATAGCCGAAAGCACCGTCGCTGCTCGAGGCGAAAGCGGAGTCGGGGAGTCGACTCTAGTGTTCCGGTTCTTCGGCGGGGGCGACCATCTCGTCGATCTGCAGGATGAGGATGTTGTTCGTGTCGTCTTTGCCGTCGAGGGTCCCCTCGATGAGTAGCTTCGACAGCGGCGTCGGGCCGACGACGACGCCGTCCCCTTCGGTAATGTCAGTTACCGACCCCTGGACGTGAATCTCCGCCCGGCAGAGTTCGGGGTGGTGGACACTCGAGAGGTCGATCTCCTCGACGATGACGTCGTCTAAGTCCTCCCCTTCGTGTCCGATGGGGACCGAGGCCGGGTCGTCCATCTGCTGGATCTCCAGGGCCTCGTAGGCCGTCGCTGTCGGTTTATAGCCGCCTTTCGGCCCTGGTACACCCTCGACGAGCTGGAGGGCTTTCAGGCTCTGCATCTGGTTGCGGATCGTTCCGGGGTTTCGATCGACCTGCTCGGCGATGTCTTCGCCTTTGATCGCGCTCTCGGATTCGTTGTGGAGATTCGTCAGTGCCCGGAGGATTTTCTTCTGGCTCGGAGTTAGTTCGATTGATGACATGGATGGTCATTCGGGGTAGATTTCCTTAAACCCGGTGGGTTATGGGTGTGTCGTACTCGATCTTTCGTGATCGTCGAGCGTCGTCACCGGCCGCTTTCGATCCCGACTGAACCCCCCAGCGTGACCGGGGGAAGGTGACGGGACGTCACTGTTCGAGGGGCGGTTGGGGGGCGACGCGGACGTGACGGGCGACGTCTTCGGGTAAGGAAACGGAGTCGGTCGTATCGGCCGCCCGAGCCGTGATCATCCCGAAGGGGGCGACCTCGAGGATCTCGAGTTCGGTGCCGGGGGCGACGCCGTGGTCTGCGAGATACGAGAGCACCTCCGGGTCGTGGTCGGCGACCTCCTCGACGACGACGTGGTCGCCTTCCTCGAACTCCCCGATCGAGTCGCCATCCGGGGACTCCGGTGGTTCGAGGTCCGCACCCGGGATCGGTGAGCCGTGGGGGTCGACCTCCGGATCTTCGAGGGCGGCTGCGACACGTTGTTCGAAGTCCTCGCTTATGTGGTGTTCGAGCCTGTCGGCTTCCTCGTGGACCTCGGACCAGTCGTAATCGAGGTGTTCGGTGAGGTAGGCCTCGAGCAAGCGGTGGTGGCGGACCACCTCGAGTGCGACCGTGACGCCCTCGTCGGTGAGCGTTACCCCACGATACTTCTCGCGGTCGACGAGTCCCCGCTCCTCGAGTTTCTCGAGCATGCTGGTGACCGTCGGCGACGTGACCTCGAGTTCCTCGGCGATCTCGGAGGTGCGGATGCGCTCGTCGTGCTCCCCCTGTAGCTGGTAGATCACCTTGAGGTAATCTTCCATCACGTCGCTCAACATCATCGTTCCGGGGTTTGGGTCCATCTACGCCTAAGTCTTGTGCCGTGCGTTCGGCGGACGAACACACTGGTAGTGGGTACCATGCCCCGGAAGTATCAACACCTTTGTATCGTCTCCCCTCTGAGTGAGAGCCATGACAGAGAACGTCGTCGTTCTCGGCTCCGGGTACGCCGGTGCCGGCGCGATAACGAAGCTCCAGTCGGAGCTCGGCGGTAACGTGCGACTGACCTGGATATCCGACGTCGATTATCACCTCGTGCTCCACGAGGTCCACCGCGTGATCCGGGATCCGTCGGTCCAGTCCGAGATCGCCATCCCGGTTCAGGACATCATAGCGCCGACGACGCAGTTCATTCAGGGCGAAATCACCGGTCTCGACGTCGACGAACGGGTCGTGGAACTCGAAGACGGCACCGACGTCGACTACGACTACGTCCTCGTTGCACTCGGCAGCCGGACGGCCTACTACGGCATCCCCGGCCTCGAGGAACACTCCCGTACCCTGAAGAGCCTAGATGACGCCCTGGAGATCCACGACGCAGTGATGGAGGCGAGCCAGGAGGCCACCCGCGGCGAACCGGCACAGATCGTCATCGGCGGGGCCGGCCTCTCGGGCATCCAGACCGCCGGTGAGATCGCCGAGTTCCGTGACGAACGGCGCGCCCCGATCGAGATCCACCTCGTCGAGGCACTCGATGAGATCTTCCCCGGCAACGACCCGGAGATCCAGCAGGCACTTCGGGATCTCCTGGAGGACGCAGGCGTTCGCATCCACACCGACGACCCGATCACCGAGGCCGAAGACGGCGTCATCCACTTCGACGAGGGCGACCCCCTCGAGTTCGACGCCTTCGTCTGGACTGGTGGCATCACCGGCCGGGAGGCGTTAGACGGCGTCGACCTGGAGAACCAGCACAACCGCGTCGAGACGGAGGCGACGTTCCAGACCAGCGACGAGCGCGTCTTCGCGATCGGTGACTCGGCGATCATCGATCAGGGAGACCAGCCCGCCCCGCCGACGGCACAGGCTGCCTGGCAGGCCGCGGACGTCGCCGGGGAGAACATCGCGCGAGCGATCGAGGGTCGTCCGCTTATGACCTGGGAACACGACGACAAGGGGACCGTCGTCTCCGTCGGTAAGAAGGCCGTCGCCCACGACGTCCAGATGTTGCCGATCGACACCTTCGGTGGGTTCCCCGCGAAGAACCTGAAGAAACTCATCGCCGCCCGCTGGATCGCCGACGTCACGTCCTGGAACCAGGCTCGAAAGGCCTGGCCCGTGCTGTAAGCCCCGCACGGACGCCCCTCCTGTGTCGGTCACACTCACGAGAGGCCTTTCGGAGGCACGTGACTCGGGGTACGACTCGGCGGTACTGTCGGTTGACTGTGAGGTCTAGACAGGTTTACCTTGACTGGGAGTGACTAGGCTGATGATGACTACCATGACACGACCTTACAGCTGCCCGCTCTGTGAGCGCACCTGTGACGGGGAGACGACCCTCCGGGTCCACCTCGAGGTCGAACATCGCAAATCGGAACTCGCAAGCCTCCTGGTCGACCGGGACGACGGACCGGCAACGCCCCGCCTCAGGGTTTCGCCGTAGCCCCCGAGGTCGCGCTCACAGCAATCCCACTTCCTCGCCGGCGGCCTCGAAGGCCTCGAGGCAGGCGACGATCTCGCCTTCGTGGTGGGTCGCCATCGGTGCGACCCGTATTCGGCTCGTCCCTTCGGGAACCGTCGGCGGGTTGATCGACGTGGCGACGACGCCGCGCTCACCGATCCCATCGGCCAGGTCGAGTGCGTCCCGGCGGTCGCCGACGAGCACGGGGAGGATCTGTGAGTCGCCAAGCACCTCATAGCCCATCGACTCGAGGCCCTCACGGAGGTGGGCGACGTTGTCCCAAAGCCGTTCGCGGACGTCGCTGTGGCGGGCGACGTGGAGAGATTCACTCGCTGTGGCGGCCACAGCGGGGGCGAGACCGGTCGAGAAGACGAACGAGCGAGCATCGTTGATCAGCGTCTCGATCAACGTCTCACTGCCCGCGACGTAGCCGCCCTGGCTCGCCAGGGCTTTCGAGAGCGTCCCCATCTGGACGTGAACCCGTTCTTCGAGGCCCTCAGCCTGGACGACGCCGCCGCCGTTTACGTACAGCCCCGTGGCGTGGGCTTCGTCGACCATCACCCACGCGCCGAAGTCCTCGGCGACGTCACAGATCCCCTCGAGGGGGGCGACGGTGCCGTCCGCGCCGAAGACGCTGTCCGTGACGACGAGCCACGACTGGTCTCCGGTCGCTTCCCCCGCTCGTCGTTCCATCGCGAGGTGGAGGGCGGCGGCGTCACAGTGGTCGTAGAACTCGACGTCCGCGTCGGCGAGACGACAGCCGTCGACGATACTGGCGTGGGTGTGTTCGTCGGAGAAGATCACGTCCGGCCCCAGGGCGGCGATCGTCCCGACGTTCGCGGCGTATCCGGAGGAAAATGCGAGCGCGCGCTCGGTGCCTTTCGTCTCGGCGAGCTGGCGCTCGAGATCGTGGTGGACCAGCGTGTCCCCGGTGACGAGCCGGCTCGCCCCTGCGCCCGTCCCGACGACCGCCGTCGCCTGCCGGGCGGCGTCCTGAACACGCTGATCTGTGGTCAGTCCGAGGTAGTTGTTCGAGGCGAAAACGAGTTGCTCCTCGGTCTCGAGAACCGGCAGGTCACCCCCGGCGGGTGCGGCGAAATACCCCCGCTCTGCGACGCGGTCTGTGGGGGCGAGCGTTCGTTTCAGACCCGCGTCACAGAGCGTGGCGAGGCGGTCCTCGAGGTCGAACCCACGATCTTCCATCAGGCTCGAGAGAGACAGGCCACCGATTTGACTTTCACGATTTGTCCCGATCGCGACGTGCGCGACAGAACCTCGATACCGAAGGGGCCGAACACTGCGGAGTTTCGGTCGTCTATTCGATGAGTGATGTGTTGTCGATTATTTTATATATTAAGACAAGTTAGAAAGTTAATAATATATACTAAATCATCGAGGATGTTGTTAATGACGGCAACGAACGAAACAGCAGAACGGGCCAGTGAATCGAGTTTTGAAAGCGACGCAGGTTCATGGATCGGTGCAACGAGGATCCTCGTCGGATTTCTGGTGCTCTACGAGATAGCGTTCGGTGGCTGGTGGAAACTCAATAGCGATTGGATAGGGCTCGGAGCGGGCACACCGCTCGCCGACCGAGCCACACGTGCCGTTTCCGATGGGACGTATGTCTGGTACGCTGGCATTCTCGAGGCAGGCGTGATCCCGTACGCCTGGTTTTGGAGTAACCTGGCGCTGGTACTCCAGTTAGCGTTCGGAATAGCCCTCGTAGTCGGATTCTGGGCTCGTCCGGCAGCGATCGTTGGCCTCCTCTATTTCATATCGGTGTTCAATATGGGAACGATCCGGACGTCACCCACGTTTGCCGTCGCGATTGGCTTTCTGCTCGTCGCCAATTCCGGATATCATTACGGACTCGACGGATGGATCCGCCAACGATCGGGTACGTGGGCACGACGTTCTGATCGGATCGCCTCGTTTG
>LFCJ01002894.1_pt1 | contig 12479 bp, 17 predicted proteins | sample 643141 | NCBI WGS metagenome assembly LFCJ01 (sample SAMN03766243, study PRJNA286221) | soda lake metagenome | biome: soda lake; feature: Kulunda steppe; material: water; isolation source: sample B1-Br-g2 brine of Lake Bitter-1 | place: Russia: Kulunda steppe | collected 2010-07 | reverse complement strand
TGTGCCAGCCTTAGCTGTTGTGCAAATGCTCATTCGGGTGGCCTTGCAGATCCCCAATGATCTGGTCAGCTCCGATTCCCTGGGTCCGTCCCCACCATCCTGCCACTGAGTCCTAAGCCTGCCGTTACCCAGTGGTCACAATGGCCCTCGGCCGCCTAGTGCGTTTACGGACAGGCATGCGTTGCTGTGCAAGCTTGTGCCAGTGGTTGCGCGCAGCGCCCCAGCTAATCCCCTGAACTTAGATCCACTGGCACAGCTTGTTGCAGCGTGGCTATCTTGCATCAGATGAAGTTTGTTGTGGACCTCAGGAAGAGGCAATTGGATTATTGGACACCTTATTGTAATACACATCCACGAGAGCGCAACAGCAAACGCTCCACTTACCATCAATGATGCGCCCTCCCTACCAAGAGGACCCTGGTCACACATTCGCCATACACCTTATCTAGATACATGCTCCTAGATCTTCTTCGTGGCATTATTTGCAGCGTGCACGCTTCAGACTTTATGCCCACACACTAAAAATTGAACGGTCCAACAACCCTAACCACATGCAGACCATGTTAAACCAACTACGAGCGTATGCACGAAGAAAGTCTCACTGTCAATACACAAAGTCTGAGGTGATGTGCTTCAACTATTATACCAGCAATCTGGCCCCTCTCTTTTATGATGGGGCGCAGCTCCCCTACACAGATGCCTTCAAATTACTGGGCATGGTTTGTGACAGACATATCAATTTGAATAATGCAGCTGATGCAGCGCTGCCTCCATTCATAGCTAGTACTTTCCGCATCAAACAGTTCGTATGGGAACATGACCTTACAAACAGGTTACACATCTGCATGTGGCTCATTAAAACGTACGCAATTCCTGCTGGTATGTACGCAAGCCAGGTTTGGGCCAACCCATTCTTACGACAGGGCAAAGAAATGGACAATCCTTTATAGTAATGGCTGGTGACAGTGCTCAAGAGGATTCTCATGGTCAAGGACACCTGTGTCCCCTTCATGGTGCGTCATGCACAAGTGTGGTCTAGAGCCTCTACAGTTCAACTGTATACGGGCGGCAGTGCAGCTATACAATGCTTTAACCCAAAGCAATAGCTCCACTGTGAGAATATCTTGCAAGCTGACATGCAACTGAGCTCACGGTGCGATGATTGCTGGTTATCCCACATCCTGTCTGCCATGAATGGTCTCACTGTGAGACTCTCACACAATCCTACTTGTTCAAGGAAAGGCTGCTGAAGTGTGAGCCCATTGTTGCGGACGTCAGGGAGAGGCACTTGGATTATTGGACACCTTATCCTGATATACTTCCACGAGAGCGCAACTTGCGTTGAACAGCAAACGCTCCACTAACCATCAACTGTGTGCCCTCCCTACCAGGAGGGCCCTGGTCACACATTCGCCATACACCCTTCCTAGATCCATGCTTCTTGATCTTCCTTGTGACATTATTTGCAGCATGGCTCGCTTCAGACTTCGTGCCCACACTCTACAAATTGAAACTGTGACCTGGACTCACAATACTTCCCCTAGTTGTGACTTGTGTAATGCTCATGATGTACAGGATGAGCAACACTTCCTTTTTCACTGCACCCATCCACATGAGGTCTCTCTCCGAAGGACTTATGCTTCCCTATTTCCATCCGCAGGCTTAAACAATGCTTTCTGGGCCAGAAATACAATAATTTAAATCTATTCCTCCATGCACTGAGTTTTTTTTTATCAGCAGGCTAGCAGTCGCATTTCTTGACCGAAGGCCTTTTTCTTGTAACCCTTGTAAAGAGTCTTAAGGAACGAATACCAGCTGCATTCCCCTTTTCTTTGCCTACGAGGACTTGTCACTTGCGTTCAAGGTTTCCGGGAAAAGCCAGTTAATTATAAAAGGCATGTGTATAGTTTGGCTAACAATATGTGGCTGCATGGTGAGGACTTTAAAATCAAAATAGCAATAAACTTCCTTTTAAATAAACTTCCTTTTTTCCTACATTTATCACTTTCTTTCTATGAGCAGGCGAGTAGTGGCACTTGTCGAATGAAGGCCTCATCTTTGTAATCCTTGTAGGTCGCACATCAAGCAGGCTTCAGCAAATCCTCTCCTTACCTTGTTATAATCCTGATCCACACTGACAAGCATGACTCGCAGGAATCAGGAAGGCAAAGCCAGGGTTTACATAGGCATCTTTGATGAACGAAAAAAATTGCATGCAGGTGGATCGAGGACGAAATAATGACAAGGGAGACACCCCTTCATCATCCACCGTCATCATCCATGAGTGCAATGACAATGACTGACAGATGTAGATTTGCATGAGGAGTTACAAGATTGGATGGCTGTGCAATCAATTAGGCACATAACATGCACAGATATCACAGCTAGCTTTCTTCTTGCAGAAACATGAGCAAGCCGCAAACACAGTCCACCAGAAATTCATTCACATCAACTTGCAGCCTTAAACCCATCTCTACAACGCCGGGTGTCGTCTGCAGCTACCAAAGGACTAAACAACGAGGGCTGCGCTTCAAACCAGTTATAAAAAAAATTTGGAGCGCAGATGGGAAAATACTCATGAAGTTGACAATTTCTCCGTGGCCTAAGCCCAAGACACACAGGTTCTAGGCCCCGTGACAGATTCATCAGACCTCTTTAGAGCCAGGGGTCTAATACTAGTTTTGAGCTCATGAGCAACCTAATTGCATGTTACGTGACAAAAGCACAGCATAGAAGAATTTGCTTGATGTAATATATGCAGAGGTCGGAGTGGCAACCCAGCCAAGATTTCACCACCCCCCCATGCATGGAAGGCACCATGAATGTGCACCTGAGAGTGACCTTCCCCCTGCTGGGCTGAGGAGCGGCTAGGAGGCAGAAAGCTTACAATAAATGCTGTGACTGTGTTGACCAAGTCATACACAAGGTACAGCATGAAATGCATTCGAGCAAGTAGCCACATTGTTTGTGGATTGGATCTGAGCATGTTGCAGTTATACATGTACAGCTCGTCAAAGCGATTGCGTGTGCAGCAATCAGGAGCTCAGGAGGAGCATTGGATATGTGGATGAAGTCCTGAAGTGTATGAAGGAACGAAACACACAACTTGTGCATACTGAATATGCATGCACAGTTTGCCTGTCTCTGTGGATGGAGAGCATAAAAAGCCAGGTCACCGGCTAGAAAAATGGCACTGAGACAACTCAAAGGAAAGCTGTCTGCCATGCCATATGCACGGCGCACGGAGATAATGAAGGTCAAGCACAACTCATGAGCACTTATGAAGCTCCACACATGCTACGTTCACCAACAGCGTTCTGCTGCACTTTGCTTAAAGAATTGACAGCCGGGACTGGTGTGCACGATGCCTTGACTCAGGGAGCTGGTGGGACTAATGCAACAACCCAAGGAAAGCATGAAGGTGCACAAGACAAGAAATCTGTTGTACTTGGTCTTCTAATCAAATGCGCATTGCCGCATTGCATTCATGGCATTCGTTATCTCCGCCCAAAAAGTGAGTGCTTCCTACAACTCATTCAATCACAATTTCAAGTATCACAGCCAGCGCATGCCGATGGCACCTCAAGTGTGGGCTCAAGGCCAACTATGCGCTTATAAACATGTACAGCTAGTGCCCCTGGCTTGATGGCGATGTGGTGCAGTGCTGGCGCACGCGGCCCCCTGGGTGCGTTGCCCGCATGGCAACTTCAGCGTCTAAGTGCAGCAAGTGCTGTCTACCAGGGCAAAAAACACGGGACAAAAAAGACGGGACAAGGGCTACAAGGGCCACAAGGGCTACAAGGGGTTAGGCACCCCGGTGCCAAGCACACCCACCATCCACCACACTTGCACATGCCCCAGTGCTGTACACAAAATACGGGACTACAAGGGCTACAAGGGCTTAGGCACCCCGGTGCCAAGCACACACCCACCATCCACCACACACTTGCACATATGCCCCAGTGCTGTACACAACCTGCCTCCCCACTGCGTCAAATGCACAAAAGTGCTCTGCTCAGCCTGAGCAAGATCGCAAAGAACCCCTGTCGCCACCCGCGACGAAACAGTGCGCACTCAGGATGAAGATGATGAGGGTGCACAGGGGTCGCTGAAGGTGGAAGCCCAGGAACAGGAAATGGGCATTCCCAACTACAGAGAGCAGCAGAAGTATCGCCTTCACCTATGCCTTGAAACTCTGGAGGGCAGGAGACCATACGCTCAATGACCAAGGTTGAAAGCCCACGTATGCTCAAATGCCGCTGAAGCTCTAAACCCTGATCTGCAAGGTGCGTTTCTGCATGCGCTTCATGTGTTCATTCATTTCACCTCCTTGCCACGTGTTCTGGCCCCTTTCCCCATGTCCTCGTACCTATTGCATCAACCAAACAACTCGAAGGACCATTTTTCTACTGACCACGGTTCCTGTCAGACGCATGCGTATATTCAACATATCCCAAGGCTGTGCTTTGCTGCATAGTCGGCTGCACCTCAAATGAGGCAATGCTTGTTAGCACCTAGGCCTCAACAGTCCCAGGAGCGTGGTCATTGGCCCACGAGCTTTCTCTTGTTGTGATCATACTATTCTGTGCACAAAGACGCCGTCAAGGCTGGCACTATCAGGCTCCCCTCCCCTGCAACACTCAGGAACAGCCTGTGGCGCAACTGCACGCTTCTCCTGCCTCACCCAACTTCTACTCCCTCACACATTCCCTTGTGGCTCCGTGCACTGACATGTCAAGCAGGCAGACCGCTGTTGTGCACGCCTCTACGGGTGAGGCCGGCAGGGGCACTCCAGCAGTGCGCCCCCTTAGCGGCACTCAGCAGCGTACACGCGCAGCAGCGCACACAAGTATCAGCGACAAAAAAAAGACAGCGCGTGCTGCCGGGCGCAGCAGACCTGGCTTATTTCTCTGTTGGATAGTGCGCGTGCGCAGACACCTTGTTTGCCCTCTTGGTTGACGTGGCGGGCCTAGGCGGAGGGGCTGTTGACGTGCACCTGCAGGCACATGCGCCAGGGACCAGGTGACCCAGCGCAGTGCAGTGCCACGTGACCACAGGTGACCCAGCGCAGTGCAGTGCCACGTGACCACAGGTGACCTAGCGCAGTGCAGTGCCACGTGACCACAGGTGACCTAGCGCAGTGCAGTGCCATGTGACCAGGTGACCCAGCGCAGTGCAGTGCCAGGTGACAAAGTAAAGGGGAGCGATGAAGGGTGGAGCTGATGGCAGGCGATAGGCTTCACTGGGCATGGCCAGGGAGTGCAGCAGCACGGCAGCTCCAGGCTGGCACAGGCCGCTGGGCAGCGGCAGGCTGCAGCCTCTGTGCCGTACCAATCTCTCCTTGGTTTTCATCGTTAATAATCAAATAATCATTGGGGGTCTCCGTGCTATGTAATCTGTTTGCATAATAACTTGCACTTACATATAAATAAAGGGACTAAAAAATATCAGAAGGGGCTATCTGAGGCCCAAATCGGGTATGGTTTTGGCATGCTCCCAGGGCATGGTCTCTCTGACGGGGCCCTTTCAAGCTTAGTGTTAGATGGTAGCCCTGCTTGCAAGCTTTTCACAGCACTCGAGCTTGAAAGGGCCCCGTCAGGGAAACCGTGCCTAATGGGCCGCGGCGTGAACCCTACTGTTCACAGCCAGATGACACCCACTGCACCAAATTACATGAATTTTGGTGTTTGGTGCTCTTGTAATAAAGAAACATTATTGCAAAAGAACTGGAGTGAAAACACCTTGTGGTTGGTGAGTTGTCGATTTTTTGGTCTAAGAAAAAGCAGCAAAAGGGGTGCCAAAATGGGTCAAAAATTGACCCCCTCCAAACCTGGGTTTCAACATCCAATATCAATTAGTGACGTAATAGAAGTATGCTGGTGGTGTTTTGGGGGTAAAAAGACCTGTGGCTGGGTCGTGTTGAGGGCATACGTGTGCTGTTTATGCCAAAATAGGCCAAAAACAGAGGCTGAGCACCCAGGCCACCAGGGGCGCCCATTTCACCCCAAATTCTACCTGTAGCCTAGTTATATGATCAAAATACAATCTACATAAAAAAGATCATGCCAGCCCTCTGAAAAATATTCAGGTTTAGTCGGGGCCAGGCTTGGGCCTGATTATGATGCTCCATGCTCATTGGGGCCAAGGGCGCTATCTGGTGTAAGTTGCACAAAGCAGAAGCATCTGGAGACAGACAGGCAGCCCAGGGGGCTATGGATCTGCCACAATTCCGATACTGCTCGCTGGGTTGAGGAGCATGAGAGGCAGCAAGTAGCAGCCATTGCAGCCTGGCCCGCGCCTCCTAGGCCTGCGGGCAGGCCCAGGAAGCTGCCTGTAGTTGAGGCAGGCACAAGAGAGAATGCCTTTGAGCCAAGGGCAGGGGGAGAGGGGCTGAGCCTATGGAGGTGTCCTCCGCAGGCAAAGGAGGTCACTTCTGAAGAGGACACAGGAATGCACAAGTAGAGGCTGCTACAATGCTGGCAGAGTGTGCCAAGTGTGAGAGAGTTTGCGTTGAACGCAATGTTATGAGGGGCCTCGCGGGCACACCAAATACTCGCGGAAAATGAATGTAGTTATTTGAGAACCCCGCGTCAAGTGGGACTCACGATACTATACGAGCGATGCGCAATGTGCGCACGCAGCAGCTGACTAGAGGTGCAGGCGGCGTCAGCCTGCTACAGCAAGCACACGCAGCAGTGGATGGCGCGCGCAAGGTGTTTGTGGCTATGGGCCACAGCCGTGCACGGGCTGCAGGGCACCTTCTCACCTGTGGGCTGGCGCCAGGCTGCAGCGGCGCGGCCCTCCCCCTGCCTGGCTGCTCCTCAGGCCTTATGGGCCGCGGCCGGCTGCCGCTCACTTGCGCGAGCAGCGCTGACACCGTAGCCTGGGCTTTGTGGCCCTCCTCATCTGCGCAGTAGGCAGTGGCAAGACCCAGCACACACGCATTTCAGCACCTAGATGGGCGCGCGCTTCCGGCCCAGAGCAGAGGACAGATCTGGCGCCGGATGCAGCAGCCCTGCTCGCCCACTGCATGCGGCGGCACGACCGGGCACATATGCAATCCAGCGCGACCGCGCGCATCCGGCCTAGGGCAAAGAGCAAATCTGGCACCAGACGTGGTGGGGTGCCTGGTGCGCATGGAGCGACCCGTACCAAGCCAGCAGCACTTGGCGCCCGGCTCCGTGCACGGACACTGCTCTCAGGGAGGAGGTGTCTCACTTGGGCGCGCTTGGGTGCTCCAGACCGCGCCTCAGGGCACAGCGAGTCACCCACAGAGCAGCTCAGGGAAACACGCGTGTGCTGGGGACGCGTGCACAATTTGCACTGTGTGGTGGGGGCGCGCGAGTGTGGGGCATGCGCCTGGGGGGAATACATGCTCTTCCCCTCAGGCCGCTCTTTCTGGTGGGCAGGGCGCAGCGGGCGCTGCAGCAGTAGCAGGAAACAAGCGGGCACACCATTGCCCCACCTGTCAAGCCGGCATCAGGGCTGGGGCGTGGGAGGCTCCGCTTCCCCGTTGGGCCGCCGTCATCGGATGCGCCCGCGCGTTGAGCGTGGTGTGCGTGCCCAGCGAGGCCTGCGGGGATGCGCATGTGCCGTGGGTATTGCAGTTGGGGGCAAGGACGCGTGTGCGTGTGTGCGCGCGCATGTGTGTGGGCTTGCCTTGCAGTGCGAATGTCCCCAGGTGGGGCGCTTCCGAGCGGACCTTGCACGCCTTCATGCCCAGCAGCAGGTGCTGCTTGCCTATGGCACGCCAGCACGCTCCTTTGTGTACGGCAGCGAGGCGTGCAGCAGGGTGGACCCCCCCCTCTAAAAAAATATGCATCACAAGTGTGACCATGATGGCACCTTTTGGGTTGGAGTGTACATCTGGTGCAAGCACCGTGCAAACCCGTCTCTTCCCTGTCTTTGGGATGCCTCTGAAGGCTCCCACAGCCCCACCCACCTCCGATGCCCTCAGGGAAACCATGCAGGTCTTGGAAGGACTGCGGGTGCAGGCACATGGAAATGGCGTGCAACAGCGTTATGGAGCGGGGGCCCCCAGGCGCGCATCTGAAGCGTGTTGCGCAATCTGGGTTGCAGGTGGTGCGCGGCCATGTATGCGCGCCGCCCAGAGCAGGGGGCGTCCTGCCTCTGCCAGGTAGGTGCCTGTGCGCGCAGGCAGGCCCCTACCAGAGGGGCAGTGAGCCCAAGTGCAGACCCCTCCCAGAGGGTCAAGGAGCCCAAGTGCAGGCCCCTCCAAAAGGGGCAAGGAGCCCAAGTGCAGGCCCCTCCCAGAGGGTCAAGGAGCCTGAATCATGCGTTGTGGTACTAAATGGGATGAGGCCTTGTGTGCCCGGCGCACCCCGCTGGCCAGCGGTGCGGTGGCTTAGGCAGCTGCAGGGAGAGCCACGCGCTTCAGCTCACACTACAGCTGCACACGCGTGCACACGCACACGAACACACGCACACACACTCTGTGCACACGCGCACTCAACACCGTGCGTGACCAAGGGCAAGGGTGGCCAGGTGACACATGGAGCGTGCCTGCGCAGACGCACAGCGTGCGAGACGGGTGGTGGCACGCGGCAAATGGCGCCCTGCCTGCACGCACCAGCTGTGGCATGGAGGCTGGCATCGCCGGGAGGTGGCCGTGGCTGTGGAACTGCTCGCTCGGCATTTCAACTTTGCTGCCGACGGTGTCCAGTCCGTACGTGGGCGAGGGCCGGATGCTGCCAGTGAAGTTGGACTGCAGGGGCACGGCAAAAGAGGTCGCATTGCGCTGCTGTCAGCTGCGCGTGCACTCTGTGGCAGGCCAGGGCACGTGACGAAAGGGTGAGCCGGCTAATGCCTTTCATCGGCACCCACACCAAGCAGGCATGTGCGCCTTGCTGTGCACACACGGATGATGAAGGGCTTAGGGTGCCACAAGCTGGCCAAGCTGGGGTGCAGCATCCTGACCATGGCCGTGCCCTTACAGCTGCGCCGGGCACGACGCATCAGGGCAGCAACCCAGCAGCCTGTCACCAGGCGAACATCACATGCAGTCTGTGGTGCTTAGCTGCCACAGCTGTGCACAAGTCGCTGCTCCCGACTGCTCCCTCCCGACTGCTCCCTCATGTGTGCTCCCTCCCGTGTGCTCCCTCCCGTGCGCTCGCTGCCGTGCGTTCCAGACCCACCCACCGAGGACAGGAAGCCGGACAACTGGGTGGCCGCGCTGTCGCGGGGGGTGTCGGTGTTGAGGGACAGCGTGGCCAGCTCGGAGCTGAGGCTGTCGCGCAGCATGTCGCCCTGCGCATAGACGACAACAACACGAGCGGGGCGTGCTGGCGTGGGACTCTGCTAACTCTGCTGCCTTGGATGCGCTCACACACAGGTGCACCAGGCCCCTGCCGCGCGCGCTGGCTGCGCATCAGGCGGGCTCAGCTTGTGGCGGCACAACTGCCTGAAACAGGCACCAAGCACCAGTGACATGGAACACACGGGTGTGGCCCTCCCGCGCAGTAGCCTTGGATGCGCAGCCTCTGCGCACCAGGCCCCTGCTGCATGTGCGCTGCGCTGGCTGTGCCTCAGGCAGACCCTCAGCATTCAGGCGCCTGCCCCTGGCGGGTGGTCCCAGAGGCGCAGGGCCACCACCCCGTGTGTGGCGCTGCTCTGGCAGTTACATGCACCCACTCACTCGCGCCTCCCCCTCCGTCCTCCCTCCCCCGTCTGGCCTTGACCCATGCAGCTCTGGCCTTACAGCACGCAGGGCCCCAGCACGTACCTGGCTGTAGAAATCATCCTGGTACGGGACCGCCAGCTGCCAGGGGGCTGTCGGGTGCAGGCTGCTGCCGCTTTGCAGCTCATAGCCAGGCTGCCCGCCCAGGCCGAGGTCGCTGGCCAGCGACTGATGCCCTGGCTCGCTGCCGTCAAAGCTGGGGCGGTCGAACACGGTACACCTCCCGCCCTGCTTCAGGTACGCCCAGCGCTCGGGCGTGGCTGGCCACACGGGCAGGGGCTGCAGCACGTCTTCCCTGCCCAGCGGGTGCATCGCTGCCGGGCGCGGCTGGCCATGCTCGAGGGGGAACATGGGGAAGGGCGGCAGCTGGGGCTGCGGGGGGAGGGCCTCCCCGCCCGCCGCCCACAGGTGCGGGGCAGCGGCGGCCAGCTCGGGCGGCTGCGCGCCGCCGCTGCCATGGCCCTCCAGCCGCCCGCTGTAGGTCATGGGGGGCCGGGCGGGAAATGCAGGCGGCGACGCGCCCAGCAACGTGCCGTCCGCGCTACATGCCGCCCTGCGGCGCTGCCGCGCACGCGCCTCTCTGGGCAGCCCTGCCGCTGCAGCCGCAGCCGCTGCTGCGCCCGCGCCCAGCTCGGACCCGCTGCTTGTGCTGCGTCGCTGCTTATTTTGCCCGCGCCCCAGCGCGGCCGTCCTGCTGCTGCCGCCTGCCGGCCCACCCTCGGCTGCTGGCCCTGCCCCTGGCCCAAGCCTACTGGTGTTAGCCTGCACGCATGAAGGCGCCTGGGGCTTGGGGTTGCTGTTCGCCAGCTGCTGCCTGTCCGTGCCCTCGTGCAGCACGCTTGAGCGTGGCCCCAGGCGCGACGCTGCCGCTACCTGAGCCTCCCCGCCCATAGCACCCCCTTGCAGCCCCAGGTACTCCTGCAGCAACCCACGATGCGCTGCTGCCTGCTGCTGCTGCTGCTGCTGCTGCTGCTGCTGGATGCTCTGCAGCCGTGAGATTTCTGCAGCAAGGGTGCCCATGGGCATGGGCAGGTTCTGCTGCTGCTGCTGCTGCTGCTGCTGCTGCTGTTGCTGCCTGTTTGCTGAGCCCTGCCAGGGCAACACAAACACACACACACATTGCCAACCGTGAGCGGTCATAATTGCGCACAACTTTGACATGGGTACAGCTGGGAGTCAGCACGCATGCAGGCCCACATGTGCGTGGAAGGGCATGCTGGCTTACAATGGCGCGCATCCATGAGCAACCCACGACGTAGCACAGGGCACCAAGCCACACCAGTCGCAGCAGCCTGCACACCACACCCCCATGCCTGATGATGTCACTTGGCGGGCCACAGCTCAGGTGTCTCTCTGCATGTGCCTTCACATTTGTGGACCCGCGCAGCGCCTGACCCGCACCCTTGACCCCTGTCCCCACACGCTCCACCACACACCTGCTGCATTGCCTGCAGCGCCTGCAGCTTCAGTGCCAGCTGGGACGCCTGGAGGCTTTCAGGCAGGGGCACATGCTGCATCACTGGCATCCACTGTGGCAGCAGCTGCTGCTGCTGCTGCTGCTGCTGCTGCTGCTGCTGGGGCAAGCTTAGGTCCATCGGCTCCAGGAGCTGCGAGAGGCTGCGCGAGCGCGTCTCCAATACGGGGCCCGCCAGCAGCTGCGGCTGCGGCGCTAACTGCTGCGGCACCTCGACCTGCACGCGTGCGCATGCACACAAGAACATTGGCACCTCGGAATGGGAACTAGTGTGCGCGTCTGTATGTGTGTGTGCGTCTCTATGCGTGCATACGTTTCGTGCGCGTATCTGCGCGTATCTGCCTCCCCATGAAGGAGGTCCGTGTATCTTCTCTGTACCTGAGGTTGGCTGCGCGTGCGTTGCCCTGAGCCCTGCGCTTGGCCAGCCATCTGCTGGAGCAGCGAAAATTGAAGGTCAGCTGCAGCTAGCGGCCCCTCTGCAGCCTGCTGCTGCTGCTGCTGCTGCTGCTGCTGTGCCCCCGGAGGCTGAAGTGAGAAGGGCTTGGGTGCAGGTGGGGCGCGGCCCTTGCTCCCTGCGCCTGCAGGCTGATGGCTCTGTACCTGCTGGTCCATCAGGGTCTGCAGAACCTGCAAGGGGCGGGGAGCCAGGCGTGGTGTGTGGTGAGTGGCTCGTGGTGTGTGCCGGAGCTGCAAGCAGAATGCAGCAAATGGGCTCAATGCCTGTGCTGCTGCTGGAGGCGCACTGGCTAGGCCTTCATCCTGAAAACAACGCACATGCCTGGGGGCAACACAGAAGGAATGCTGTTCAGCGCAATGCTATTCAGCCAAGGCGGGAGGCGGGCAGATGCGGGGGATGATTCCCCCAGTCAAGCTCATAGGAGCACACATGGAGGCCGCAAGCAACACGCACGCACATGCACGTGCACGCCCACACAAGTACACATGTCGCGCGCAGGGCAGGCACCTGGACCATCTGGGCCTGGGTCAGACCCATCATGTGGGGCGCAAAGCGCTCGACGAGGCCCTTCACGCGCTCCATGAACTCCTCATCCTGCCTCTGCTTCTGCAGCTGCTGCTGCTTCTGCAGCTCTAGCAGCTGGGCTGTGAGGTTAGGGTCCAGGCTGCTCCTCAGCACAGGCTCAGGCTTCTTGGGCTCCTGAAACTCTGCAGGGGCACACGCAGCATTGGCGCACGCACACTCTGACGAGGGGGTTGGTATAACACGTGTTGGGGCGGCGGCAGCCGCTGTGCAGGGGCAACGGCAGGCAGGCTGCGCATCGCTTGGCGAGCAGCTGTCGCATGGCTGTT
>LFCJ01002893.1_pt1 | contig 12480 bp, 16 predicted proteins | sample 643141 | NCBI WGS metagenome assembly LFCJ01 (sample SAMN03766243, study PRJNA286221) | soda lake metagenome | biome: soda lake; feature: Kulunda steppe; material: water; isolation source: sample B1-Br-g2 brine of Lake Bitter-1 | place: Russia: Kulunda steppe | collected 2010-07 | reverse complement strand
TTTCGCCCCCCCTCCTGCGGCCTGACCCACATGCTGCTGTAGAAAGGCCGCCAGCTGCAGCGGGAGCACACACCCGCGGCACGAGTCACCTGTCTCTGGTACTCCTCATACTTCTGCGGGTCAAAGACGCCGGTCGCCAGCCGGAATTCCTGCTCACTCATGGCCGGGCCAGCGGAGGACTCCCCCTGGGAGTGGGGCATGCGTGCTTAGAGGGTCAAGGTGCTGCGCATGATTCCTCGCAGACTGTACAGAGCACGTGTAGGCGGCCGAGGAGCAACTCTCCAGGGAGGGGCATGCATCTTTGAGGGGCCAGTTTGCTGTGTTTGACTTGCACGGGAGATGCATGCATGCATTAAGGGACTGGAGGTGCGTGCACATCACCCTTTGCAGGGCACACACGTGCCACTGCAAGGGAGGCACAGGTGTCCGCACCTCCCCCTGGGCAGGGCACACACATGCAAAGAAGTGCCGGGAGGCCCGCCCCCTGCATTCGGCTTGCATTGGCAACAGCGTGAGCACACACGCATGCACACGCAACATTCATCTTGAACAGGCCTGTGACCGGGCAGGCTGAGGCCGCGGTGCCGTACACTGCGTGGGATTTGCCAAAACAGCCATCGTTCTACTGCTTTCATGCTTTCAGCCCTTTTTCATTTCATTCTCATGCACACAGAGCGCTCAAGGCAGGCGAGATGGGGGCTACTGCTGGCCGAAGCGTGCGCTCAGCCTGCATGGGTTGCAAGGGGGGCACCCCCAATCCATGCAAGCAAACATGCCCAATCCATGAAAGCAAACATGGGAATGGGTGTGTGAGAGCACACAGCGCAGGAGACCAGAGTGCAGCGGGCGGGCAAGCACAAGCCGGTATCAAGTCCTGACAAAAGCGCACGCACGTGGTCCTGGCCCCAAGAGACTCTCGGGCTATCAGGCCAACACATGGCCTGCTTGTTGCCTCACCTGCAGCCTCACGCCGCTGGCACGGGCCAGGTGGTCAGCCAGGCTGCGCCCTGCGCATGCACGCACGCATGCACGAGCGTCCGCAATTAAACAAGCAATGTTCCTATGCGCGTACTCACGTGCATGCGCATGCCTGCATGCATCATCCATGTCTGTGCGATGCAGCATGCATGTATGTGTGTTTGCACGCGGAAAAAAGTTATGGGGTATAATGAGCACCCTTGTCATGGAAAACACAGGCGCTTCAGCAAGCAAGCTGCACCTGCAAGAGCTACATGCACCGGCAGCTCTCGCACCTTCTCGGTCGGGATCTCTGCTCGCTTGCACTGCCCTGTCCCTCTCCATCACCTCATCAGCCTTGGGCACTGCGTACGCGTCTGGCTCGCTCAGGCTGCCCCCATACCTGGGGCACGTCAGAGGGCATGCAGCAGCGGCCGCCTCAGCAAGCGTCACCAGCATGAGTAGAGAGGCACAGAAGCGTTGCCTTGCGAATGATAGGAGGTGTGCAAATGATAGGTGGGTGCAGATGTGATGGGCTATGCGCCAGTTGCAGCCAAGGTCCTGGTCTGGAGGAGGGGGCGGCTTGTTACCCTCCAGATCCTTGCCAGTTCTTCTTGTCCCTGGTGGAGGAGACTCACGGGCTCTTTGGGGCAGTGTGTCTCCTTTTCCTTGATTGACGCAGGGAGGTTTCTGCTGCCTGCATGGTTCCTCTTTTTCCCCTCTGTTCTCTTATGCGCCTGGCAAGACACGCTCGTGCAGGCACGCGCTTGCATACATACCCATACATACCCCCATACACACACAAAAGTGCAGATGCACTGTGCGCATGGACACCTCATGGCACGCCTCTTACAGGGCACATCTCTCGGCGCCTCACAGGGCACATCCCTTGGCGCCTCACAGGGCACATCTCTCGGCGCCTCACAGGGCACATCTCCTGGCGCATGCATCAAGTTACACCCCTCCGAGCCAATCCCTATTTATGCACCCCTGCCTCCTGTCTCTGCGCTGACCAGAGCCGCACGCACACAGCAAACGCACCAGCGCTGCCCACAACGAAGAGGATCTAGCACTGTGCACATAGCTACAGCATCAGCACTGCCCAGTCAGCAAACGCACTGGCACCGCCCACACAGCCAGAGGGCAGGCTGCTGAGCAGCAAGAGCACCCACGCCGCCCTGTAGCGCCCTAGCTTCCCCCCTCTTTTGTCGGCCCCCTGCCCTTCTCTGTTTTGGCCACGCACCGTGGATGCGGCGGCCTTGGGTCTTGGAAGGACGCCCCCCTGCTGGGCCTATTTCCCGCATAGTCACTGCCAAACCCGCTGGCCCCTCCCTGCTCGCTGCCCTCTATGGAGCCCCCCTGGGTCGCGCTCTGCGCGGAGTACGCGTCACGCAGCTGCTGCTGCAGCTGCTGCCGCCAGCGCGGGGCCTGGTCGCCGAGGCTGGGGTGGCCAGCGTCGCGCGCATACGGGTGCTGCGCAGAGGCAGGGGACCGGGTGAAGGGCGCACTCAAGGGCCGGCCAGCCCTGCCACCTGGGGTGGGAGATGCAGTAGGGTAGGCATACTCGTCAAAGCCACCACCCGCGCTGTCCATGTCGGGCGCCCAGGCGGCGTCGCCGCCAGACCAGGACCCACGCCTGCGCGCACATGCACGAGTGAGCAAACATGCTTGTGGACAAGTGCGCGCGTGAGCACGTGTGCGCACGTGTGTGAATGTGAGCGTGTGTGTGCATGTGCAGCTGGGATGCTGCATACCTGGCTGGGTGCGTGGCCGTTTGCAGGAAGGGGCCGGCAAAGAGCACAAGCCCGGACGCAATGTTCGTGGGCCTGGTTGGCCAACCCCTCATACACGAGGATCATCGTGCCACGCGCGCGGAGGTGCCCACACCTGCGCGGCCTTGCGTCCCCACACCTGTTGGGGCTGCCATAGTCGCTGACCCCGCCTGAGGGCGGGTAGGCGCGCGCGCCCACGGGCGAGGGCGAGCGCGACAGGCGCTTGGTCTTGTGCTGCGAGGCGGCAATGGCGTCCAGCGCTCGGCGGTGGATCGCCCTGCTTGTCTCTATGATGTCGGCACCGCCCTGTGCGCAGGTGCATGCGGGTGCACATGCGTGGGTGCAGGTGGATGAATGCGCTAGTGGGTGGGAATCTGAATTGGTAGGTGCCTATTTGTGACTGTGAGTGGGTGGGTGCAGCTGTGGGTGCAGCTCCAGGCCTGTGGGTGTGCGCAAGTTGGTGTGAGTACACTGCATAAACATGCTTGCCTGTGTGGGCGCATGCGTGCTTGCCTGCAGTAAGTACACTGCGTAAACGTGCTTGCCTGTGTGGGCGCATGCGTGCTTGCCTGCAGTAAGTACACTGCGCAGGCGTGCTTGCCGCAGTAAGTACACTGCGCAGGCATGCTTGCCTGCAGTAAGAACACTGTTCATGCGTGCTTGCCAGTGTGGGCGCATGTGAGTTTTTTTGCGGGCGCATATACCCCACGTGATGCCCCACGCGTGAGCGGCCGGAACGCTTGCTCTCAGGGCTGCACGCGGTGCGCAGCGCGCAAGCAGGCCGCGCAGCAAGCCTCCTTGCTGTGCGGCAAACCTCCTCGCTGCGCAGCAAGCGCGGCCGCGGGTGCAGCTGCCTCTCGCGCACTGCGCCCCCATGCAGCTCAGCCTCCCCAGGGACTTTGTCCAGCGCATGTGCGCTCGTGTCACCTGCTCCAGCCTCTGCAGGGCGCTACGCCCCATGTAGCGCCTGCTTGCCAAGCGCGACACATCCTGACGCAGCCGCTCAGGGGAGGGGAGGGGCGACCGTGGCTTAGGCTGCTTGCTTGCGTGCTCCGCCCTGCACGCAGGGCAGAGGATTCACGGAGCAGGGCATGCTCGCTCTGCGCACACAAGGCACGCTCGGTTGGTACACACAGGGCACGCTCAGTCTGCGCACACAGCGCACGCTTGGTTTGTACTCACAGGGCACGCTCGGTTGGTACACACAGGGCACGCTCAGTCTGCGCACACAGCGCACGATTGGTTGGTACACACAGGGCACGCTCAGTTGGTACACACAGGGCATGCTCGGTTGGTACACACAGGGCTGGAACGAGGGAGCAGCCCGCGGCACGTGCACCATGCAGCCCCTCTGCGTGCAAGCTAGTGCTGGATTTGGGGCAAGGCGCGCTCCATGTCGGGAGGTGCACGGGCCGCAGGCGCGCAGAGGACCCACTGGGTGGGTGTAGAATGTGTGGGCCTGGGCTCATTTGCACTGCCAGCCAGAGGCTGCCGTGGCGGAGGCTGAGCCAGCGTGGGGCTTTGGGTGCGCTGGCACGTAAGCAGATGAGGCTCCTGCGAGGCTTTAGCCTCTGGAAGTCTGCAAGGGACGCTTTGACAAGGGTCCATGCGTGGGCTGGCACATGAGGAGATGAGGATCCTGCGTGGCTCAACCCTTTGGCAGTCCGCAAGGGACGCTTTGACAAGGGTCCATGCATGGGCTGGCCGGGGTACGATCCCAGTAAAAGAATGAACTGGCCAATCCCCGGTCAGGCCTGAGCCTGAGCCCGATGGTTGGGTTGTTGGGTGGAAACGAAGCTATATGGTGATCTGGTGATCAAGCAAAGCCTGGATTCGTTGCACTGCCAGGCCGAGGCTGCCACAGCCAGCATTATGGGGTGCGGAGCACACAGAGGGTGCGCTGCCACGCACAAAGGGAAGATTGAGAGGGCTTGTGTTGCAGGCAGGTTGCCTCACCCAAACCAAGCAGAACCTGTGAGGGCCGTGAGACGCGCACCAAAAAAGGCAGACAACACAACACCGTCGCGCCCCTGCATGCGCTCCAGCACCTGGCGCGAACCTCACTCTGCCCGCAGCATGCTATCCCCCCACAACTCTAGTGCAGGCAGGTTGGAGCAGCGCAGCCTCCTCATTGCTGCACCCCTCCGCCTCCCTTTCCATATCTGCCTAAAATGTCTGCTGCACTTTCTGCCTAATGGCATGCGCACAGGCCTGCATACGCCCCAGCATGCCCAGGACACAAATTCACACATGCCTTGCTTGCGTGCACCACCCGCTCACACACTCGCACACACACTTGCACACACATTTGCACGCACACACACACGTGCGCATGTTTCATGCACCCACTTGCGCCTTTGGACCTCCAGCTGCTGCCGCTCCTGCTGCAGCTCCGCATCCTGCTTGTTGGAGCGCTTGTAGTGCTGGCTGGCGATGCCTGGGTGGGCCTCGTCAAAGGAGAACAGGTGCTGCAATGGCGCATGGCAGGCCATGGTGCATAAGGACAAGTGCTGCTGTGCGCGCAGGGTAGGCCAAGCTGTGAAGAGCTGCTGCAGGCGCAGAGGCGCCACATGGGTGGAGGCTAGGCACTGGAGGTGCAGGACAGCGGCTGAGGGTGTTTGCATCAGGCTGAGGGGTGTTTGCATCAGGCTGGCGAGCGCACTGGCATGCCTGGCCTTGGCATTTGCGGCATGCCTTTGATGTGACATGCTGTGTGTGTAATGTGCTTATGGCCTCAATATTTAGGAGCGCTCGTCTGCATTCCCTGGATTCAGAGCCACTGACAGGTGCGCTGTAGAGGCTGGCTGCGCACCTGGCCGCGCACCTAGGCAAGAGAGATTTAAGTGCACCATACAACACACCTGGGCAGGCCGTGCATTTAAGCTAGCGTGGCTTTACTGCAGGCCATGCACCTGGGCAAATGTGATTTTTTTGCACCATGCTGCACACGCACTGAAAGGCAAAAGTGGCTCTGCTGCACCAGGCTTGGCTGTACCAGGGCGCGCACTTGGGCGAGGGTGACTTTCCTGCACCATGTTGCACACGCTCTTATGGGCAATAGCGGCACCGCTGCACCAGGCTTGGCTGCAGCAGGGCGTGCACCTGGGCAAGAGTGACTTGGGGGCCCTTGGCCGAGGGCTGGGAGTAACGGAAGTCAGGCTGGTCATCGCGGAGCTGGCGGACACGGTACCTGCGAAGGTTGGGGTTCAAGGTTAAGGGCGCAGTGTTTGAACAAGGTGACGGGTTCAAACAGGCTGTGGTCATCACAGAGCTGGTGGGCACAGCACTGTGGGAGTTTGGGTTTAAGGTGAACGTCCGAGTTATGACAGCCTGCTCACCACGGAGCTGGGGGACACGGCAATTGCAGGGCAGGCAGACAAGGAGCAGAAGGGACGGGCGGGTTCAGATGCATGAGGTTGTGCAGCATGACTTATGCTGGTGGTGGGCTGAGGCAGTGTGGGTTGGGCCGGCAGGCAAACTGTGTTGGATGGATGGCGTGTCTGTGGAGGGGAGGGGGAGAGGGGGGTGTCCAGCACGTCTCCAGTGCATCACTCACACGAGCTTCCAGGAGCACACACACACACACACGCCTGAGGATGCTGGGAGTGCCATGCGCTGGCACGCGCTGTGTGATGCCGGTGCAAAGCGCTTTGCGTGCAGGCGTGCAAGGCCCCTGTGCAAGGTGCGGCATTTGCAGCAAGGCCCTGTCCACCTTGCCGCACCCCGCTGCCTCCCTCCCCCATCCCCTACTACCTGCGGAACACCTCCTCCTCCCGCTCTTGCTGTCTCAGCTTGTCCTCCATGCTCTTGTTAGCCTTGCACAGCGACATGAAGCGCGGGCCGGCAGAAGATGGGCGCGTAGACGTGCGCAGCGGGCTGCTGCCGCCTGCGCTCCTGCGCTGCGCCCCATCCTGCCCTGGACGGAGCCTGGGCGAGCTGCGCGCGAGACCCACACGAGTGCAGGGCGAGCGACGCCAGGTTAAGGAAGCAGCAGCAGGGGGTCCAGGGTGGTGCACGCCTGGTCAAGACAGCAGGGAGGTGCTGCAGGTGCAGACGTAGGGCAGCTGCGTACCGCCTTGCTGTGTCAGGTGCGCAGGCGCTAAGGTGCACCGGCAAGGTAGAGGGCGCGCTCACCCGTACTGGGACACCGGCGCACAGGCATAATACCTGACAGACCTTTTATAACAGCAAGGTGCAGCAAGCAGGGAGGCGGGCCCAACCAAGGGCCCAGCGTTCTGTTAGCCAGCACACACTCGTGCCGAATAGATGCACACGCCGCGCCAGCGCTGGTACATACCTTGGTGACATAAAGGTCGCACGCAGCATCTAGTGTGTCCCACGGGGCTTGCAGAGTTGTGGCCCCCCAGCGATCGCAGGCGCGCACGCAGGCTTCCACAGCCGTGCAGAGTGGCAATGACCACACAAGGCAGCTGGAGGCCAGCACACTCTGCTGCACGAGATCAAGCCCAGACAGACCAGGATCCAGATCCTGCGCCTTGCCCCACTCGCGCACCCACCAGGCCCCGCGCCCCACTCCGCGCACCTGGGGCTTGACGCAGCACCTGGCCGAGGAGACTGCTGCAGTGGCTGCGCGTTCAGCTGCGAGGCCAGCGCCTCAGCCTCTGCCGCGTCCACCCCTGCGGGCACGCCGCCCCCGCTTGGTGATGCAGGCCGCGCCCACGCGGGCCGCGCCGCAACAGGGCCTGCACCTGCCCTGCTCCGGCTGGCAAAGTGCTGCGGCTGCAGTCGGGCCTCGCCACCGCTGTCGGACGCGCTGCTGGGCTGGTGGTGCCGGGGCTGGGCTGAATGCATGGCGTGCGCAGCGGCCCTTTGCCTCGCTGCGGTCAGGGCTCAGGGTCTTAGTTTAGGGTCGATGGCGTAGGATCAGGGCAAGGATGAGAGTTGGGGTGGAAAGGGTTTAGGTTTAGGGTCAGTGATTAAGGGTAAATGGCATAGGATCAAGATAAGGGTGAGAGTTGGGGCAAAAGGGGTTTAGGGTCAGGATTGAAAGTGTAAGACCAGGGTATGGATGAGAATTGGGGTTGAAAGAGCTTAGATTGGGGCTTGAGGCAGCCCTCCGCCTATGTGCTGTCAGGACTTGGGGTCGGAAAATTTGGTGTTACAATGAGAAGGCTCGCGGCAGCCTCCTGGCTTGCTGTAATCGGCTGGGTGGGCTTGGCTCACAGCCGGTGGGCACCACAAAGAGGCGACTATGGCCCAGGGGCAGGCACGCGCAAGGCGGTGCGTGCATCTGTCTGGAACACAGGTGATGGAGCGCGCCTGTCCATAACGTGCACAAAAGTCGCAGGCAGCTGCCTCAGAGGCAAATCCTAGCTGCGGCCATGAAAGCTGCCGCTCTGCTCAAATGCATGCAAGCACACACACACACACACACACACACACACACACACACGTGTGTAAACACACAAACAAGCACTCACATGCTTGCACATGCTTGAGGACTCGCCCCTGCCCGTTCACCCGCATGCCCACCCACCCGAGATGTCAGCACTGCCCCGGTAGTCCTGCTGGAAGGCCTGCCTGTCCCGCTGCACAACCTGCGCCCCCTCTGGTGGCTGCTGCACACCAGAGATCTTGGCAGCCAGGCTGTTGGGGTTCAGCTGGCGCGCGGACGCGGGCCGCCCGCTGCGCGTTGCTGCAAGCACAGAGAAGTGCGGACGAGGAAACGCGAGCGAGGAGTGTAGAGGGGTGAATGTCAAATGGGGGTTGGGCTGCAGTGACAGCAACGAGGGCTGCCCCACAGCAGGGCTGCCTCATAGCAAGGCGGCCTCATAGCAAGGCGGCCTCACGACAGGGCTGACGCACAACAGGGCTGACGCATGACAGGGCTGACCCACGACAAGGCTGACCCATGAAAGCTCGCGGCAAGGCTTGACAGGGGGGGTATGTGGTATTGGTGCAGCAGCAATCAATATTTGCGAGCACCCTAGCAAGGAGCTGTCCTGGCGTGCAGTGGATTGACAAGGGCTCAGCACAATGGTCAGGTGGATGAGCACACTGGACCATGGACGCAATCATAGGCCATGCTAGCAGCAAAAGCATCCTGCCATTGGTAGGCCGTCAGGGAGCGCGGCACGTAAGGCGCAGCCTGTATGGCGCTGCATGCGCTTGCAGATGGATGCATCAAGCCACCACTAGATTTTGGATTGGCGGAGGGCGTCTGCGTGCAAGTGGCTGCAATTCCTGGGCGCCTAGCGCATCCAGCTGATCAGGCACATGACTGCTGGCCACCCACCTGACCGCTGCACCACAGCCTCCATGTTCATCGCCCCACGGGGTGGGGAGGCTAAGGGGCGGGGATTTGCGGAGCGTGGGCGCGGCCGTGGGGATGCATGCGTGGATGTGGCAGCGAGTGCCTCATCACCGCGCCAAGGGCCTTCCCCACTCGCTGCTGCTGCTGGCGGAGGCAGCAGCTGCTGCTGCTGCTGCTGCAGTACAGGTTGCATATCTTGCTGCTGCTGCTGCTGCTGCTGCTGCTGCTGAGGGGCGACTGCTGCCATTGCTGGCTCTACCACCGCACGATATGTGGAGGGCAGCCGGCCGCCCTGGCTGGAGCCAGCCGCTGGTGCAGGTGCACGTGATGCACTTGCCAAAGTCTCGTCAGGCGGGCTTGCCATGTGGGCAAAGCTCATGTCCCCCACGCCCCCGGCTCCGCCTTCAAAGGATGTCTCTGGGTCACTGTGCTGGTCGCAGTGCTGGTGGGGGCTCGCGCGCCCCTGCGCAGACGCTGCAAGCTGGCCCTGCTGGCTGTTGTGCACGGCTACAGGACCTGCACACAGTGCGCAGGGGCTGCGGGATGAGTGCTGGGAGCAAACAAAAGCACTTTGTGGCATGCAGATGGATCCGGGATGTGTGCAAGCAAGGGGGCGGCGGCTGAGCCAGCGTTACTTCCATGTGGGTGCTTCTGCTTGCCTGGGGGTGGGGGGTCAGACAGCAAGTCTGGCTGACCAACAAGGCCCGATGGCACTGGGTTGTTGAAGCGGAACATGTTGAATCTTGGGTGCGTAGGAAGTGCTCTTAGGCACACAGGGGACTCCCGTCGGCGCTTGGCGTGCTCAGGCCCAGATCCACAAATGCCTGAATCCCAAAGAGCGAGTTATATGAGTTAACCTGAGTGAATCACAGGTAGAGGCAGGACAAAATCAGGCTTTGATGTTGAAGGAAGAGGAGAGAGATAGGGCAGGAAAGGGGATGTGCGAGTGGGACACAGACGCACAGGGGCACAGATTGTGTGCATCACGCATAATTTGGTGAGGATGAGGTGTGAAGGAAGCAAGCCAGAACCAATATGTAAGGTGTAGACGTTTCAGGGACAAGGCATGTCACTCCTGAACATGCTCATGCGCCTAAAAGTGATATGTAGCATTAATGAGTTTATCGAATAAAGTTGCCGACAAAATATATGCACAACTTAAACATACCATGCACACAGTTCTGCTTTGGTACAAGATGGAGCTGCTCATGCTTCGGGCTAGAGCACGCTGAAAATGTGCAGTTATCAAGGCAGGCATTTGAGTCCACGGAGCAAACAGAAGAACAGAAATAAAATCAGGATTCTGCCTTATATGTAACTGTTGATGCTCATCAGCTTGGTCATGCGAGAGGCAGTGGGCGAGGGGAGGGTGGATATGCAAGCCAGTAACCGTCCAGGTCAACGAACTGCTACAAACCAAACACCGACAAGGGCCATGTATACAACTTCTTGACATGACTCACTGTCAGAATCGATGTACGGTTGCAGGTTTATGCTGACCAGTCGTCCTCCCCATCATCTCCGTGTCATGCATTCAAGCAACTTCATTCTTTGATAACGTTTCATCAACCAGAAAATTTAATTTGATCCCTCTTTGAGAACAGGAACACGCGCATGTGAAGGAAGATCTTCATGAAATGAAATAAAATGGCATTATTTGGCTCAGCTCTCACTGCTAAACCCGCTACTGCAAATTACAATCCCAACAATGACATTGAGGTGCAAGTCCCACCAGACTGCGATGGCTTCAGCTCCCTGAGATTCTCCCCCACCTCAGACCTGCTCTGTGCTAGCAACTGGAACAACAGCGTCTATGTCTGGGATGTCCAGTCCACCGGGCAAGCCGTACCCAAGGCACAGAACAAAGACCACCAGCAGCCCGTCCTATGTACCTCATGGAACCAGGATGGCACACAAGTCTTCACTGCTGGGTGTGATAAGACTGCTCGCTTGTGGAACCTGGCCACAAATCAGAGCCAACAGGTGAGGGATTGAGATGATGATCAACTCGCAGGGTACAGCTGTCCTGCCCAGAGAGGATAATTCCCTGAAGCATGAGTGTTACTTCCAAAGGCAAAGGTTCTGCTTCCAGATTTTATAGAAATCTGTGGCATGGTGATTGACCCTTCCATGGTTGAACGGCTCATCCATGCGGGGCAGGCACCTGCGTGTGCTGCAGCATGAACGATGGCAAGTGTTCATCACATGGGTGGGGCAAGCGATGTGATACACAATGCAGACAGCCAATGCCTACTAAAGCTCATACGGCCAGCCTGTCTCATGCCCCACGAGCTTGCAGGGCAGTCGAGCATTGAGTACAGTAGCTTCGAAAGCCGGCATGCGCGCGCGTGTGCGCGCACACACACACACACACACACACACACACACACACAACACACACACCAACCAGCAAAGAGCATGAGGTGTTCAAACTTACATGCAAGTGCCTTGTTTCTTTCCTGATTGAGCACTGTCATCCACTAGAGCGTGCATGGTTCAGGAAGTCATGGTCACATTAATGCCTCCGCAGTGCAAGAAAGTTGCATAGGCACCAGGGCACATGGCACGCATACTTAGCCCATTGTGCACCAAAGCACCAAGTGACATTCCTTTCCATGTTTTCTACTTCAAGGTGCAGGCACCCCTCCTCCTGCATGTGCCTGTACCTCGGGGCAAGTACACATATGTATCCCTGCCAAATGCTGGCATCGTGAATGCATGCGAGCAAGCACAGTCATGCGTACATGTGAGCATGCATGAACACCGACTGCACCGACTCATGCATGCGTGTGCATATGATGTACATACATATGGGCACTGCTTGGACAGCATATGCCTGCTCAGGAAGGCCACCAGATCCTGCACCTTGCAGCAGCCCACTTGCCCACCCACACCTCTCTGCCATGTCCCTTGCAGGTTGCGGCCCATGACGCGCCCATCAGGCACTGCTTCTTCGTGGGCCCCATGAACATGCTCATCACTGCAGGCTGGGACAAGACGCTGCGATTCTGGGACTGCCGGTCGCCCAGCCCGGTACACACCCAACCTTTGCCGGAGCGGGTGTATGCAATGGATGTGAATTACCCGATGGTGGGTGGATTCATCCCTCGGACATGGGCGTCCCTGTGGTACTTGTACAACATGGTGGATGGGTGTCTTACAGTCTAACACATGTCATCCTTGCGTCGGGGAGTAAACTTTAAGAGGGGAATACGCGGATGCCCTAGAAATGTTGATGCCATAGACCGCGCACTGCACGCGACATCTTGACTGGAGTGGACCCTGGGTGCATGCAGAAAGATGCATGGCAGTGTTCCCCGTGGGCGCATGGGAGATATGAAATCGATGTGCGTTGATGCGCAGAGTGGGATTACTAAATGTGCGAGCACGGTGCAAGCCTGCCTGGTCAGCCTGAGGATTGTGGGGGAGAAGTGGGAGGGTAGACTTGACAAGCACCAAGGCGGGGTGGGGGGGGGG
>LFCJ01002892.1_pt1 | contig 12482 bp, 12 predicted proteins | sample 643141 | NCBI WGS metagenome assembly LFCJ01 (sample SAMN03766243, study PRJNA286221) | soda lake metagenome | biome: soda lake; feature: Kulunda steppe; material: water; isolation source: sample B1-Br-g2 brine of Lake Bitter-1 | place: Russia: Kulunda steppe | collected 2010-07 | reverse complement strand
TTCCAGACACTACCTTTCTCCTGATTTGAGCGCTTTAGTTTTGGTTTAGAGTTGCAGGCCTTTTAGGCTTCAGCTAAGCTGCCCTCGTTCGGCGGATACAGCTATGTAACCTAACCTAACCTAACCTTCCCCGCACCTCAGGCTGCTGAGTCTCATGCAGTCTGTCTATGGCACTAGATGATTTAGTGAGGTTGCAGGTTCAATTTTGTTTATTGCTCATTGTAGGATCTGCCACGTTTGCGTTTCCCTAGTTGGGGCTGCATGCTCTGGGTCCTGCACTTTGTAAGGCTTGCCTGTGGCTGTGCTGCTGGATGTGTGCATGTTCCTGCTGTGAGGATGGGTCAACACCATCCTGAACCTCATCCTTGTTCTGCCCCTGTGTACGCTAAGGGGCCGAGCTGGAGTGGACTCATCCATTCGGATCACTGTCAAAATCCGCTATCACCCTGGCAACCGCTGAAAACACCGCTATCACCCTGGCAACCGACTGGCTGAAACAAGCTGAAGCTGCGCAAGCTAGTCTGTCTGTGTGGTACACTTGTGTGATCCTGCCTGTTGACTCATCCAGTGACAGTGCCCATATGGTTATGTATTCAAAGAAGTGAGAATGTTCCCTCAGGATTTTGGCTCCACAAAAATCCCCCAGGTGAACTCCCTGTGATCCGCAGGGGCCTCCGGATTCTCCCGGCAATCTGTCTTCCTTAGGAGGGGATGGGCTGATTTGGAAAAAAAACATTTTGGGGGAGGTTAAATTGGGAGGGCCACGCTAGCAAAAACTCATTATCCTGGATTGAAGGGTTGGATTGGAGGTTATCTCGGACCAGTGTGACTGCCACCTTACAGCCAACTGCAAGTTGTTAAACCAAAGCCATTCATCACGAACATATCAGCCATATTAATATCTTTGGTGGTAGTCCACAGAACAGGAAAAATTCGTTCAACATACAAGCATTCCCTAAATAATTTACTTTTCAGAACTCTAGGTGGTCTAATTCTAAAAAAAGACTTATCGAGACTCGGCGAGACTTGTTGTATATGGGTAGGGCCTAGACAGGAGATGATCGTTAGATATCTGATTTCCATAGGCACCTCCTTTCGACCTGAGACTGATACATGAAAAAAATCGATTAAACAGGACCAGGCCTCCTGAACGCCGGAATGAGTCATAGCTGTCAGGTACAGGCAGCAGCCATGGGGTGCGCATCGGCCGCACTGCGGCAAGGGCAGCTGCGCATGCATGAAAGGAAGCCTTCAAAGCCCACTTGCCAGGCTGACGCGTGAGGGTTGGAGAACGTTTCTTCCTTCTCCTCCCATCTTTTGGAGGTGACATCAGCTGGGCCTTGCTCCCTGGAAGGATGGAAACTCATTACCCTGTCAGTCATTTCCAAGCTAATCATCACCTTCTGCACTACCTTGCCCCTCAAATTAAAATTTCATTTATATACTTCCAAGATTCAGGGGAAGGTTGGGGGGTCGTTGGCTTAAAATTGCCGGTTTTTGGTGATGTCCACGAAAAGGTGAATGGTGACATTTGTCAGTGACAAGGGCCCCCCTCATTCCCCTGAAGAGGCTCGTCCAGTCTCGCCGGGTCTCGCTGTCGGCAAGTCTTGGCGAGATAACTGCCCAACCTTATTTACTCTTATTGGTTGGTGAAGGGATCATCATACAAAAAGTGCCGTAGTGCTCGACGCTAGAAACCCTTCGTTTAGGGTTGGTATGTCAGATGTAGCATATCTATTTAAGAGGGTGTCCAAGGAGAACAGTCTTATTGGTATGTGCATGTGCATGTGATTTGAATAGAAGCTGCACTAGCTGGAGATATGTCTGTAAAGCTCTTTAGGCCGACAGTGCACAGCAAAATTATCTTTTGTTAGTGCTGACCTGGCAATTTAAATTGGCCCTCGATTACACATGTGATGTCTAGAATCGATTCCAAACTATGTAGGACACAAAGGTTTTAGACTGCCATTGTGAGGAGCACTTGCATGTAATAAAGGCTATGTTTGCCTGAGGATGGAAGCCAATACAGATACGGTTACATCATGTATGCTATGATAGCTGAATCTGCTGAACGAGGGCAGCTGGGCTGAAACCTAGTATACCTGCAACCTAGACCTTATTTTGAGAGGCGCAAGGATGAGAAGCTCTAGTACAACTGGTGCACTGTGACCACATGCACATGTTATGGGGATAAATTCAAGTTCTTTGCTTTCGCGCATGCGCAGTCACTATATAATCACCGTGACCGACCTTTGCGAAAGCTTTCAGCATCCTGACCTGGCACTTTCATCTCATGACATACAAATGGTTGCACCTGCAGCACTAAAGGCTCCATATAAAAATGAAACATGTATAAATCTTGTTGCATGAGGGCCTGCCAAGGTCAGATGTACGAATACTTGTTGTGCTATGAAATCGAAGAAAGAGAATGAAAGATATGGATGATATTTTGGGGGGATGAGAGATGACGGAAGCAAATTCCAAGCCAATTCAGGCCAAAATATTTATCTCATGCTCAGGTCCACAGTCTCATCCTTGACTCAAAGTTATGTTGAACGCTTTTGTCACAATAGAGGGAAGACTGATGCACAAAATGGTGTGCTCTTTGGAGGCTCGCAACATGTAGTTCCCACAGCTTGCAGCCTCTGATGCAAATTAACAGAGATAAAATTACCTTCTTAAGTATCGCAATCTGCTAAATTTGCCATATCCTTTCTTTCAAAGCCATTTGCCTAAGGGTTGGTTAGGCCAGCCATCCCCACCCCCATGCCAGACAAGGTCAGAATTCTGTACAAGCAGTTTGATCCACACGACCGGTATATCTGTGCCACACATACTTTTTACTTGCAAAAGGGCCATAGGGCCACAAATATTCAATAAAACCCATGCTCTGACATGTCTAAAATATGGTATGACCTGTTTTAGAGAAGGAGCTGAACTTTGCTATACCATCCATTTGCTAAATTACGTGTAGAAATGACTATGGTAGACACCAAAAGAAAAGCAAGGGAATACTTAAGTTTTTCAGAAGTACACTGCCAGGCGTTGGATCTGTCTGGGATGTTCCTGATAGGACCAAGCATCCCTACTTAATTTCCCGTGTTGCATCAAAAGAATGCTGGGCAACGCTCACTGGGCAATCTTTGTTTGCATATCTTAGAAATGCACTGATGATGCACATTAGTATTAGATAGTGCTTGATGGCAGCATTATATGACTCACCAATGTCAAGTCTAGTGCTCCACAGAAACGCCCCAAAACCTCCTCGTAAGACTTGGCTTCCCGCAGGTCAACTCTGTTCACACCCGCTGCAAAGAAGCAATGCACATAAAAAGCAGGACAGGCTGTTGTTTAAAAACCTTGAGCAAGTTGTCCAGGGTTGGATCATGCGTCCATTTGCCCAGACCATTACGCATATGATACAAGCAATGCGCGTATTCAATTAAAATCAATTCATCCCCATTTAGGGGTCATTTTTGAGGGTTAAGGTTGGGGGAGTTTAGGGAGAACTGTGGGCCCTCAACTGTCCCCCAACTACCTGTCACCGCCCAATGCATTCTTACTTATACAAATAATATCTGCCTCAATCTGCCATTCTTTGTGTGTTGATAATATACATAAAATTTCTGCCTCAAAACATGCACCTGCCCATCGACATAAAATCAATCTGTTGTTGTTTGAGGATAAGGACCTTTGGTTTTTTTGTATCTGAACATACAGTTGAAGTGCCAAGGAAGAAGTGGGTTCTTGTCAAGATTATTGAGCTGAAAGGTAAGTTGCATCGGCCCAAGCAACACAAGCTTATTTTAGTAGCTGGGGCATCAGGAAGCACTTCTTGCACATTGATCCAGCTTGTAAGGTAATACAGTGCACAGAGGATAAAGCAGTCCTGCAGCTTGTCCTTGATGAAACGAGAGCCTAGGCTCGTCAAGGTAGCAGCAGTAGCACAGCACCAGCTGAACAAATACAGCAGCAACTATGCACAACGCCTCGTTATAGCCAAGGAGTGCAGGGGAGTGCTTCAAGGCCGAGCAGGAGTATGGGAAACACCCAGGAGGGGTGTTCCGCTTTGGACGCATTGAGTTTTTTCTTTGCCCGAATTTCATACATTTGTAGCAATGGGCAAAATGCGATACAATACGCATGACCCGCATGACCCAAACCTGAGTGCAACCATGATCATGTTTTGATTGTTACAATTTTTGGGGGAAAACTGGGTGGCAAAATCCTGCTAAAGAATAGTTAGCTGCATATTGTAAGGCATCTATCTTGACAGACCTGGGCAGCTCCCAGAGAAGGCCATCCTCCAGCCCACATCAATGGCTAAGGCACTCTTTCCCATCCCCGCATCTGCAACTATACAGACAGCAGCCTTGCAGGTGCTGCTGTTCACTGAGAGCTGGTCCTGAAGCTTCCGCTGTAAAGCAGATGCATCCTGGTCACGACCTGCGGTCCAGTTTGTGGTCAAGCACTTGCAGGCGTGAGATGATCAGCTCAAATTGCTCAGCTTGATTACAAGCACAAGCATTTTGCAGCACTCTTGAGTTGCCTGACTTAGAATTGATTTTTCCTTCACACTTAAAGGCAGCAAGCCAAAAGCTTTGTAAGGACACCATGCATTAGTCAGCACATTTACCTTTGTACAGCCAATCAATGTAGGGCAAGCTGCACCTCACTCTCTTGTTCAAGGACTCTGACCGCTTCAGAGACTGCCTTGCCCTTGATGACATTGTGTGTGCTACTGCAGCTACACGAGAGATGCTGCTGCAGAAGGGAAGGGAGGATATGGGCGTACACCTTTCTACTGGAGGCAAAACATCTGGACGGTGTGTGATCAATTCACCCTTTTGTGAGGACAAGCCCAAGGCTTCATCAATAACTTCCAGGAGACACTTTGTGAATGGGAAAGCGACATTTACTTCCCTCACGCCAATGAACTGGGATGAGTTGGGGTCACTTTGTACTACAAAGTCTTGAAATTGGCATCTGGCACTGTCGCTGGAAAGACGGGCCTTGACCTGCATTTTTGAGCATTGATAGAAAAATATCTTCTTTTTATAATCTTTTAACCCCCAAACAACGAATCAGCTTGCGCAAGCATGACAAAAGAAGCCTAACATTCAGGTCAGGCTCTCCTTTTACAAGATAATACCAGATAATATGAGATAATACAAGCCATCTCTATGCAATCATTGCCCACCTCTCTCACAAGGTCTTCCTCGCCAATTATCTCATGCAGACGCTTTGGGAATGCCTCCCACCATGTATCCCAAGATACCTGCACACACATTTAGATACATTTCTTGACAGTACATAGCTTGTCTTGAACAAATCGTTGCAAAGGAATGGCGGAAGTGTTGATGGCGACTAATGCCATCTCTTGTCCAATTGGCAAAAGAGAGAGACGTACGTACTTTGCCATAATTTGATGGTGCCACTTGCCTTCTCAAGCTTATTGAAGAAGCGCTGCCAGAGCGTCCTTACATCTGTGTGATTTATGAGCCGATGGACCCCATGATCATGCTCTGCAAATGCCGCTAGGAATCCAGAATGCACCTGCGATTGTTTCATAGACTAGAGCTTTGAGTTTTAGTTAAGCACAGATTATTACACAATGTTTAAATATCTCCTTATACTCCAGTGTGATCATCAAGAATATGTTAGCATCATTTTAGCAGAAAAACATAATTGTCATTTAAGTAGAAAAACCATTTTGTGCCAAAACATTTTAACACTGTTTAAGGCTAAGAATATTTACATTCCAAGCATGCCAAAGCTCCTCCGCAAGGAGGCACCCCCATGCTTGCCCCATTGCCAACCCCGACCATAGATAACAAATACATGTGTTGTAAACAGTCAGGCTATGTGAAAATTTTGTGAGGCGCTGGCGCAGCATGCTTGCCATTGTACATTTTGCCATTTTGCACCATTTTGGCAAAGGAGGAAAATGGCACATTCTCAATCCCCTGCTCCAATCCTGCCACTCTCCAAAATTTATGATGCTCTTGCATGATGATTTAGTGCTGCAAAGGCGGAATCAGAATATCCATGCCGCATGAAAATCCCACATGCACTCTAGACATTGACTGGGCTACACCCATTCAAAAACATGGTCAAACTATTACTCATTGCCAGCGCCTGCTTCCACGTGTACACAAGGCATTAACATTGCGTTTTGGAGCATCTTCAATCCCTCACTCCAAACAAAATGCAATATCTTCCAGTACAATAAAGGCAGCCTTTTAGACCAAAAACACGCTGTCTGCTTTCAAATGTTCACTGGCCTTTAGTGTTTACTTTGTCAGCAAGCAGCCAGTGCTCTCCACACCCTCTCAGGGTGTCAACACAATATCATCTGGTATGACTACTGAAAGCCATAATGTTACATGCTGAATCATCATGATAGTCATCAGGAAAGGCTATCTGGCAGATCCACTGGTCCATTTGGATGCTGGTAGCACTGACAGTCTGGCCCAAATAAAACCTTCAATTTTCTAAGCATGCTAATTGTAGGATATTTTCCAGCTGGATTTTTTTATGATAGTTTATCTGCTGGAGACAGTCTCACCACAAGTAGCGCCGATGCCATTCTGGTTACTCCCTTACCTACTTTATCTAAATTGCCTGCCACTCTATTTGCAACAGGTGCCACGTCCAAGACAACATTACAGAGAACTGCGCAGAGCTCTCAAGCTCAATGCTAGCAAGGGGAACTTGCAACTCTTTGAGATTAAGTACTGTGAAGATACAAGGCCCGGACACCGATAAGAGGCCCCTAGCAAACAACATGAGATTCTCAGCAAGCGCTAATAAGCTAAAATGTCATCTTTTTCACCATCTTTCTTGGTGTTGCTGGTTCAATCCATACCTCTTACTTTGCATCCTCTCAAAGAGCTCGGCATTGATACACCAAGAACCCATAATCTGCTCTCAAATCACATGCTCACTCTGTGCATTATGCGTGCAAACTAACTACAATTAGATGTGCTCTCGAAACTAACAGTTGCTGTCAAGGTCATTATCTGGAGCAGGGGCCTGCATGTCACCAGATCCTCGCTACTTTCTTTTTTTCCCCTGGTAAATGACTGCATCTTCTTTTCCTCATTTGATGGAGGGAGCTTTTCTGCTCTTTAGGTGGCTGTTGCCACCAGATGTGGGTGCCAAGCACAGGATATGCATAATCTCCGCAGCCCTTCAAACGGACCAAGTCTGAGGGTTGCGGGGCAATTGTAAATATTCAAAACCAATTCGTAATTGATTGATCAAGGCTGTGGGTGGGAAGTGGTGGGCCAAAATGTTTCCATACATCTGCCTTTTCTGAACGCACTGCTAAGCAGCAAAGATTCCCAAACCCATTCACACAGGAGATGCAGACCAACTTTAACATATTCAGGCACCTGATTGTCAGAATCTGGAGCTGCGTGGGAACAGCTTTGGACTCTTAAATCCTCAGGCTGCGGCCACACACATCTTTTTTCACTCGAGTCCCCCTAAAGGTGAAAAATCACGGTCGCACAAGAAAAATTCCAACCCCCAAAAATCTTCACTTTCTTGTTCAAATCCCCAAAGTGCACTCCTCAAATTTCTTCAGTTTGAGCATGTGTCTCAAGACGTGTCCTCCTCTGACTCCGAGGACACCTCCATTGGCTCAGCCCCTCTTCCCCTCCCCCCCCCTTCCCCCTCCCTCTACATGGGTAACACATCTTATTTAAGCAGATGCAGCACTAGCTGGCAATGATTTGCTAGGCCAACAGTGCGCTGGGATGATGTCTTATGTAGTCGTTAGCCAGACTTACACTTGTTGGGTGCAAAATATGGTGAAGAATGTCAGGCAAATAGAACATGACAGGGATGGTCATGGCTGACATTCCTATGCCTTAGACCTTTAAATTTGAGGAGCACTTGCGCGCAAAGGAAAAGGCTTTTGCATGCGTGAGAAAAAAACTCGCATACAAAGGCAAGGACCGATGCATAATGGCCATGCACAGGGAAAAAGATAAGTTTTAAGTGTGCGCTGACCGCAGTAACCAAGCTCTGCAAAATTTCGAGCATCCTGTCATGGCACAATCCCCTGATGGCTCAGGGGCAATTGACTGTCATGCAAGACCTTGCAGGCCATGATCCACGTGCTAAAGCGAGGGCATCTGCAGCATTGCAGGCTCCTTATACTTTGTTTTCCCAAAAATTCTTCCATCCGCCGCACCAATTTTGACCCCAACGATACAGACCAAAAATAAATACTGTGTAAGCTATCCAATGGTGTGATCAGGTCAGGACACAGTGCAGTGGCTGCAGAATAATGCCTTGAAAGGCTTACAGGCCACCTTTGCCTTTAGGTAACTTTCCTTTAGTGGCCCCCACCACTGGGTCACCCCTTCCGTAGGCAAAGCTTGCCAAATAGGTTCCTTGAGGCATAATTTTGCAGCTACCCCACCATCTCCAGACCTGAGCACACCATTGGAGAGCTTGATTATTTTGGTTACAATGATGCCAAATAAAAAATTGGTGCGGTGGGTGGAAGGAAATATTGGAAAAACATAATGTAACGGTGAGTCAGCGTACACCATTTTCCTGCCATTTACAGCCCCAAATTCAGACCTTGACGTGCCTGCACATGTGTTAAATTGATCCGCGTATCCTGAGCAGAATTGGGCGTGGGAAGCTCTGCCGCTGAGCTGTGCGCTCAGGAGAGGTTAGCAGTCCTAAAAAACAAGGTGTATACCTCCAAGGCTTGATGAACTTGTACTTCAAGCAAAACTTGGCATTCATTGGTTTTCAACCTTGATTTCCAGAAATAGAACTATAAAAAATCTACCGTGCTGCTCCTATGTTATTGCAAGACCTATTTTACGGGAGTTCTCCAAATGATTTCAATAATTTTGCCGTGAGTATTTGGTTTCTGCGAGGCACCTCCAATCATTATGTTTTACGCGAATTCTCTCAATTTGGCACTCTCTCCCAGCATCGCAGCAACCTCTCCTCTTGCATGTCTGTGTCCTCTTCAAACGTGTCCTCCTCTGACTCCAAGGACACCTCCATTAGCTCAGCCCCTCCTCCCCTTACCCTCCCCCTTTCCCTCCCTCTGCCCCTCCCCCTGCCTCTGCTCCTGCCCATGCCCCTCCCCTTACATCCACTGTTTGGCTCAGGAGCATTCTCCCTTGATCCTCTGCCCCTGCCCCTGCCTCTGCCCCTGCCCTGGGCTGCTATGGCCGCTGCATGCTGCCTCTCATGCTCCGGAGAAGCAGGATCCTCCACCCGATGTGCAAGCGGCACGCTAATGGGGGGCGCTATCTTGCCTTGCAACCATAGGTCATGGCACCAGTGCCATGTGTCTTAACATAGGCAATGCCATGTGTCTAAACAAAGGCAGTGCCATGTGTCGAAACAAAGGCAGTACCATGTGTTTGAACAAAGGCAGCGCCATGTGTCTAAACAAAGGCAGTACCATGTGTTTGAACAAAGGCAGCGCCACGTGTCTAAACAAAGGCAGTCCCATGTGTTTGAACAAAGGCAGTGCCATGTGTCTAAACAAAGGCAGTGCCATGTGTCTAAACAAAGGCAGTGCCATGCGTCTTTACAAAGGCAGTGAGTGCCATGTGTCTAAACACAGGGCCGTCCCCACCACTGGGTCACCCCTTTCTTAGGCATACGTGGCCAAATAGGCCTCTCAAGGCATAACTTTGCATCCACCGCACCGTTTCCTGACCTGAGCACACCGTTGGATAGCTTGTATTTTTCTGGTTCTGATGGGGGTGTTGGGATTGAAATTGACACTGTGAAATTGGTGCGGTAAGTGGAAGGAAATTTCAGAAAATGGGTATGTAAGGTTGGAAAAGTGCGCGCTGTTTCCCACACACAGCCCCAAACTCCTAGCTTGAGATGACTACAGATGTGCAAAATCGGTCCGCATATCCTGTGTGGATTTGGGCATGAGAAGCTCTCCCGTTGAGCTGTGCACTCAAAAGAGGCAGACGTAAGGAAACGTTTTGGCCCGCCGCTTTCCACCCATACCCTCAATTGGCTCCATTGCAAAAAATTCTGATTATCTTTGATTGCCCGCAACCCTCAAGCTTGATCCTGCTTGAAAGCATGCAGGGGTTGCGGAGATATTGCACTTCCTGTTTCCGGATCCACATCTGTTCGCGACAGGATCACCCACAGAACACACCTTCCCGACCGCCTCCCCCTTATCCAACTTTGCAGCATCGAATCATCATGCAAGAGCAGCTAAAGTTCTGGGAGATGGCAGGATTGGAGCAAGTTTGGGGATGCACCAATTTGCCTGCTAAAAGGGTGCAAAATGGTGCCAGAATGGCCAAAGGCGCACACGCCGAGCCCCCACCTCGCATTTTCTCACACAGCCTGACTTTTTATGACATATGTACATGTTGTGCATGGTTGGGTCTGGAAATGGGGCCAGCAAGTGGGCGGAAATGCGAATTGGCCACGGTTGGGGGGGTCCATTGGTGGGGACAACCAACAAACAAACACAAATGATAGGTGATAAGTAAAAGTATTTGAGAACTTGAATTGGACAAAGTTTGCATGATATTCACCTGTTTAGCCATCGAAGCAATTGCAACTTTTTTCCCAGTGTCTAGGTGACGAGTAATTTCCTCGATTTTTCCAGGGTCATTCAGTACAGCCTCAATTCCACCCAGGTATTGCACCTTCTTCTTGATTTTTTCAGAGTGGTCCTGCAGGGCAGGGATTGTGGGTATTTAAGACTTAATCAGGCAAATGTCATACAAACTATTGCAAACGTTCCACTGCAAGTTGCAAGAAGTATATTCCTGCAAGAATCATGGAGCTTCTAATCACCGCTACCATCACCACCACCACCACCACAACAACAACAACAACTAATAAACGAACAAATAAAATCAGGATGACAAAGACAATGGCAACAAGAAAACAAGTATCAGAAGTAGCAGCAAAAGCAGCAGCTTTAACAACAGCATTACCAGCAAAAACAATGTGTGTCTTCATCATCGCAGTCTGAATTTAAATGTCAACAAACTCACTATGTAGGGTGTTCTTCTTTTAATATCTTCCAGCATTTTCTTCATTTCCTTCGTGCTGTGGTTCACATCCAGCACTTTAGCATGTGTCTCAACACTCATTGAGAAATGTGCATCCTGGAAAGTGGGTCCAACAAGCACCTGATTGATGGCTTTGAAATACAAATTGCATCATTTGATGCATCACACAAACAACAGTTGCATAAGCCAGTACCACACCAATCCAGTACATCCATAGCTTAAGTAAACTAGGAGACTTACCACAAGTAACTCGCTAAGGCTGTTCACCAGATCTTCATGAGTATCTTGATCATGGTAAACCATGAGGAGTTTGAGTATGAAATTTCGATTGCAGTAATCCTGAGTGTAGCTCCTAATATTCTAGGAAAACAGGGGCAATGAAAGACTTTTATCAGTCCCCAATGATGCAAATTGCAAATTGCAAATTGCAGTGAGCGCTTCGCAGCTCATGTGTGTGTCCAAGACAAACCAGAGAAAAACCTCAAAAACCTGTTTGCAATATCTGATCACATACCTGAAGCAAATCCAGAAGCTTATACATGAGCCTGGTGTAAATCTGTCCGGCTTCAGAAATTTCTCCTGCCCTCAGCCTCTCAACATCCGCATGCTTCTCAACTATGACAATCTGATAAACAGGACAAGAATTGATTGAACAAGCAGATATTTTCCCTCAGTATTTCTCAGAACAATATTTCAAGAGGGTGACTATTTTGATTGGTGAGGAGGTGACACACGGTGCTTTTGCCAAAAGCGTCCGTTTTCCTTAATTAATGTAGGGAAATACTCCCTTCATACTTTCCTTTCTTTTCTGGAGTATCACTAGGCCAGGGTGGCGTGTCTTTCCTCAAACTTTCCTGGGGCCCAGCTGCGACATTTTTAAGGCATACTCATCACTTGCTCACTTAAATGCAAAACTGAAGAAAAATAGCTGGAAAAATAGGCAGAAAATGCCCTAGGTAATGACAGGAGGGCTGGGAGCTGGCAACAATTGAATTTTTGCGCACATACAGGCTATACTCAAAGAGTCCCAACATGTGGCCAGCTTTCACAAAACAGCATTATTGTGGATCCATATGCAACCCAAATAGCTTGAGGAAAAACAAAAATGGGTCTGGGAGGGATTGGTTTTCAGTCCAGCATGATGAATTTGCCTGAGGTAGTGACAAGGAGTATGTAAATAGGGGGTCTCAAAATCTCAAAGAGGATCATCGAGCCTCTACAGATACTCAGCCTTCAAGGAGAAGGCTTCAGCGCACCACGTGGGCCATAGCCGTCAGAGCTTGTTCAGGGACGCACTCAAACGCCCTAAGACTTTTTATACAAGTCTGATAATATCAGGGTTGGGTCATGCGTACTTGATCGCAATTCATGCATTGATAAAATTGCCTTAAATTTGTGAATTGAAACACCCTTGCGTCCAATGCGCCCCCCCCCCCCCCC
>LFCJ01002891.1_pt1 | contig 12483 bp, 22 predicted proteins | sample 643141 | NCBI WGS metagenome assembly LFCJ01 (sample SAMN03766243, study PRJNA286221) | soda lake metagenome | biome: soda lake; feature: Kulunda steppe; material: water; isolation source: sample B1-Br-g2 brine of Lake Bitter-1 | place: Russia: Kulunda steppe | collected 2010-07 | reverse complement strand
CAGACGCATGCGCTCCATCGGGACCCGTGATGTATGCCCTGCGCATGGGCCCAAGTACAGTGCCTGGGTCATGGGTGGGGCCCTGCTGCACTCCGTGCACACACAAGCGATGGGGGCAACTGCAAGCCAGGGCAGTAGGTGCACGTGCCTTGAGCAAAGGCTGGGCTGAGGCCGCGCACACCCACACCCACACGCACACGCACACGCCGAACGCTCAGCAAAAGCTGGGTGGCGTCAACACGTGGAATGCGGGTGTTGCACGCACGCGCCCATCTCCGCAGTGCTTACCTGAATGTCAGCCCAGGGGTGTCATTGCTGAAAACGGGTCCAGGGATGTCCACCTCCCTGCCCACTAGATCAGCCACCTCAGCTTTCCTGGGAACATCAGCAGAGGCCGGGCGTCCCATCGTGCGTGCCTGTTTGAGCTTGCATTCCTCATTGCAGCCAGGCAACGAGTCACGAGCAGCCTGTGCCGCCCCAATGGTGAGGAGCTTTTACTTTCTTTACACGGGCAGCACCTACTTGGTGACGCCCTTGACTGGCGGCCCAACAGGCGGGCGCCGCTCCGCTGGCAACCCTGCTGCTGATGCAGGGACACCGTTGGGCTGGGCAGCGGCGGTGTCTTTGTGGAGGCGCACACGCTTGCTGGACCTCTCCCTTCCTTCCCCTGGCTGCTCAAACCCATGTTCTAGGGAGATATCAACCTCCAGCCTAGCCATGGCAGCATCTTGCTCTTCAATCCAGCTCAGCACCTGCAGCTTGATGCAATGGAGGCGACACACATGCACATAATCACAGATGCAGACGCTAGTAGCTCACCCTGGGGAATAGGTTCCTTGCAGCAGAATACATTGAGAGGTTGACGGGGCAATAATGAAGTAAGGGGTATGGTTAGCACACCCATGCCTTGATGTGCATGCACAAGCATTTGCAGTGCAACAAGTATGCCCAGACGTCGACCTCTGTCCAATCGGTCGCGCGCACACAAGAGCTTACAGCCCAAAATGACAGTGAATCAACGATCTTAGGCAAGGCCTTTGCCTTCATGTGCACCGTGCTTCTTGTGTACTTCCATCCATCCGAGATTCATTTGATGATGTCTGTCAAAATCCCACGCAGGAGTTGCTTTGCCACCTCAGTGTCAGCACACAACACCGAGTGCAGCCGCATGCACTGCAAGCATGCATGAGCAGATCAGATCACAGAGACCATACCATCAAAAGCTCATGTGCATGCTCCTGTCGATGTAGCATGTCCTGGCCTAGTGCTACACTTGCTCGTACCTGTCTCGCGTCAAAGAAGAGCGTGCGTGCGTCCTCTTTGCACTTCACCAGCACGCAGTCTTTGCGGGCTGGGTCTTTGCCCTGCGTGTACCATGCCATACCAGAAAGATGTTTGTGTAGAATGAGCACCCGGCCGGCAAAGAGCTGAGATGCTGTGCTGGCGCGACAGCGCCCCTGGAGGGGGCACCCTCGCTGGCTGTGCACATGCACGCGCTTTCCTTGTCCCTTGGCTGAAGCTGGTGCTCAATCCAGAGAGGGAGCAAAGCTCATGAGCCTGAAAGTCAGGCAAGGAATGGCCGGGGTCAGGCAGGCGCGTGCCGCGTGCTTAGTGCGCTCTGTACCATGGCACAGTGCGCTGAGCGTGCACAAGGCACGCCTTCTTATCTTGGGCTGGGCACCTGAGCAGCTTGGGAGCCCACATTCCAGGCCCAACAAGATTGAAAAGGAGAATGTAGTGCAGCTTGGTGAAGGACCTGTTGGCCCCAGGCCCAAACAGGTCTGCTGGCTGGTCAGTCCAACCACCTGCAAACTAGACAATACGCCCGGACGGGTCCACCCGCGTCTTATATCACCTTGACTATTCCGTCCAAGTATTTGTGAGGTCCGTGCACGGACTCGAGAGCGGCCAGCGCGCAGGAGGGGACGAGCACTGCCCTGCCTTTCAAGCCTGCGGCAGCATCGACCCAATCCTGCTTCGACAGAAGCACGGCAGGGGTGTTTCGGCCCCTCTTTTGTCGTGTTTCGGACATGGCGCGATGGGGAATTGGAACGGACAGGATCTCGTGTCCATTCCTTGCCCAAATGATCTGACGGTTGAGGGTGGTTCGCCGGGCTGGCACGTGCCCGGCTAGTTTAACCATGTGTTCTGGGTTATATTTGTGTCACATAAATTGAGGGTGGTAATGTAGGGACATACCTGGAAAACTGTTCGCCCATTACGACCAGCTGTAGCCTGCGCGGGCAGGCATATGCATGCCTTGTCTCTCCCTTGCTCCATCTGCTTGCCATGTGTGGCTTGTGAACTCTGGAAATTAGATCTATGACAAAGGTTGGGTGGTAAGCGTGGTAGATACAAGGGGGAATGTCACTGCATAGGTGATTAGCTGTAGAGACATAGGGAAGGAACAGTACTACTGTACTACATAAGGAAGGAACAGTACTACTGAGTAGCCATGATGGCTGTAGGTTGCCCTTGAATTAGTGAGCATATGGGTTACATGCATGTTGCACAAAAAGATTGGGCTCTGAATTGTTGCCAAAAACAAGGTGAACTATCCATCACTGGTACCCCTGCAAAGAATATTCCACATTATTATATAAATATATAAATATAATCATACATGCACCTACAGTTTCTTCCAAATTGGTTTATGAGAACCACAACGTTAAACAAGCTTGTCTCAGGCTTGATCTTCAGCTCTGATCAAGGTGGACCTGAGGCCTGATCAACTCAAGAAGCACACACTGTGCCTAAAAGCGGATATCCTTATGTCCTTGCATGGAAAGCAGGAGAGGAAAGATCAACTTGCTGCAGAAACTTCACCCCATTTTGGGCTGATTGCATTTTATGCAATGATTAACATTGGATGGGATCATATATGATATCGCTCTGGGTCCTGGATATATATGATATCGCTCTGGGTCCTGGATGCAGCGAAGGGGCGCTTAATAATGAAGTGTGCTTGGTCTGTCACAGACCAACGGTTCTGCACAAGCATACTAGCCTTTTGCTTGTCCCTGGCTTCACTTGCCATTTGCTTCGCCCTTCCTTATTTGCAGACCAGATAGCTCGCACATGCTTCTGGCCCGTCTACCCCTTACCCTGCCCATGAAATCCCACCTCCCCCAACTCACATCCTCTGAAAGGCACACCCTGGCATGCAATACAGTTAAAGGCGGCTACGCAGATTTGCTCGAAGCAGCGGCGAGCAACACCCCGCTTGGACAGGGCCAGGTATATTTGAAAGACAACGTCCTTTTCCGAGGAGTGAGATTGAGGTAGGGCGCTGACCTGGTGGGGGTACATACGGTACTTCGGACCAAAGTGTCTCCTTTTCCTTAATTGATGTAGGAGACTTTCGGAGCAGGGCGTTTCCCCTTGGAGTTTCTGAGCAGGGCGTTGCATCTCAGAAATCTTGTTCTGCGCAGCTTGCAGCGCTCTTCCTGTTTCAGGAGCCTCCTAGCCTCTCCAAATCGATTTGCATTAGGCTGTGAGTACAGGTGAAGAATCACCACAGGACAAGGCAGAAGTTGAGAAAGGCGGCCCAGTGGTAGACTCTCGCCATGTGAGTAAAATTAGCCCCTATGCTGCGTATCATACTTGTGACAGTTCAAGAGAGGCAAAAGACATGTAATCTCTCCGATTCAGCTTTACCAACTGCAGGAAGAACGCTGCACAGCAGTTTTACAAGTTGCTGAAAAATACAAGCAATATATTGACTTCAATGTGTGGAGAGCTCAGCCAACCATGGGGAACATACCAATGTGACTCATCTCTTAATCATCCCACACCTCGTCCAGTCTGTGCTCTGCCAAACAAGCTTCGTACCTTCTACCAATACAAGAAAGCCACCCTGACTCTCAAAATAAAGATGGAGACGCTTTTGCCAGCAGCAGTTGTGCCTGCCCTGGTAGCCCGCCCCCAGTCTCATACATGGCAACACAGCGAGAGGTTGGTTGCCCTGGGGTCATGAGAAGCAGCTGGCTTGGGTCTGATAAGCCGATGCGCTTGCCTGGCAGCTCACCCACATCATCCGCGGGGCTTCCCTTTCTCTGGCATATGGCGTGACTCAGAAGCCAATACGCTTGCCAGGTGGCTTGCCCACTTCGTCTGGGGCCTCCATTGCCTTTGCATACAGCTGGCTATTGCGGGCTGGGTTGACCTTGGCCCTCCGGTCTGCCGGTAGGAGGCTGGATTGGGCTGCAGGGCCTGCGGGACACAAGCACACAGAGGCCAGGTACGGTACAGAAATCAGGGTTGCGCAGCGCGCACCGTGAGACAGCACACACTGGACACAATGCAGCATTGCCACTCCTGTGCTAGGGTTAGCACAGGGCTGAGCAACCCCAAAATAAAAAAGACCCCTCCCTTTCCGACTGCTCCTTGGCCTGCAACATGGCACCTTTCCCTCTGAAGCAAGTCTTTGACGGGCGATAGCAGGTCATCTGCAGGTGGCAGTACTAACGTCGTCGCCCTCCCACACTCACCACAAAGCTTGAAGTCACGCTGCTCGAACCAATCTGCTGTGCGTGTAGTGAGCAAAACAAGGCGCTCAATTCCGTTCACACGCGCATCCTGCACGCCACAAAAAAGGCCGGAGGGAAGATGCATACAGAGCCAGCTTTGCTTTGTTCGTCCAAACGAACAGGGGAAACTTTGCCAGAATTGAAGGTGGCGGTGGACATGGACTCAGGCAGATGGCGCACGCATAACCAAACGATCGCTTTGCCGTGCCAAAAAACAAAGCCAAGCGTGGGCAAAACAGAGGTGCGTTTGATGTCATGGGCGTACCAGCTACCTGGCTCAGGGCAAGTGTGCAGGTGCACTTTGTTCCAAAGGTGGTGGTGCAAAGGGATGCTGCTGTCATTTGAGAGGCAACTGTCAGTGCGGAAAGATCAGAATCGCGCATATGAGGGAATGGCAACCCCGGACACACACAGAGCCCATCTTTGGGGGCCCACGGCAGCAGAGGCAGGGTTTCCGCATGCAATGTTGGGGCCCATCTTTAGAGGCCAAGCTGCAAGCTGTGGACCCAGCAGGCCCCACAGCAAAGAAAGTGATGCAGTTTGCACATGTTCCTGGCAACAACGCCCTGCTCACCTGCTCCACGTAGTCCAGCAGCGAGTCTCCCCGGCCGGAGCCTCGGAATACGGGATCCACACAAAAGGCGCCCAGCTGCGTAGCACCCATCAGCAGGTTGGGAAGGGTCAGCATGGATGGAGTGTAGCTAGTAGAGGGTGGAGCAGAGATAGTAAGGGCCAGCTGAGAGAGTCAGCTGATGAGATCCACGCAAAACGCATCCAGCAGCGCGGCGCCCTCCAGCGAGTCGGAAGGGTCAGCATGGATGGAGTGTTGCAGGGGGAAAATAAGAAGGAATGAACTGTACAAGAGACAGCACAGCAACCACTGCCATGGTCAAGACGGAGGTGTGGGACAAGGTGAAGGCTCTACAGCTGCTGGGCAGGAAACAGGGACACCTGCAACATGTCTTGGCCCACACTTTTGGCAGCAACTGCGCAGGGGCTCGAGTGCATGGACAGTGATAAGTACAGGCATATTTGTGCATTGAATTTTACCCAAGATTGCTAGCAGCACACACCTTCGCGACGTGCACGGACTTAATCTAAGATTGCTAGCAGTACACACCTCTGCGACGTGCGTCCCATCCTCCGAGTAGCCTAGGTCCAGCAGGAGCGCGCAGCCCAGGACCTTGGTTTCGCGCTCAATCACTGTGAAGTCCTGCGAGCGCGCAACCAATGGTGAAGGCATTGCAGGACAGCGCAGGCGATGCAAATGTGCAACCACTCAATTTGGAGTCCTGCAGGCCAGCAGGGCACACGTACGCGGCAGCAGCAGTGCGCAGGCATGTGTACATGTGTGTGTGCGTGTGGTTGGGTGCCTTGAGCCTGGGCACATGCGTGCAAGCATGCATATGCGTCCATGCAGGTGCGAGTGCATGTGAGCCCTTTCACATGTTTGCATGCGTATTTGTGTATGCATGCATCTATGCGCGCCTGGACCAGGTTCGCCAGCTCCTCCCTACTGCGCCTAACAAGGTTGCCCGCCTCCTCCAGCGGCCTGAGCAGGCCCGCAATTGCATCAAGGTCGCCTGGGCCTGCCTTGCGAATACCTGCAGGCACATCCATGAGACGCCACTTGGGTGTTTTGCGAGCGTCGCCAGGGCGACTCAACCCCGGCCGCGGCTGCGCTTGCCCACGAAGGGCAGCCGCGGCGTGCAGGAGCAAGATGGTGTGGGAGATGCTGCAATGCCGCAGAGGGGCCCTGCTTCGCTGCGGGCGCCGGGATGCGTGCACTGCCGGCAGCGGGGAAGGGCACAAAAGCAGTGCTTGGTTGACTTGAGCGGACGAGTGAGCTTGACCAGGCACATGACAACACAACACCCTGTGGGTAGGCCGCATGCAGCAAGACACAACAGGCTACCTGCCAGCGGCCTCCACTGGGAGGACGCTCCCACAGCTTCGCGCACATTCACCTCAGCATGCAGGCAACACTGGGCACTTCTTACTTGCAGGAAAGGTCCCCAGGTTGGGGAGTCAAGGAAGGGGCATGTGCAGGGCCTACCTGCCACGCAGGCAGATACATACCACACCTCTGCAGAAGCTGGTGCAGACCACACATGCGTGAACTGCAGCTCTGGCTTGCTGCAAGGGCGCGCACAGAGCCAGCTTGCTGTGGGGGCGCACCCAAAGCTGGTCTGAAAGACTTTTCCAGTGCCATGCCACAAGATTCCGCACTGGTCATGGTTCCTCCACCTGCACCGCTCCATCGCCACCCCATTCAACCCCTCAGTCTGCTCCCACACCTTCGTAGAAATCAGCAGAGATCATGGTGGCACCCTCCACGCCATCCCTGGAGTACAGCTCCAGCAGCAAGCCCCCATCCAGCCTGGCATCTACAAGGTGCGCGCGCTTCACGCCTGCAGCAGCAGCAGCAGCAGCAGCAGCAGCAGCAGCAGCAGCAGCAGCAGCCATGCGGTATGGGACAGACACGGTTACACACCTGCCGGAAGATACAGGCAGCTCTTGCTGCAGGCCTGCAGCAGTATAAACACTGCATGCAGCAGCCTGGCACTCAAGCAGAACTGAATGTTGCTGTGCCAGCAGAACCTTTTAGGCTCTGCTCTCTTTGCTTAACTAATCAGGGGCATTCCCGGTACAGCCAAGTACATGGCAGCAGCGTATGGAAGTCATGCCACTCAATCCGTACAAACAGGATGCCCTTGTGGTAAATGAGATGATCTGAAAAGAATTAGGGAGGCCTCTCAGCAGCAAATGAGGAGTCGGCAGAGCAGAGGCGCATATATACATGTGCACGTGTACGCACATGCACTGCTGCACCTTCATTGACATAGCCTCAAAGGAAGGGCTAAGAAGGATGTCATAAGGCACAGCACACTAGCAAGTAAGCAGTAACTGCAGGCGCTCTGGTGCAGAGGCTGTGCAGCGTCGCAAGGCACAGTGTTTATGCCCGACCAGAACTCTGCTCTAACATTGGCCCACACAGATGTTGGCCTACACTGACAGCGGCCTTCCCGAACTTGGTCCATCCTGACATTGACCCACTCAAACATTGATCCAGGCAGGGGAAGCAGCATCAGCTGCGAGCTGCCTTGAGACAGAAGAAATGGGGCATTTGAGGCAGGGGCGAGGCGTCCTTGGAAGGTGCCCAAGGGTGGCCTTGAAGGAGCAAGCATGCAGGGGGAGCACCTGGCTCGTCTCGTCATGCACTGTCTGGGTGTGGGGTGAGGAATTGCCTATGATCCCTTCACTTCACAACAATGCCTTTAGGAATCTTGAAGGAATTGCCTTCAAGCCCTTGCAAGTTGTGTCGTGCCCTCAACAAGTCCATCAAAGCAGCCCGCACCTCTGCAGCAAGCTATGACACTGGAGGAGACGGCAGGCGGGTAGCCGCTGACGTTCCACACATCCAAGTCCATCAGGATCTCCTTGTGCCGGTTATTGGCAAGGCTGCGCAAGACGAGCAGCCACAGCATCCAAAACGTTCCACACATCCAAGTCCATCAGGATCTCCTTGTGCCGGTTATTGGCAAGGCTGTGCAAGACGAGCAGCTACAGCATCCAAAACTGACAAAGCCACACATCCAAGTCCATCAGGATCTCCTTGTGCCGGTTGTTGGCAAGGCTGCGCAAGACGAGCAGCCATAGCATCCAAAATTGACAAGGTCCCACAAGCACAGCAGCCACAAGCAAGTGATGCCTGCTGATGACCTGGCTGCGTGTGATTTGCGTATCTCCCTGGAATGGGAGTGGAGGTGTGCCTGTACCAGAGCCGGCAGACTCCGCACAGTCAGCCAAGGCGGACGGTGCATACTTGCTGGGATTAGATGCATGTGGAGTAACTGCCTCACCTTGACTTGATGCGGGTAGCATCTGCAGGGCTTGCAGTGCGACGGACACCCGTGTCCGAGAAAACGGTTGCGCTGGGGGCCGGGGCTGGGGGAGGTGAACACACGGGACAAAATTGTGCTGGCTGTCAGGCATCTAGAGGGTTTGTGTGTGTGTGTGTGCGCGTATGAATGTGTGTATGCCATAAGCAGCACAGATGGTTGTGGATGGCAGAAATGGTGTCCCATTATTTAGGTGCTGCTGGAAAAAAGGTGGATTGTCTGCAGTGTCCTTGGCCAGCCTGGCCTCTCTATGGTCTGCGCAAATGAGCCCCAAACTACTCAATTATTAGGGTATTATGATCAAGGAGGAGATGCGTAGCTGTGTCTAGCAAATCACAGTATGTAAAGAGCATGGCAGCAATTTGGGAGAGGGGCTGGCTGACGTCCTGGGTCAGGAAAGAATGGGTGACTGTTGCAGCTTTTAATTGCACATTCTATGCAAAAAATGATGCACTAGAAGACCGTCAGGGAAGGAGCCGCCTGCTGCACTTCACTGTACAGCAAGACTTCGTTGCAGCTGGGTGCTCTCCAATTCTGATTTGACTCAAAGCCCTTGCGGCTCAACACACCCTCCGGAGTCAGTACAACTTTGGGGGCTCCCAATTTGAAAATGAATTCTGAAGGGTGATTCACCTTTGGAAGCCATAAAGTCCTTGGGATCCGAGGCCACTGCATCATCCCCATCGGTGTCCGAGTTCTCAGGAGTCGCCACCATACTGGCACGCACTGTGTTTAAGTCCTCAGAGCTGAGCGTCTCCTGGAGAAGGTGTATGGGTTCAGGTGGGCTTTCATGCTTCACATGGATTATGGTTAACCGAACTAGGTCATTGCAGCAGCAGCGCCTGATAAATTGATGATAGAATAAGTTGCAGACACAGCTAGCCACCTTCAGAAAGCCCTTAGGTACCAGCACGACATATCTCAAAATACTCACAACTCTGCCAGCATCATCACCACAAGAATAAATGCGGGTGTGTTCAAAAGCAAATGGCTAAATCTTTGCCTAAGCCAGGCCCTATTCAAACACAATGGTGTAAGGATGACAGCCTGGTGTCTTTCCTGCACTTAAGGCTGCTATCATTGCAAAGAGGAGTGCATTGACGTCAGGACCTGCAACCCCAATCATAGAGAAGTCCCTTGTTCCATCTACGTCCCACCGCATGCTTTGCAACATACTGTGAGCGCCTGTGTCCCATACAAGCCGCCTCCTTTTCCCTGCACGTGCCACCATACAACCGCATCTCCGCCCACATCATTCACCTGTAGTGTTCTCATCAGCATGTTCTGCGCATCACTCAGGGGGAGCCACTGTGGCAAGTTCAGCTTCGTGACCTCATCCATGTGGACGTTGAACAGCTTGTCAGCCTTGAGCTGAGCGGCAACACGCAAGCACCAAGCATATTTGCTGGTGATGAGTGAGTGCAAACCATAATGAAGCACAATCTTTGTGTGCATGTCTTCACTTGTGCAAGCAATGCCTCAGCCAAAATGATCTCATTTGACCAAATTACAGTAAGACTTTAACAATCCTTCTGAGGGCTTTGAAACATAATAAATCAAAGAGTTATCCCAACATCCAACCTAGAGCTGTGGAACGCCACACTGCATATCAAGCAAGCCATGACCCACTACGTGAACGTTGCATAAAAAGCGACACAATGCTAAAGCATATGGGCCTCAAGCAACACGACTGGGGTCTGGTGCGAGAAGGTGCGCCTACGGTGCACCCTGATTCAGCTTTGGCCAAGCCTGCCTGTCACTATGGCACCCAAATGAACTCAATACAGGTATGCTCACAGGCTTGTTCCACTTCAAGGGTTCCGATTCCCAACCACTCAGCACGTATGACTTTCACCTCCAGCCCAGCATGCAGCCTAATCACTCAGCACACATGACTCTCACCTCCAGCGCAGCATCAAGCCCACTCAATCAGAATATATGACTCTCACCTCCAGCGCAGCATGCAGCCCAACCTCAAACGTGTTGCAGTTCAAGACATCCCCAGCAGCAGTGAATCCTGCGAGCGTTCAAGGCATTCCCAGTTGCAGTAAATGTCCAGGACATCTGCTCATGCATGAATACCTGCATCATTCCAGGAGCGTTCTGCCACAGTGCACCTCGTGCATCGAGACAATGGATCAAAGGCTCCCATACAGCGCTGCACAGCTTGCCAAGTACAAAAAATGTAGATACTGTGTCAAGGGGAATATGTACGCCAATGCCACTTCATTGCATTGTAAGCATTCTAGCTACCCAACACTCTCAAGATGAGGCTGAAAGGCATTGGGCAGAAGAAGGCAGATTGATAAAAACTTCTGTTGGTTCAGCACAAAGGAACGGATTTTTTGGCATGGTAAAAGGCCTCTGAATGGAGGCACTGCAAGCCTTAAGAAAGGAAGTGTGCACGCGGAGCTAGATTGTGGCAAATTAAGAGCTTGCATACACACCAAGCTGATGGAACAAGACAAAATCATCCACTACACAACAATCCCACCCCAAGCATTTCAAAACAGGAGTAGTGGTAGCAGCAGCAGACTGTCAGTAACAGGGAAGAAAGCAGAAACACATCACTAGCAGCAGCAGCAGCAGCAGCAGCACCATCAGGTGCAGCAAAAGCAGCAATGGCAGCAGCAGCGGCACGCACCCAGGTTGCTTAGTAGCACCACGTTGCCGCCATCCAGCTGGCGGTGGATATCATCCTTCAGCACAAAGCGCACCTGTGCCGGCAATGTTTGTGGGACAGCAGCGCAACATGTGAGGTCCAGCGCTCCAACCAGTCAAGGCTCAGGCGTGACCCTCTTTTGCTTGCATGCGCATGCGCTTAGGTTGGCACGGCGCTTGCATGCGCACATGCCATGTCATCTCCATCGTGCGCATGCATGAGCACATGCCATGTCAAGTATGCCACCAACGCAAGTGCACCTGCTGCCAAGATTCCATGCACCCTCCAGAGGTTCCCTCAAGCTCATGCACACACCCGCGCGCACACACACACACACTAACACACACATGCGTACACAGAAATACATACACATGCACAGGCACCCGCACCTCGCCGGTGTACCCAAAGTCAACGCCGTCCACCACCCCCCGCCGCTTGGCGGTCACATAGTTGCCAGACACCACGCGCAGGGCTGGCTCGAAGTGGATCTCCTCACCAGCACCCTTTGTGTGCCGCCGAATCATGGGGATGGCAGGGCCCTGCTAGCAACAGGGAGCAGGGGGGCAGGCAGGACAACTGTGTGCGCGCCGGTGATTCATTGGGATGGTAGAGCCCTGCCAGCAACAGGGAGCAGGGGGTCAGGCAGGACAGCTTTGTGCGTGCCGTTGATTCATTGGGATGGCAGAGCCCTGCCAGCAACAGAGAGCAGGGGGGGAAGGCAGGAGAGCTTTGTATGTGCCGCCAAATCATGGGGATGGCATGGCCCTGCCAGCGAAAGGGAGCAGGGGGTCAGGCAGGACAACTTTGTGTGCTGAAGAATCATGGGAATGGCAGGGCCCTGCCAATGACGGGGGAAAGGGAGTATGCAGGACTATGGAAGCAGCCCACAGGCGCTCAGTGGGGTGAGCAGTTGAACACAAAAAAGTGCCACCAGAAACGCAGAGCACGCGCCCAGAAGACTCACTCCACCATCCTGGCCCCAGCCATGCACACATGCACGCATGAGCGCATGCACGTCCCCGCACCTTGCTCAGGAACTGCTCGCTCATGATGCGCGCCTGGCCCGCCGCCTCCACTGCCGCCTTCAGTGTGGCTTGGTTGGTGACGCGGTAGCCACCCACCCACGCGGGCTGCATGCCCCGTTGGCGCAGCAGGCTGTCGATCAACGGCTGCGCGCCGATGACCAGCACAAGGCGCACGCCCAGGCCTGTTCACGCACAGGGCAGGCGGAGGGCAGGGGCTGCTGGCACTCAGCAGGGTACCCAGGGTCAGACATAAGCGCGCACCTGTGCCTACCCAGGGTCAGACATAAGCGCGCACCTGTGCCTACCCAGGGTCAGACATAAGCGCGCACCTGTGCCTACCCAGGGTCAGACATAAGCGCGCACCT
>LFCJ01002889.1_pt1 | contig 12488 bp, 8 predicted proteins | sample 643141 | NCBI WGS metagenome assembly LFCJ01 (sample SAMN03766243, study PRJNA286221) | soda lake metagenome | biome: soda lake; feature: Kulunda steppe; material: water; isolation source: sample B1-Br-g2 brine of Lake Bitter-1 | place: Russia: Kulunda steppe | collected 2010-07 | reverse complement strand
GCGTCTGTGAAAAGCAGTTTTCTAACGATAAAGCACCACCGAGGCCCTCTCTACATAGGCCGAGGCTCTGCAGAGGCTCGAGGAGCCTCTTTGAGATTTTGAGACACCCTATTTACCCATGCTTACAGATCTGTCTAGACTTAATGTAAACCTCAGTCACTGAGGCTTAGTGTGTTAGTTGATGGTCGCTAGAAAACTCCCGCCCCAGTGCCAACTGGGATCTGAAAGAAATGAACAGTGACAGAGCACATGCTTTTAAAAGCAAATTTGCTAAGCCATGCATCCTTCGTTGAAGTGTGTGTCGCGTCCAATCACAACTTGATTTTCGTTCATTTGAGCCCGTAATTCTATTAAACAGGTAGGTATGTTTTGGGTGGGGGTCGATGATTTGGGCGGAGCTGATGTCTTCTGTTTATGCATGCGACGTTCAGCGTAATTTTACTTCAAATTCATAAAAGTTCTGCGTGAGATAGTAATATTATATTTGCTTTTTGGAATAAGTTCTGGACGAGTTTTTGAAATTTCATTGATACATAAAAATTCAAAAGACGATGCTGGAATTGCCATGACGGTGCTTGACCCGGGCAAAATTAGTCCACCCCCTGAGCCTTTCCAGTTCGGAGTAGGGTGCAGCATTTGGCAGAGCTCAGGTTTGTGCACGAATATGCACCTGTGAGCACCTGATCAGAGTTAGATCATGCACTGGTGTCAGAGTTAGATCATGCATTTTTGAGGATGGTGCCGAACGCAGGCAGGATCATTCCCTCAGAACAACTTGTTACATACCAATGTGCCTCAGGAAAGGACAAGAGCAACTGGAGCCGCTTTGCTGACCAGCTGTGGCCCTTCCCGAAGCTCGGCTTTGGACTGCGTTCCATTCGTGGGCAGTTCAAGCTAGGCGAGAAGGGCTGTGATTTTTGGAACAGGTGCACAAGATCAGTCTAGAGGAGAAATGAAGAATGGTTGGTTTCCATGCATTGAGTTGAATCATTCACGTGAGATCTTTGTAGCTCATTATTGACAAAATACCCGCACTGCTTTTGGTCTGAAGCAGGTACAAGGAAGACTTGCGTTTGGCCAAGGCTGTTGGATGCACTGCTTTCCGCTTCTCCTTTGAGTGGGCACGCATTGAGCCTACCCGTGGTCAATATGATGTTGCTGCCATCATGAGGTACCGCCAAATATCATAATGACTTTGCTTTGCATGTACGTGAAGACGAGCACTGGGCACATGAGCAAGATGCTTTTGCTCACAGCATACCCACATATTGATCATTGGTGCCGATCAAGAGCTGTATAGAGGAAGGAAACTGCTCACCTTTATTAACTAGAAAGGGCTAGCCATATAATTTGAAGTTGGACGGGTTTGATTGAGACCAAAAAGCACACGGTCAAGTCTCTGTTGCACTGTCGCACTGCTCTGCAATACACGGGTATCTCCTGGCTGTGGCATGCCCCTTCAACACAGGTTCCATGACATGCTGGATTCCATGGAGGAGCTTGGCCTTGAGCCCAACGCAACCCTCCACCACTTCACACACCCTACTTGGTTTGAGGATCTGGGTGGTTTCAGGAAGGAGGAGAATATCCCCCTGTTTGTCGAGTGGGCCCGGTTCATGTTCTGCACCTTCCATAAGCGCATCCGGCTGTGGGCGACCTTCAACGAACCCACGGTCAGCTTATGATAAACCAGCTAGTGACTGACAAGCCGGTGTCAAGGGCTGAACTGCTAGGAAATGCACGTATATCCTGGTGCAAAGGTGTCAGAGGCTGGGTCAAAACAGTGCGATATTTGTTATTTCTCTTGCGTTGCATGTGCTCAGTGCCTCACCATCTAGAGCTGTGCACTCTGATGATTAATTCGGCCAATTGAACACATTGCCCTTTGACATGCTCTTGCCCAGGCCTACACGTTCCTCTGCTTTATTGTGGGAATGGGGCCCCCCAGTCACATCTTCAACTTGATAGGGGCAGGCTACACGCTCCTAAATCTGCTGAAGGTCTGTGCCTCATGTTTGCACCAAACATGTTGACTGCGAGCTTGATCCTGCACTCCTGATGACAGCCTTGTGTTGCTTGCAACTGGCATCACATGGGCTGACTGCGATCGAATCAAAATAGATGTACAGTACCTTCTTGGCATACAAAACCACCATGTTTCACCTGTAGAACATTCTACACAACTCATCATGTGTGTATCCTGTGTATGCACCATTCCAGGCCCACACGGCCACCTACTGGGCCCTTAAAGGGCTGCCAGGAGGCAGCGCGGCATCAATTGGCTTAGTGCACCACCACATAACGTAAGAATGGCAAACAAGAATGTCTTGCTATTTCAACATAGCTTTGCAAAGCAATGCATTGCATTGCTATTGAGATGCCTGAATTGATGTTGCAACCATTGGGGTCTTGAGCATACTTGGCGCGAGCGCATAAAAGTCAAAAGCTTGACGGAATTGCATTCTGCATCACTTTCAGGTTTAGAGCCCTGAACAACAGTTTATTATACTGCCTTGCAACGTGAGTGCAGCACAATTTGTGAAGTTTCTACTAGCAGTCTGGGATGCATGGCTTTTTTCAATGTGTCATGGGGTTCTTTGTAGCTTGTTTGCAACACTCGTGAACCGTTCCTTGCTGCCAGCTACGTGCTTTGAGTAGGCTTGCCTGCTTTGCAAAGACAAGTGTTTTTTCTGATGTTATACTTAATAATAGGCGAACTGCTTCTGGTATTTGCATGTACCAGCCGAGTCTAATGCCCCTGCAGTCAAATGCAGCAATCCTTTGCCAGCACCTGCTCCGCTCTTTTGTGCTCGATTACTTTACGATGCCCATGCAGGTGGGTGTCTGACTGGCTTACTTACTGGATGGGTTGGGATATTCTGGACCACTGGATGCACACAGTAAGTGGTGCATTGTTGCCTTGGACTCTTAAGTGTATTTACAGCATATTGATTGTGCTTGCTCATCGGACAACATGATGCATATTGATTATGCTTGCCCGTCAGACAACTTGAAGCTATATTCAATGCAAAAAAACTGTACACTCCTTGTCCTTATGCAAGACAAGTTTTTTTCCCGAAGAAGCGTTACGGGCACTTCCTGCAGGGGGAGTTTCAGTGGCGATTGCCTGTTCTGGGAGTATGGATTCGATGGAATGATCCTGGGGGCAAGCCTCCATGTGATTGGTGGGGCATCAACTACTATAGTAGGCCTATGGCCTCTTGGTATCTGGCCCCGGCATGCCTGCCACACCAGATAATGACTGATATGTGAGTTAAAGCCGAAAAGGCTGCTAAGCAACGTTGATGCTTGTCAATAATGTGCCCTACAGCTCGCTTTAACTTCTATTTTAGATTGTGATATGCTCTATCTTTCTTTCTTAGCACTTCATGTCACATAGTGATGCTTGGAATTTTGGAAGTCTGTTTTTTAAAGTGTATCTTGGCATTTAAAGTGGGCTCAATCTATGTGGCTTGCAGTATAATAGACCTTGAAAAAACGTAACATCATGTTGTTGCCAGGACTAAGACCGCTTGACCTAAATCATCAAGGTTATATTGCCATTGCAGGTTCTATGCTATATATCCAGAGGGATTGTATGAAGCAATTCAAAAGTGGGTTACGCAGTAAACAAGGATTGCTTCTTTTTGAACAGATTTGAGTCTTTGAAGCGTAGCAGGTGTATGTTGACTAGACTTCCAACGCTATTGCCACATTTTGGCCAAACGTTTTGGCTTAATGTGCCCTCCTTGTATAAGAAGGTCAAGAGGGCGTTTTGCGAATTGCTTGGAAGGGCGATCAAGCTGTTGCAGCATACTCAGGTCATATACACACATACACAAATGTACAAAATTTCCTGCATCCGCATATACGCACATATATCTACGCCCACAGGTCAAGCCGGTATGGAATCCCGATGTATGTAACCGAAACAGGCATTGCTGACAGTCGTGATGACCGCAGGGCACTGCTCATCGAGTCATACTTCAGGGTGCGGCATTTTTTCGTTTGGCTTAGGCCTTGACACCTTAGGCTCTGATGGTGATCTAATAGCTTCACCTCAGGCTCTGATGGTGATCTAACAGCTTCATATTCCTCTCAAGCCAAATTCATTGATGGTCTCTGTGCATGCCTAGGAAGTCCTGCGCGCCCTTGCCCACGGCATGGACATTCGTGGATTCTATTACTGGACGCTCTGCGACAACTTTGAGGTGAGCACAATCAGTTGCATTGTCAATCTGGTTGATGCAATCCTCTGCAAGCCCTGGGCATGAGAGAGTTGTACGCCGTATCACGTTGCGCTGAACATATGTTGGTCGGCCTGCAGTGGGCTATGGGCTACACCATGAAGTTTGGGCTGTATGCTTGGGAGCCGGATGGCAGTGTCGACAGGTAGGACTTCGTTGTGAACTTGCGTTCAACTTCAAGGATCAGAAAATGTGCAGGTGCGCTTCAGGTACAGCATTGTGTGCTAAAGGCCTGTTATGGCATATACAGTATATGATTTACTGTATACATGATATACACTCGCTTCCTATCTGGCAGTCAAGATGAGGTACAATCATCTTATAGCGAGCAAGAAATTGCTCGTTTTATCTGTTGTTCATTGTTAGTCTTAAGATCTTGCGCTTGCTCCGATGTGCTTGCTCTAATCTGCATGACGCCTGACCGCGTGCAGGGTACTGAAGCCTGGCGCAAAAGCGCTCATACGCCTGTACCATGAGCTCCCCCGCTCAACCAAGGCACTGCGCGACCATGCTTGCCACAGTGTCAGCTTAGATCTGGCGCCAGGCTTGGGTGATTTCAGAGTTAAAGAGGTGGGAGGGGAGGGATTTGCAGGGTTATTGACCCTTGTTTCTGATGCAAGAACGTGTGCAATTTCTCTTCTGTTCGTTTTGGATGCATGCATAACAAGTTAGCATGACTGCGGAGGCAAGATAGACACCTTCAGCCAGCCCATGCCCTTTTCACGCGCAGATGCCATCTGCAGATAAAGCAGTGCCCTCATTTCTTGGCTGGCTCTACCCGCCTCCCCTAGCTGACGTCCAGTGCTAGGAATTTCCCAGCTTGCAAGCATCAATTCTTGCATGGACTGGCACAAAAGCGCGCATTCCTTAGATTGATCTCATCAACTGCTTGGAACAGAAGGGCCGCTTTTGGAAAACACTCAATCCTAAACCCTTGTTTTTAATGCATAACATCCCTTCTTAAGTTCAATTGAATAGCTGCACTTCAAGAGCTAGAGTTAACTTCAGGAGCTCATGTGGTACGACACAATGTTGTGTCAGCAAACGCAAGTGCATTTGCCAGCCCCCTGATAAATCTTGATAAAGGCAAATGATTACCTGTAACCTGGATGACTGAGATAAGCTTGCTCATCTGCAAAGGGCAAGTATTCATGAGAAGTCAAAAATGCTTTGCTACAATTGTACGTTACATGAACAGGAGCCATGCTGCACAATTGCAGGCGCATATAATAAGCTAGCACACAAGAATCATTATGACAAGCAGCTATTAATTAGAGACGACTCAGGTACTAGCTGGTTTGAAGGTGTGGGGGATTCCCAATCTTTGAGGCCTAACAAAGTTTGGTAATAAGCAGATGCAGAGTTTAGGGCCAATTGTCAGGATGGCACGATTGGCGCGCTTAAATGAATCTATGGTTGTAAATCAGCGCACAATCAGGTCAATTACAGTCCAATTGACCTCAATCCATTAACCAAGGGGACCCCGGGGTGCAGCAGTTAATAACCTGGATTTATCGTTACATTCGCCAGTCAACTCCTGACATTTACCAGCCTCCAGATGATCCTTATGGTGTATCCATAAGTGGTCTTGACCCTGTTACACCCGAGCACGCATGCGCGCGGACACGCACACGCAAACATGCACAAAGCACATGTGTCTATGTACATAGACAGCTCAAGCACACGCGCAGGCAGACAGGCACACACATATGCACACATACACATACACATAAACACACACACACATACACACACACACATTCACACACACACACATAACACACAGACACACACACACACGCCATACGCGCGCACATGGATGCGCAAACGAACACAAATGAATGCACGCTATGCGGGGGTGACGAAAACATCCATTGCAGCATAATTTGCGGCAAACTTATATATAAATTGAACTTGAAAACAATAAAATGTAAAGTGTATGTGACTTGTAAGCGCAACCGGGTTGAATGATCGGACGACCGGATTATCGGGGTTTTATTTAAGTTTGAACAGCAAAGTCATCTCAGCATAAAATACTTTCATATGTCCCGAAAGTTAGCTCTTTGCCGCGCACATACCGTCACCTCCATCTATGTTGTATTACTCACATTTTTATAACTTCAATATTAGCAATCGATCATGCGTCAGCTCAAGTTCCACGAGAAAAAGTTGTTGAAGAAGGTGGACTTCCTGAAATGGAAGAGCGAGGACAACATCAGGGAGCTGCAGGTTTGTACATGCACGTAACGCACACATGCATGTACCCCAATGTGTGCCCCAGCAGCCACAGGGATTTGGTGCATGCGCCTCTTTTTTTTTGTCGCACCTGGTTTGTCTACTCCTTGTGCCCACACTCCTTCTTTGCACTTGTGTTTCTCAGGTCATGCGGAGATATCATATACAGAACCGGGATGATTACAAAAAGTACAACAAGATCGTTGGCATGATAACAAAGCTGACCAACGTTTTAAAGCAGCTAGACCCCAAGGACGCCACCAGGATTGAGCTCACAGACCAGCTCTTAGAAAAGTAGGGAAATCTTGTCCTTGTTCAAACTCCCAAGTGCCAATGGGGCAGCTAACCTAGAACATGCTTTTACATCATGCTTTAGATTGAGGGCATGCCCCTGATTTAGAATGTCAATGTGCTTTGGGTTGTGATGTTCTTGCCTTCCCATGACTTAAAGTCTCTTCAGACTTAATGTTTGCTTGTATTGAAGTATGGAGCTCAAAGAGGGCTATTTTTTGTGCGTTGTGCAGGCTCACCACAATGGGTGTCCTGCCTGCCAAGAAGAGCCTTGTGCAGTGTGAGCAGCTTGCCACATCCTCATTCTGCCGGCGCCGCTTGTCAGTGGTTATGGTGCGCAACAAGATGGCAGAGACTGTGCGGGAGGCATGTACATTCATAGAGCAGGTATGTGTGCAGGGCAGGAGCAAGGTGAAACTGGGTGTGGGACTCAGAACCAAGCCTGCCAAAGGTCAGTATGTGGGCGGACAACTTGTAGCTATCCCAAGATAGCATGCAGCTTTCCATGTGCATTCGAAGCCAAGTCCATCACTGTTGTGCCTCGTCTGTCTAGATGTGCACCTGGTCGTTTTGCAAGGCTGTGCATAGTTGTATCATGCCAAGTTACCATCGAGGATGCCACCAGCTGTCATTATGCACAACGGCCGCCCAATTGTCACCAGCTGCTCCTGAAAGAAAGCCCGATTGCAGCACATGGCTGTGGCCTGGTCCTGAAGAACTCATACCCTCTGTTTGGCACCACCCCTGTGCCTGAACTCGTGCGACACCACTCCTCCTGGTGCGCCACAGGGGCATGTGCGGGTGGGCCCAGAAACTGTGACAGACCCAGCCTTCCACGTGACCAAGAACCTCGAAGACTTTGTGACTTGGGTAGACACGTCGAAGATCAAGCGCAAGGTGGCACAGTACAATGACCGGCTGGACGATTACGACTTGATGCTGTAGACATTGAACATCTCCTTCCAAGTCACTGCTTCTGCCAAGACTGGTGAGACCACTGTCAGCCCAAGACCAGCGCGGAGCTTGAGGTTAAACACAAAAGACATGCACCTTGTGCAACTCCTCAGCTGCTGTTAAGGCGCGACTTATGCTAGATTTATGAATTCTTAGAGCTGGCAACAAAGAGCTCCAGCAAGTCAGCATGATAATTTAATTCAGACTGTGCATCCAGTAAAAGCTCAAGCCTACATTGTCACCTGTACTTTCACGTGATGGAGATGTCCTGCCAAAGGAATGTTAAAGCGGCATGCGCGTCCCATGCTGGATCACTCCTAACGACAACTTAGCACGGCATCTGATGCATTGAACTTCCAACTTTACAGTATTTTGAGCAACATGGTTGTTATTTGGCTATGGTGTCAAGAGCGTGATGGCTTGTGTGTAGGCTAATGTCATGACGTGTCAACAACATAGTATTTTCCTATTTGTTTTCTGCATGGCTATTATGTTTGGGCAGCACCCAGCGGCTCGTGCCTTCAACCGAAGTTGTAAGTTATTGCCAATATAAAAATTGGAGGGCTATCTCTTGCATTTGTACAGGATGCCATCCACTGAGTGGATCTGTGAGGGTGGCATCTTCCACGCTACTCGTCTACTAGTAGTACTAGTAGTATTTTCTCCATTAGTCTAGAATACATGTACTGCTATCATTGCATGATGCAGCCCTAAGTCAGGAATGCATGATGTAGCCCTAAGTCTGGAATGCCCCCAGAGTGGTCATAGGTTCACCTTTCAGTCTGCCTGCTCCACAAGGACGTGGTCTTCATCCTCTATTTGGAAGTGGAGGACTGGCTGGTGCTTGCACCGGACACATGGCATGCCTAGCTCCTTCAATACGTGTCGCCTGAGTTACTCTTATGGGTTACCAGCTTTTTCTTGCTTAGCTCCATCATCTTTAGTGGCAGGTGTGGCTTGATAGCCACGATTTATAGAAACTTCAACATCAAACTTAAGAAAGCAAGGAGTCGCCGATCAGCTAAAAAGATGGGGCAAATGATTGGCACTGATGGATTCTTCTGGTGCCTCTAGGTGCCGCCGCGGTACCATGCTCAGGATGCAAGCTGACAACTTGTCATTTGAAATGATAATTCAACTGGACAAAGGTTCATTCAAGCATTCACTAAATCAATTGGCGTTCACAAGGCCCTGACACCTGCCACGGCCTGCATGTAGGTCTAACCAGCCCTATTCAGATGGAGTGGACTATGAATCCCTTCTGAATGAAGTGCATGATGCCTGGTTCATCCCCAAATGCTGCTTGAATCCCATTTGCAGTCAAACTACCTGGCTGAAAGTCAAACTTAAACTTGTAAACTTGAATCCCATTTGTACCATGCTTTAACCCATATTAACATCGTTTTTCTTCAAGTTGTGAGCATCAGTGAATAATAGTCCATTTGATCACGCGAGGAATGTCTGGCCAACAATTTTTTGACGGCCCCTTCAGAAGGCAAAAGGGTTAGTTAAGGAGACTCTAACCCTTTTCCTTAACTGCTGCGGGGCGATATTCTCACTGCCTATGTAGTTTGTCTCTTTCTCTTGAAGCAGCACACCTCTCCGTATTCTGGCACTGTGTTGGGTAAAATGCCTGACGACCAGGTTGGTGGTCAACCTTTACTTGTAAGCTTGTGCAAGGTCAAAAGCACGTTCTCCTACAAGTAGATCTCACAGGATGCAATTTTAGCATAGGCAACTGTTCTGCACCATCTGGCACCTCAATAACTATAGCTTTATGGTAGATCTTATGAACCTAGTGGACACCAAAGAAGTAGCCAATCCTGTGGGCAAGTGCTCTATGATCTAGGTTAGGTTGCAAGCGTGACTTCAGCTAAGCTGCTCTCATTTGTTCGGCCACCTGTCACCATCTGAAATAGTTCAAATTGGCAGTTGGCATCAACACTGTCCCACGGGGCATCTGTACTGAACGTTTGGAAGGCCCAGCTATGTAGCCCTTACCTTACCTAGCCACAATGGCCTACATTGGCAGCTTAATCTTGACTGATGCTTACCAGACATCTCAGATATTTCTCAAGGGTCAAGCTTGTCAGCCAAGCGCCAGTGCTTGATTAATCATGATTCATGAATTGCTCTTCTAATTTGAATTGATGCCATTATTTCAAGGCATGGATTGCAATCGGTTGTGCACTGCAAGGGCAGCACTAAAGACGTCAACATGAGGCAGTGCTTCAAGCTACATTAGTGATGTGAGCACATTTATTCAGCTAACCTGCATCGAGCACCTGCAATGACGGGAAGATCACACCCCTATTCATCCCAGCGTTTTCAAGCAAACACGAACATACGCCTCAGTGGCTTCCTTTTGAGAAGGCCCGGCAGACAAGAGCCAGCAATTCAATCAAAGCAGGGGGAGCATCACCACCCATCACCCCAAGGCCGCCCTATCAGGTACTGCCGCGGCAAACAAGCAGAAATTGCAACCTAGTAGTTGGCAGTAAGCAAGGAAGGAGGCAACTGCCGGCCCAGTTGGCCGGGAGCAGCAGCACGCGCCCGCCCTGCGTTACTGCCCTCACCTTCCCCCCCCAACATGCTACTTGCCCTGCTGCTGCGCCAGCTCCCCAAGCAGCTCTCCCCACCACCGTCCAGCTGATCTCCCAGTCCCCACTGCTGCTGCTGCTGCTGCCGCTTCTGGCGTTGGCCGGGGCTTCCAGGGTGTGTAGAGGGATGCCGGGGCGAGGGCGGGCCTTCGGCCGGCCCATGAAAAGCGTCCCAGGCGTGCGGGATCTGCTGCAGCTGGGGCGGCAGCAGCGCCGCCTCATGGCCTTGCCGATGCAGGAACTCCAGCAGCAGCTCCTGCTTGCGCTCGCTCTCTTGCTGGCGCAGTAGGCGCTGCTGCCGTACTGCATGCAGCTGCTGCTTCTGCCGCCGAAGCTCCTCGTTGACAGGGTTCAAGGGCTGCTGCTGCTGCTGCTGCCGCCCCTGATGCATTGATTCTTGATGCCTTTGCTGCTCCTGCTGCTGCTGCTGCTGCTGCTGCTGCTGCCACCCTTGATGCATTAGTTCTTGATGCCTTTGCTGTTCCTGCTGCTGCTGCTGCTGCTGCTGCTGCTGCTGCCGCCCCTGATGCATGAATTCTTGATGCCTTCGCTGTTCCTGCTGCTGCTGCTGCTGCCTTTTCTGCTCACGCCGCTCTCGCTGCTGTTGCTCCTTCAGCTGCCGCTGCGCTTGGAGCTGCGCTTGCAGCATCTGCTCCTGCCCCTCACGCTCCAGCTGCAGCAGGTGCTGCTGGCGCCGTCGCTCGCACAACAGCTCTTCTTCCTGATGCCTCTGCTCTCTCTCCTGCCTGAGCTGCCTGCGCACCTCTAGCGTGCGCTGCTCCTGCTCCTGAGCTTGCTGCAGCAGCAACTGCTCCTGCTCCTGCTGCTGCTTCTGCTGCTGCCTTTCTTGCTGCTCGCTCTTTTGCGACAGGCGCTTGAGCAGGCGCCGCTCCTCTTCCTCGAGACTCCGTGCGCTCAGCAACAAGCGCTGCTGGTGCATGCGGCGACTGTCCTGGTCAATGATCCTGGACAGCCAACAGCATGGTAATAAAGTGGCAAGAGCACTGAATTCACGGAGTACAGGGGCAGCAGAGCTGGAGAGGATGGTGCTACTTACACCAGGGAGGAGTGAAGGGGCGCCTCGGGCCTTGGTGATCCCTGTTCCCTTGATTGAATTGGGGGAGTGCTTTCATGTCCTACGCAGCTTTTCTTTTTCTTTCTTTTGGGGCCCAGAGCAGCTGTACTCCTGAGCGGCCTGCTTGCCATGCTACAAAACTACATCTGGGCATGCTTGCAGGAGGCCCCCCTTGGTGCCATGCACCAGCTTCACCCTTTGTGAACATGTGTCACCAACCCACCTGCACTTGCTTGAAGCGCTGACAGCCATGAGCCTATCTCACACACAGGCAGGCAGGCAGGCACACACGCAGTACCTGGGGCCCTGGGCAAGAGGCAAGGTGATGCGCGATCCCAATGGTCTAGAGTTGCAGAGTCTGCCCCTTATTGCAGCCACACTCATGCATGCCCTTGCGTGCATGCCCTCCCCTGCCCTCTCCTGAGCACGCACGCATGCACGCACGCATCTCCCCCACTCCCCTTTTTCACACGCACACACACATGTCAGTGCTCACATACACTCGTTCACATGCATGTAAGCGCACACACAAACTGGCGCACACACGCCCATGCCCACACATAAGCACACAAATCCCTAAGTTACACCTCTTGCAGAAGCAAGGGGGCGTGTTGGAGCGCAGGCAAGCCAACGCGGGGGTTGCATTAGAGCGTGGGCTGTAGCCCGCGCGAACCCACCATAGAAAGGTCAAGGTGCGCGCGCGATCATGCTGGCTCAAGCGTGTGTGTGCCGCAAAAGGCAGTCAGCACCGCCCCCAGCCCTTGCACCACGGCCCCACACACTCACTGGAGGCGGTCCAAGCGCGCGTCCTGCTCCAGAACCTGTGCCAGCGTCGGCGCCGCCATGTTAAACCCTGCCAGGGCCTTGCCCTGCCGCTCCCGCTGCTGCTGCTGCGGGGGGACCTGTAGTGGTTGCTGTTTGGGCACAGATTCTGCACGCAGGGCCTGGGCAGCCGCAGGCGCGTGAGGCTGGCGCAGGTGCGTGTGAGGCTGAGGGCCGGCGTAAGGTGGGGGCGGAGGTTGCCGCTGCGGCGGAGGCGGGTGCTGGGGGGAGGGGGGACGGTGGCAGGCGGGCGTGCGCCGAGGG
>LFCJ01002888.1_pt1 | contig 12488 bp, 12 predicted proteins | sample 643141 | NCBI WGS metagenome assembly LFCJ01 (sample SAMN03766243, study PRJNA286221) | soda lake metagenome | biome: soda lake; feature: Kulunda steppe; material: water; isolation source: sample B1-Br-g2 brine of Lake Bitter-1 | place: Russia: Kulunda steppe | collected 2010-07 | reverse complement strand
GCTCGGAGGCGATCTACTGTTTGCGTATCGAGCGTGTTGTCTGGCCCCATTGTGGATGTATACCTCTTCGCAGCGTTTGAATGTTGCCCCCGCAACTGTGAGCCAGGCAATCTTCCTCTTACACAGAATCAAGGAGAAAGCCCACGACTTTAGCCAGAGCTTCGGTCACCAGTGTGGTCTTGCCAACTCGTCGTCGACCGTACACAACGAGCAGTTGACGCTCATCACGAGTGAGATGCGAAGTGAGCCAGTGTAGTTCTTGCTCGCGGTTTATCATTATGCAGGATGTAATATGATTGCATGCATAATAACTGTCGCGTTTCAACGTTTGGACGAAACCCAGCGACCCTAGTCGTCTGCAGGAACTACGTTACCGTCCTGAATTCGACGCTCGGCCTCGTCGCGATCTTCTGGATACCCGATGTCCATACGCCAACCCTCCAGGCCAATCGCATCAATTGTCCGCCCCGATCGAATCAACAGATCGATCGCTTCACTAATTTCGTACTCGCCGCGGTTCGACGGCTGAACCAGGTGACACGCATGGAAAATCGCCGGCGAAAACGTATAGAAGCCAGTCATCACGAGATTCGACGGTGGCTCGTCGGGTTTTTCGATCACATCTGTGACCTCACCGTACTTGTTGGTATCACAGACTCCATACCGTGAGGCTTCGTCCCAGTCGACTTCCTCGACGAGGAAGGCCGCATCCGCACGATCTTCGCGCTGTCGACGCACGACATCGGCCAGATTCGCCTGGAAGATGTTGTCGCCAAGAATGAGCATGAAGTCGTCGTCGATGTGATCCTCCACAGTCAACAATGCGTGCGCGAGTCCCTCTTGATCACGCTGATGGGCATACGTGATCTGAACACCCTCGTATTCATCGCCGTAGTGGTCGATAATCACTTCTTTGAGATACCCTACGACGACCACGAGTTCATCCGCACCCAACTCGACGAGCTGGTCGAAACAGTGAGTCAAAATCGGTTGGTCGTCGACTTCGACCATGCCTTTTGGTTTGTCTTCAGTCAGTGGACGGAGTCGCGTGCCCTCTCCGGCAGCGAGTACAACAGCTTGCATATCCAATTTATACAAGTCGGTATACAAATATACACTGATATATTGAATCGTATCGAGATCAGCGGATTTTGCCGATCATGTACTCAGTACAGTTGATTTCAAAGCTAACTCTTCGCGGAAGAGTGTGTACAGTCCACCGAACACACTCACAAAAACCACACACACGACGACACTACCCCAGTGTATCAGTGGTATCGAAACCGTTGACTCGCCGATCGCTCGGAGCCACATGGGCAGTACCAATCCAACGCCGAGAACCCACAGTACAACCCCACTCACGAATCCGACTCCGCTCGCCGTCAAGATGTTGGAGTCGTCGTCCCGATTCGGTAGCCACTCGAAAAGAGGTGCCAAAACCACACCGCCAACCAATCCAATCGGACCAAGCAGCATGGCTCCGAGGAGTCGACTGTCGCTTCCGACTACTTGACTCACTACCCCAAACGATTCTTGAATACCAACAACCAGCGTCATCGCAAGCGTCGCATACACCGTCGCACTGAGCGTCGCAATCCCTACATTCGTGATTTGACTAAGCCTCCAGCGGCCGGTTCGCACAGCCCTGTGAAACTGAAAGCTCACCCAGTATGCTGCCACTGAAGCCGAAAACAGTGCAATCGAACTAAACACGCTCACCAGATACTGCCCACGGACAAACGGCCGATCAAGTGTGTAATGGAACGCAAAGAGATCAACCCACGAAGAGTGGTGGATCGCACGCAGCTCCGTACTAAACAGGGGCACAATGTTGTGGAAATCCGGAGCAATTCCCCACAGCCCACCTACCGGGATCAACCACAGGCCGTATTCGCGAGGAATGTCGTATCGCAACCAAACTGGGACGGCAACTACCAACAGCAGTGACGCGCCCACCAGAAAGTGTGTGATTGCAGGAGCCATCTTTGGTTACTCGTTCAGTGCTGTCTCACGTTCGTCTTCAGTCTCGAAGACATCTACCCACAGATGGAGGTCTCGGTAAGCGTTTTCTCGTGTTGGATTCTCAGGCGGTACGCCCCGATACAATAGGTACTGTACTCGCAGATCTTCACCAGTCTGTGTCGGGGTTAGTTCGTGCGTCTGGTGCCACGTTTCGTTGTGTTGAAGCGTCGTCGACAACTCACCGAGGCGTTCGCGCTCAACCACGACCGTTTCGGTTGTACTCTCTGCAGTCGTATTCGTGGCTGTCTCTCCGCTGTCGACAGCACCGCTCGCAGAGTCGCTCTCGACGTGTTCGACAACCTGTAACTCAATGATTACGGTGTACTCTGTGGTCTCGTGTTCGTTGTTTCCAATTCCAACAACAACTGGTGCTGACTCACCAACAACGAAGGTTGTTGGATAGCCATCTGCGACGAGCTCGCCGTCGTCGTCCTCGGTTAGAATATAAAACTCCGAGAACTGCTCGCCCTGTGGCGGCACTGCAACTGCAAACGCCACACTCCCAACCGCAAGGAGCACGCTCGCGATCAACACGATATTCAATATGCCATCAAGTCGAGTGTCTGGCTCGAACAGTTCTGTCCGGCCGGCGTCGATCCACTGTTTGTATGGCACACTGAACTGTTCGTCGGCCGGGAGCACCGCACGTCTGCGGGCCGCCACAGCCGTCGAAACAAGCGTAAAGCCCGCCACAGTTACCATAATCGGTGTCAGTCGAATCCCCCACGGTGTGAAATTTAGAATCAACCCCAGCAACGGGACGATGGCAATACTCAGGCCGAATGCAAGTGCCACTCGTTCGATGCCATCGATACCGGATCGATCTCGGTTTGTGATAGCGAAGCTACTGTCGTCGGTGTCAGTCCGTTCTGGCACCCCCTCAGAATCGCTTTCTGTTTGTGTGACCGGTGTTGATTCCCCGTCGGAATCATCAGCAACGGGCGACTCGCCGGCTTCCGGAAACAACGCGGCAATAAACGCATACCCTGGTAAAAACAAGACGAACGGCAGTCCAAACAGAATTCGAAGCGGTGTTTCGTTGATCCACGGAACAAAGACGACGACACACGTAAGCAGCGTCAACACGACAACAGCCGCTAAATCTGCAGGAAGGTCTCGAAGCTGAGCTGGCAACAACAATCGCAGCTGCTTCCGTGAGACCATTTATACCTGATTGCCAATCATAGTGTAAAAACAAGTCGGTCTGGCTGGATATGCTCTTTTGTGTCTTGTCTCACGAAGACTCTGCTCCAATTATTTGACGTGCAAGTTCTACAGCCCGTTTGGCTTCGGTTGATCCTGTGGCTTCATCTGTTGGTGCAAATGCGACATGTTCGAATGATTCTGTGAGTGTCTGGAGTGCATCGAGCTGTTCGATATTAGCCTCTGAACAGGCGTTGTACCATTCCCAGTGTGTGGCTGTTGTCGGACTGTCGATGTCTGTACTCACTGCGCGTCGAACAGCCACATACGCGATCATCGTCGCTTGTCGGTACGCTCCGGAATTGAGCCGATCTGTTGCAACAGCCAACAGCTCTTGATTTTTTGCAGTATTCAAATTGTCCGAAATAGGCATTCCGGTATCACCATTATCACTGGTTGTCGACTCACTCGAAGTCTCTCGCAGCCACCAGCCAGCACCAACAATGACCGAAATAAATCCGATGCCACTCCCCAGACCGATTAGTATTGCATGCGTCCGCTCTAATCCGACTGTTTCAAGTAGCGTTTCTGGGAGAGTGATTGTCGTCGCCTCAGTAGTCGTGTCGAGATGCGAATTTTCACCCTCAAAGGTAGTTATCACACGTAGTCGACCGCCACTGGCTGTGTCTGCTGGGAGTTCGAACTGCTCGGCAAACGCACCAGTTTCGTCTGTCTGGACTGTTCCGAGTTCCTCAGTTTCCGTACCAACTGATAGTTCGGCATCCGGTATCGCACGTCCATTCGGTGTTTCAAACGTGCCTTCCACCGAGAGTTGTGTTTCTCCCTGTGGCCCTTCGATTGATGTTGCATCCACTGTGAGGACCGGCTCTGTTGGTTCGATCTCGATTTGCTCGGTCCATGTGTCGCCAGATAGTGCTCGTGGTGAACTCGCTAATTGAAGTTCGACATCCGTTTTACCAGCAGAAACAGTCGCTGGGATTGCTTTCGTCGTGTCTATGGTTCCGTCTTCAGTTGTTTCTGTTGGTGTTAGTTGGTGTCCATCTACTCGAATCTCTATCGGAGTGTTTGGGACTGCTTCTTGATTCTCCGTGGTACGCAATGTCCCATCTATTGAAATCGGTGAGGAAGCACTAGCTTCAGTACCCAGATCCGTGATGAAAAACTCCGTTTCTGTATTTGTCACGGATAGGGGTACTGTCGTCTCATCGTCGAGAAAGACTGTGTCGCTTTCTGGTTGGTATTCGACGGTAAACTCGTCAGCAGCTTCCCACGTTCCAGCTGGTTCAACAAGAATTTCGAACTGCCCATTTGAGTTCACCTCGACGCGATAGGATTGTTCTCCAAACAGAATCTGTGCTTCATGCCGATTAACAGATCCCGCCGCTGGTTCGATCTCACCAGACAGCGTTACAGCATCAGTAAACGCCACTGTAGTTCGATTTGTACTCACAGACAGCGTCGTCTCAATAAACTCTTCGCGAGAAACAGTTTCACTCGTTGTTGCGGTGTTTGTCCGCCGCTCGTCGATACTAGCGGTCCGTTCGGAGTAATCCTGTCCTGTCGTGTTTTCGAGTTCGTCGTAGTCCTCAACTGTACTCCCACCTGCAGCATCGACACGCTCGCTTGCATCGATTAATTCACGCGCATGTATCCTGGCTTGTCGGGTATCGCCTTCTTCACGAGCCGCTTCATATGCTTGCCGTGCTGTTTCGTAGTCTTCGAGGGCGTCGGTATACTCTGCTTGGTCGGACTGGACTGCGCTAAATAGCTCGGCTTGTTCTTGTTGGTCGAGTTCTTGGGCTACATCAAGATACTGTTGTAACTCACGGTCGTACTCATCGCCAAGTGCCTCGCGTGCCTGGTCGTAGTCGCCTGCTTCAGCATTTGCTAGTGCTTCAGCGAGATTCCCATCCAATGAGCCTTGCAGCTGTTCAGCCAATGCCGCAAGATCTGTGTCAGATTCGATTGTGGCAGGATCACGATGTGGAGGTGGATCGTCCGTACTGTTTGAACTCGATTGTACTGCACTCGATATAGCTGCAAATTCTGTACTCTCTGCGTGGCTAGTTAGTGGCTCTTCGCTAAAAACGGCTGTTAATGAGCTACTTTCTGGTTCCGATAGACTACTACCGCTGTTTTCCTCGAGGCCAACAGAGACCCCTACAGCACCACCGACGAGCATACCCACTATCCCGAAAGCAAGTACGATTCGTATTGATGTACGCCGATAGTCCATCGGAAGGATATCCCTATTACTATCTCACAGTATATATGTTCTATTTTTTCAATACATCCCTGAAAGCGAAAGTACAATGAGCCTCTCTGAGAGTGGTCGTGTATGCAACTGACACAGCAGGCACGGACGATCGGTGCCATTGGCATCACACTCGCTGTGTTTGCAGTTGTTGTCAACGCTGCTGTATTGGTCGTTGGTGCAAGCCTAGTTTTCGGGTGGCTGCTTGCTGTTCAAATTACGGCTGTTCGACAGTTCCAGACGACCACAGAGACAACGACTGTTTCGATTTCTCCAGAGACAATAACGACACACACTGATTCAGAGATTCCCGTTACACTCACTGTTGAGCGACCACCGCATGCTGATTCAGCAACGATTTCGATCAGTATGTCGCTGCCTCCGGCTGCGAGTTCGGTCCCAAAGTCGAATCGGAGCCTCACGCTCTCAGCCGGCGAGACGTATGCGACAACCACAGTCATGCTCTCGGTTCCGGTCGCCGGACGGATGCAGTTCCCACAGCCCACTTGGACAGTTACCGAACCCCACGGACTGTTTGCTGAGACAGTCGAACGCGGGCCGACTCCAACAGTAACAATCGAGGCACCAACGATCCAGGACCTCCATGTCGGACGCGGCGGGACACAGGTGACCGCCTTCGGAGAACACCCGACAGACAAAACAGGCGATGGGATTACACCGGCCTCACTCCGGCAGTATCTCGATGGGGATCCGGCAGACCGAATCGATTGGAAAGCTACAGCGAGACTCAACGAAGCACATGTCCGTGAATACGAGGCCGAAAGCGATCTCGAAATTTCACTCATCGTTGATCATCGGGGCCAAATGGGGTACGGAACCGATACCAAAACGATGCTTTCGTACGCGCGAGAAGCCGCACTCGGTATCGTTTCGAATGCTGATGCGGTCGGCGATCCAATTGGACTGCTTACCGTTGGCGACGGAGGGCTAACGACAACAGAGCCAGCAACGACACAACCAACGGGATATGCACGTATTAAAGAACATATTTTGGCGTTAGAACCGACGCCTCGAGGACCGCCACCATCGGCAGTACAGCTACAACATCCAGAGTCCACTCGACAACTAACTCGTCGGCTCGCTGGTAGCGACACGGCGTTTGCCGAGACACTCCGAATTTTTACTGCGGATGCAACGAGCTATATCAGACAGGTTGAATCAGATCCACTGTATGAGGCTGTTCAGTATGTTGATGCCACAACTACTACGACACAACTAACAGTGATTGTAACGAGTGATTATAACCGCTCACAACTTCGTGAGACGGTCCGGACAGCAGTCCGCGGTAACAATGCAGTGTTAGTGTTTCTTACTCCAGAGGTGCTGTTTGAACCGAGCGGACTGAGCGATATCGACCAGCTGTATGACCGCTACGAGAAATTCGAGGAGTTTCGAACACAACTCGAACGGCTCGGACCGGTTGTTGCGTATGAAATCGCCCCTGGTGATCGACTTGCTGCGGTACTTTCGGCCCGTAGCCAAACAGCAAACAACAACACCCGAAATTCCTTGCGAGGATTACAATAGATGACCGAAACCGATCGTTCCACTTCCGCACGCACGCACATTGAATCCAATTTATCAACACAGAATGGTATGCTCCGTCTTGGAGCCATCGTTGGGTTTGCGATTGTTTCCTGGATCACTGCTGGAATCGCTGGGCTTGGTATCGCGGCCGTCGTTGGCATCCTTGCGTTTAGTGTTCGGCCGATCATCACGGTTGGATTTGCTCACGCAGGGCTTGTTATATTACTGCCTGAACTCGCTGACATCTCGTCGCTGGCTTCTCTCGCGGTGTTTGAGTTGTGTTTGGTTGGTATTCTCGCCAGCCAGGAGTCCGTCGATCGACCGACAATCGCACTGACCGCTGGGATCGCAGTTGCCCTCGGTATGAGTGTTGTCGCTGTTTTTATTTGGACAGACTTGTTCGTCGCTACTATGTTCCTACTGTGTTTTGTGGGGGTTCTTGGATACGGAATCCATCGATATGAACGGGTTTCGTTGGGGTTGGTTGCTGATTCGACTGGAAGACCACAGGGTGATTCACGGTGAGTACGACAACTCCAGAAACGTCTCCCGACGACACTTCAGATAGTCCTTCAGAGACTGACCAAGACCTAGCGGCTCAAATCGAACTGTTGGCTGCCGAAAACAATCGTCTCAGAGAGCTCCTTGCTGCAAGCCAGCGCAGTCAGTATCGCGATACTGCCCTTGGGTTGGGTGCTGTCGGAGTCGTCTTTGTCGTGGGTGGATTCGTTGCTCCCACAGCTGAGACAGTCTTGTTTGCACTAGGCGGAGTTGGTATCTTTGGTGGGATTTTGACGTACTTTCTTACGCCTACTCAGTTCATTTCGGCCGATATCGGCGAACAGGTCTACACGTCCGCTGCAGTAACGTACGAACAGCTCTGCAGTACGCTTGGACTCTCAGACCGTCGACTCTACGTTCCAGCCGAACAGACTGACGCCTCACCTACGCAGGCAGCTTCTGGATGGCTCTTTGTCCCCCAAGATCCTGATACCGCGCCACCAGAGCCCTCCGATCTTACCCTTGGACTCGTCGTCTCGGAGTCCCATCGTGGTCTTGCAGTTCGTCCGACTGGAAGTGGGCTGTTTTCGAGTTTCTACACCACACTCACAGAACCACTTGGAACAACACTACCTGTCTTGTGTGAGCAACTTTCGGATGCCCTAGTTGAGGATTTCGAACTCGTTGAGTCTGTTAACTACGATATCGACCGTACCGATGGGCGGATCTCAATGGCGTTTACCAACCCATTGTATGGTGATGGGACACGGTTTGACCATCCCATTGTTTCATTTGTGGCTACTGGGATTGCCACTGGGTTACAGACGCCGGTCGATATCACTGTCACTGAAGCCGACCCACTGCGTGTAACATGTCGGTGGGATACTGAGACAACTCCTGACGCCGACGGAGAAGAGTGAACTAATTGGCTGGTTCGCTAGCCGGCGGCTGGAACGATGCTTCGCTTCCCGGTGTCGGGATTGTGTCAATAATTTCTGTGAGTATCTCACGTGTCGACCGATTGCTCAACCGGGCATCGGTATTCCTGACGATTCGGTGTACTAACACTGGCTGGACGAGTGACTTCACGTCATCCGGCAACACATATGATCGGCCCTGTAGGCCAGCACGTGCTTTCGTGGCAGTCAAAAACGTGAGTGTTGCTCGTGGAGACCCACCGTGTTCGATACTCGGATTGTCTCTCGTTGCGTGTACGATATCCAGGATGTACTCTCGGATAGGTTCTGAAAGATAGATGTCTGTCACTGCGTTTCGCGCAGCCAGTATCGTCTCGGTGTCAACAACTGAGCCGACGCTTTCCGCACTCAGGTTTGGTTGTTCGTCGAACCGGTCGAACAGTGCTGATTCGTTTTCACGCGAGGGTAAGTCGACTGTGTATTTCAGAGCAAACCGGTCGCGTTGAGCTTCTGGGAGCTCGAATGTCCCATCCATCTCTATTGGGTTTTGTGTCGCAATGACCACAAACGGATCTGGAAGCGCAAGTGTGTCGCCATCGATTGTTACTTGTTGTTCTTGCATTGCTTCGAGTAGTGCAGACTGTGTTTTCGGCGTTGCACGATTAATCTCGTCGGCGACAATGACGTTGCCAAACACGGGGCCTTTTCGAAGCTCAAACTCACCCGTATTCTCTCGGTAGATCTGTGTGCCAGTAATATCTGCGGGCAGCATATCAGGCGTCATCTGTATCCGGTTGTATGCAAGACCCGTGGCTCGGCTGAATACGTTCGCTATCGTTGTTTTTGCGACACCAGGGACACCTTCTAACAGTACGTGCCCACGAGTCAACAGCGCGATCGTCAGTCCTTCTACGACCTCTTCGTTTCCAATTACAACCTCGTTGACTGCGTCTGTGATTGCTGAATAAATAGACTCAACAGCGTCTTCGGCAACGGTACGCTCAGACGGCGACTCACTCATTGTTCTGTTTGTCTGATTCTTGTGATAAAACTCCTCCTATGATACGGTCGATCCGATCGTCGTTCCACTCTGGATGTTGTTTTTTGAGATGCGCTTTGAGTGCCTCACGGTCGGCCCTCGGTGAGTTGTTCGGCGACGATCGATCTGCTGAGACTGCTGTCGGATCAACTCGTGAACGTACCGCAGTGAGTGTTTTTCGAACACTGTTGTTGAGCCGAGTTTTGTGACGACTCTGGATGAGCAAAATCAGCCCCACTATTCCAACAAGACTGCCAGCAGCGAGCACTGGTGATGAACGCAGTGCCAACAGCAAACTTACTGTCGCGGGTATCGACGACGAGTGACTTTGATCGAACAGTGTCGTTGTTCGGTGACCAACAATTGTCTCTGCGAAGACACGGTTGTCCGGCTCATCGAGCATCGAATTGATGAAGAGACTTGGATCTCCGATAACCACAACGGTCCCGTCTCCGAGTGATTCGACTGTTACGATTGGATACTGTTGTCGGGTCGGGTCAGTTGGCTGTGATTCTGATTGACTGTAGTTTCCATCGAGATATGCGAACTCAGAACTGTTGGCAATCGGTGTTGTGTCTCCAGGAGTTACCGCGGTTGCATAATTGAGCGATAGTTGGTCGACACCCGCAACGAACTGATGGGTGCTCATGTTTGTTGCAATCGGGAGGGCCGATGAGCCGAGGTTATGTCGATCATCACGAAGCACCCGCCCGTCTACCCGCGCTGTTGCCCCGATATCATCCAACAGCTGGTTTCCGTGTGGTCCGTAGTTGTCCGCGATAATGACCGTCCCACCCCTGTCGACAAACTGCTGTATTCGGCTGCTGTCTGTCTCCGCATACTGCTCGTCAGGAGCGAGCACGACTGCAGTCGTTGTTGTGGGATCTACCGTCTCGTATCGTTCGGTCGTTGTACCGACAACGAGCTCACCGCTCGAGTCGGCTGTCTCTCTGAACTCCCCTGTTCCATCCCACTCGATGTTGTAGGGGTTGAACCCGGCGGTTGAGGTACTTCCGACAAACACCATGATTACTAACAGAGCAACAATAAGTCCCGCAAGAAGAACCCGTGGCCACGGCCATCCGAACGGTCGCCACTCGATTGTCCGTTGGCCATCTGTCGACATTCAGATCACCCCCGGTGGAAGAATTTCGAGAATCCGGCGAATGACAATGACACCGAACCCGACTAACCCCAATCCAATAACCATCCACAGACGCTTTCGCCACCGCGGTGTGATTCGAAACGGAGCCGTAAGTTCAACGACGATGAGAAGGCCAATCAACGAGAGGACAAAAAAGAGTTCCAACGATAGCGATCCCAGCAGCGACAACACCAAAATCACACTCAGCATCCACGCTATCTGTGCGTGAACAAACTGTAGTCGACGTGTTGTCTGCATTGTTTTGTTTTGTGTTACAAGAGGTTAGTAACTTATTGGCTCTTATCTATTTGACCAATTTGTGGGGGACTGCTGATCGTGGAATCAGTTTCTTTAGATGCGCTTTCGAGAAGAACGACGACGGTTTGTCCATATGGACGCCGATCTCGCCGGCCAGCGCGGCGAGGCCGACCCGTTGGATTGGTTCGGGCAACGAGTAGGCCCGCCGGATGAGATGGCCCAGCCGAATTTCCGTCGAGAGCGTCTCTCGCCAGGCATCCTCGTAAATCTCGAGCGAGTCGGGCCGATGCGGCTGGATGTGTCGGGCCGCACAGTCGGCGGCAGTCATCCCGTACAGAATCCCACCGCCAGTAAACGGCTTGGTCTGTCCCGCCGCATCACCGAGCAAGAATATCCGGTCGGTCGTCACCCGATCAGGTGGCCCAATCGGGATCGCCCCCGAACAGAACCGATCAGTCTCGACACCGTAGGCACTGGTTAACTGCTCGAAGCGTTCGGTTACGTCGTCGCCAGGCGGGGCGGCCAGCCCGTACTCGACGCCGGCTTTGCCGCGGGGGATGCGCCACGCAAAAAAGCCGGGGACCGTGAGATGGACGTCGACGTGATCCGAATGGTCGACTTCGTCGGTAAACGCGAGCACGCCGTGGAGTTTCTCATCTGGTTCGGGCAGGTCGACAGTTTGGCGAACCCGCGAGACGGGGCCGTCGCAGCCAGCGACCATCTTCGCCTCAAACGTCTCAGTGCCGTCCTCGCCAGCGACGCTCGCGGTGACTTCGACGTGGTCAGACTGTTCGTCGACGGCGGTTACGGTGTGTTCTTCCCGGACGTCTGCACCGGCCCGGCGGGCGCAGTCGGCGAGCGTCCGGTCCAACTCGACGCGGTCGATGACGTTCGATACTTCCTCGTTTTTATAAAATCGGTGGCTGTTGGCGTCGGGACCACCAGTATAAAAGTTCGCGCCGTAGATCCGATTCTGGAACAGTCGCTCGCGGGCCGAGTCGGGGACGAACTCCCAGATGTCGGTGCTCACATGGCCCGAACACGCGAGGGGCTCGCCAACAGTCCCTTTTTCAAGTGCGAGCACGTCATACCCTTCCTCAGCGGCTCTGCGGGCAAACCGTGCACCGGCAGGACCCACGCCGACAATAGTAAAATCGTACATTGTGCTTAATCGTGTGTGACTTTCTATTTCAGGCGCGCAATTCCAAGACTGGCAAACAGTAGTGCTACAACAGGGAGTACGACCGAAAGCGGTGTTTCGTCATCGATCTCATCTATTGAGTCATCATCAGCCTGTGTTGAATCATCTGTACCTGTCGTGTCGTCTCCACCAGCCGACGTATTTGGTTCAATAACAGATGGATCGTCGTCTGCCTCATCATCGTCAGCGTCTGGATCTGATTCATTTTGTTCATCGTTCGGCTCGTCAGTGTCATCTACCTCGTCGGTGTTATCATCGTCAGCGTCTGTTTCGTCGGAGTCGTCAGAACCATCATCGGTGTCATCAGAGCCATTGTCTGTCCCATTGGAGTCATCGGGGTCGCCGTCTTGATCTCCTCCAGAGGCTTCGCCGATTGCGAGTATTTCGTTTTCTCCTTCAATTTCATTCTCGCTTACCGCAACAACATAGACATTGTACGG
>LFCJ01002887.1_pt1 | contig 12488 bp, 19 predicted proteins | sample 643141 | NCBI WGS metagenome assembly LFCJ01 (sample SAMN03766243, study PRJNA286221) | soda lake metagenome | biome: soda lake; feature: Kulunda steppe; material: water; isolation source: sample B1-Br-g2 brine of Lake Bitter-1 | place: Russia: Kulunda steppe | collected 2010-07 | reverse complement strand
GCAGCAGCAGCAGGGCCAGAGCCACACCCTTGCAGTGCGCCCTCCACTCACCCTCATCCTGCTCACAGGGGTGCATCCCAGACCCAGGCTGCGCCGCTGCTGCCGCCACTGCCGCCGGCAGTACGGGCTCCTCAGACGCCTGCACACCCCGAGTGGCCAGTCGCGCTGCGCGCCGCTGCTCCCTGCCCACTGCCTCCAGCTCTGCCACTGCCACCTGCAGCCGTGCGTGCAGCGCCGCGTTGTCTGCACGCAGCTGCTCCAGAAGCGCGCCTGCCGCGGCCGCTGCCGTCAAAGCCTCCACCTGTGCTGCCCAGTCTGGGCGGCTCAGCCCTCCTGGCAGCTGCTGCTGCTGCTGCTGCTGCTGCTGCTGCCCCCGCGTCTCTGGCAGGCCGCCCTTGGCTGCACTGCCGCAGCAGCTGCCCTCGTTTGGCCCCCCATTTACCGCATCGGCCGCCCGCGCGCTGCGGGCAGAGGATGGCCTGGGCCCAGAAGGCCTAAACCCGTGGCCTTGACGCGACGCGGCTGCGGACGGCGCGCCGGCGGGCAGCACCGTAGCCGGCTTGTCGCCCCGCCCTGCCGCGCCAGGCCGCTTGCGGCCCCCCTTACCCCCACCCCGCTCCTCAGGCGCCCTTCCTGCCCCTCCTGCCAAGCGTGTGGCGCTTGCATCAGGGCTGTTGTGCCGGTCCCCCAAGGTGCGATGCCAGTCTGTGTGGGGCTCCTTCAGGCACGCTCCTGTGGCTGCCCTACCTGTGCCCTGCACCGCGGTCACCCTGCCAGCCGCTCTCTCCGTGCCCCCCTCGGTGGCCCCACCCGCCTCCGCCGCCACCAGCGCGGCCCGCAGCCTGTCCCGCCCCGCCGGCTCCTGCAGCATCCGGAGCAGCGCGTCCGACATGTCGCTGACGGCGCGCCTCGCCCGCGCACCCGCGCCCCTGCTGCCCTCCTCGGTGGCGCGCGAGGTGCCGTCCACGCCGTTCTCACCGGCCGAGTGCAGCCGCCTGTTTTCACTGCGCAGCTCGTCAACCTCCACCCCCAGTGCCCGCAGGTGGCGCCTGAGATCTGCCAGGGCCTTTGGGCTAAAGGGCGGGTGCAGAGTGGCCTGGGGGCTGGAGAGGAAGTGCGAGGGGACCCCCTGCGGGGCGGCCACGCCGTGCACGGGCTGCGCGCGTCGGGGCGTCGCCATGTAGGCCTGGGCAGGGCTGCGCAGCATGGGCAGGAGGGTGGCATGGGCAGTTCATTGATGGGCCACCCATGGCAACTACACATGGGAGCATAGTGGCAATAAGGAACAATGGAGGACGGCGTGTCTGGTCCAGGCATGCAGCGCGGGAGGGGCTGTGGTTCAGTGTGCGGTTCAACCCATGTGTAGGGACCAGCTGCTACGCTGGCAGTGCTGATGCGCACCCCCTCCAGGACTGCAGCCCGCTCATCCGCGTGCCGCCGCCTCCAGACAGGCCCCCATCCAGGAGCACTTGCCGCCACAAAGCGCGTGCCCTGCGACCATCCCTGTCTGCCCATCTGCAACCGCGCTCTCACATGTGTGCGCCTGCTCCTTAGCACCCACGCTACGCTGCTGCCGCCACCACACTGCAACACAGCCCCTCTCCTTCCCAGCGCACCTGGTGCCCCGGAGCACTCGCCTCGCGGCCTCCAGTTCTGCCGCAAAGTCCCCTGATGCGCAAACGCCCCCCTGCGCCTTCAGGCTGGCCACCTCTGCCTCCAGCTGCGCTGCCCTCGCCTCTGCACCCCGGATCCGGCCGGCAGCCAGGCTCGCTTCGGCCTTGAGCTGGGCTACCTGCTCGTGCGGCCGTGTGCACGCACATGCATGTGCGCTTGCAAGCACAGTAAAGCGAACACGCACGTGTGCGAGCGAGCGTGCGTGTGTGTGACATGCAAGTAGAGAAACGTGCTGCAATGCATGCCGCCACCTGATTGATTTGATGCGCTTGCTGCCGGCCTCGGCGCTCCCTCCTATGCTGGGCGTGTCAGACTCAGGACAGGGCAAGCCTAGAAGGGCGGCCGCTCCTGCATAGCACGCAGCTGCTGCTGCAGCATGGCCTCCCAGTGCCCTGCCTGACTCCTTCGCCCATGCACACCCCAGCTGCTGCGATGCCTAACAGAAGAGTGTGTGTGCTGCGTGCTCCAGCTTCCTTGTAGACACGCACGCACAGGCTGTACACAAACAGGCACACGTACACCCATGTGCACACTCTAGAACAAAGCTACATACCTCATCGCTGAGTCAAAGTACATTACCCCTTGGCACCCACCTCGTCCTGCCGCGCTGCCAGCACCAGGTCGCGCGCAATCACGGCCGCCTCCGCCGCCGCTAGCTCCGCCTTGCACTCGCGCAGCTGCCGGGCCAGCTGCTCATTGGCTGCCTTCAAGGCGTCGGCCTTGGCCTGCCGCTTCTCCAGAGTGCGCGCCAGTTGCTGCACACACAGTGCGGCTTTGAGGGGGGGCTGGGTGGGATGCGCGCGAGGGCCGCCGCTGGACGGCGCTGCCTGGGCCACACTTTCAACCCCAGGTGCGGCCTTTGCAACGCCAAGGAGGTGCTTGCTGGATCCAGGCCTGGTCGGGGTGTGTGTCGGCCAGCTGGGGGGCTGCAGCCCTGGACGGGAAGGGGAGAAGCTGCGGAGCGCGTGCCGCAGCTGCTGCTGCTCTTCCGCATGCCCTGGCTCCAAGCTGCACCGGTGCCCATGTGGCAGGTGCCGCACGGCTGCAGCTGCTGCGGCACGGTGCTCCTGGTGCTTGTGGGGAGAGGCAGCCAGGCGCTGCAGGGCGTCATGCCGGTTACGGGTGTGTTACACATGTCAGGGACGCGCGACAACCAGATCATTGCCTTTTTGAATCCTTGACTTGACACAATAGCGGCCACTTGTTCAAGGATTATTGAGGATGCAAGCTGTGCTCAAGTGCACGCTGTGCATGCAAAGAGGTTACCACGCGCCCAATCAGCACATCCAATGTTTATGCAATGCATGTGCATACATCAGGTGCAGGCAGAACATTCAGATTATTTTGCTCACTTTGAAGGACAGCTCTTTGGCCTCTATCTGGCTCTGCAAGTCCCGGATGCGAGCATCTGCATCCTGCAGAGTTTTTTCCATTCGTTGATGGGAGCTCATGGACATTGCTACTCCATTTGAGAATTTGCGTGCTACCAGATTTGAGTAGTAAGCTAGCTTGCTTGACCAGCCCGGAGCCAGAAGAAACAGCGCACAATTAAAATTATCCTTATTAATGAGATGCCTTAGCTTGCCGCATTCGATTGAAACCCTCTTGCTCTGAGCGTAACAAATTCCAACAAAATATCCATACACAACCCTCTATCCAGATTTTGGTCCATCAAGTCATTTTTTTAGATGGCATCTTCTGCCACACTGTACCATTGGCCTGGGGCATGGGGCTTGCCAAGTGTGTCCCCAGCCTGCCTGCAGGTGGAGGCCTACATGCGCCTCATGCAAGAAGAGTTTGTCGTAGTCACTTGCTCAACACCTAGCCAGAGTCCTACTGGTAGGTAGAAATGTTGCAACATGCATCCATGCACACAGCATGCCATGATCTGTCTAGATGCACCTCCCAGTTAGTGTGTAACTGATCAATCTGCCCCGGCAGGCAACCTGCCTGCACTGGAAAGAGGCACAGACATTTCCTCGGGGAGCAGTAATGAGTTTGTGTCCGCGCGGAACGCTATCCAACTGGCAAAGAGCACCATGAAGGATCTCGACACCAGCCTCAGTCCTGCCCAACGGGCTGTGCAGCTGGTGCGCAAGCTCTGTCTTGTTGCTGAATCCGTCGCTATGCACTAGTTACAGCAATCAATGGTCAAACGTGGCCATTCTCAGTTAGGGGCAGTAACATGTTGTGCCTCATGCGACCTCGGCCTCCATCCTTTAACCTGCCTTGCCGCAGGCTTTTGCCTCATTGTTACAACAGAGGCTAGAGGTTGCCACTGAGTTCAGCATTTGGTGTGAGGGCCAGGGCTACAAGGAGTACACCAAGGTGCGCCTAGCAGGCAGTCAGACTCGCTGTGCATCAAAGCACATACCCACACCTAAATATTGTGAGTACCTTAGCTGACAAGCTTTTAAATTTGACAGACCAGCAAGAGCATTTAATGGATAGGGTGTAGTGGCAAGTTTTGCATTTTACTGAGTCACAGGACAGACTGTGAGATGTTATGCCGTGTGCACACAGGACACTCCCAGGTTTGACCTGCCTTCGCCTGACCTCTATAGTAACAAGCTTTTCACTCTTCCATGCAGGCTGCCTTCTCCTCCCAACCGTTTCCACTCAACCATGTTGTCCCTTGGAGCATGAGGAGAGAAGCCTTGAAACGTTATAGCAACCTAAAATCAGACGAGGTACATCACCAGGTTCTGAGTGTTCTGCCAGGGGTTATCCATAGCCCTCTGCAGCGTTGCTGCTTACAACCTTGTTCCTACGTCATAAGTGTATCCTGTGGTGCATACTGCTCTACCAAGCTACAATTTGTAGCCTGGCTTTTGCCACTGCCTCCCTCTATTATGCAGCCATGGGAATTCTTATCCAGTGTGGTCAATCTGCTGGGAGGCAGCCAGCCCAGCCACGCCTGATCAGCGTCTGTTGCTTCAAAACGCAACACATCGGCGTCCACAGCCCTGTGTCTATGGCCAGCAAGGAGTTGGAAGCCATGACATTCCTTAACTCAGCAGGAGCACACACGGGGGTTGCTGACTGCTGCAGGTGTACGAAGCGGCATGCGAGGCACTCTCTGCCGTGGCTGACCGCCTTGGCAGCAGCAGTGTCAACCGCTTCCTGTTTGGTGCGCAGCCATCCAGTTTGGATGCCTTCCTGCTGGGCCACCTGATGTTCTACCGGCTGTCACCAGCTGCTGTTCCTGTGCTCAAGCAAAAGGTGGGCAGTCAACTGGCTTGTCAAGAATGGTGCTCCATGCTTTGGGGCTGGACTGAGGTTGGCTGTAAGCAGCGAGACACCCCGCTTCGTACTGGGGGCGGGCGCTGGCTAAATCCGCTTTGGTACATAACCTGATACATCGCCTGCTCAGGTGCTGCACATGGCTTGCAGGTAACCGCCCTCCCAGATGCTGCCTGCTGTTTGGAAGAGCAGTCCTCACTTCCTGAGCACCCAGCTCTTGTGCTCCTGAGCTTTTATGCTGTCATCAGCCTGTGCATGCAGGTGGCCTCCATGCCGGTGCTTAACGCATACGTAGACCATGTCCTGTCCCACTACTTCCGGGCCCCAGCCTCTCAAGCCAGCCCAGCGGCACCAGTGCAAGGGGAAGCTGATGCAGCCTCCTTTGCCTGGTCAGAAGCGGCCAAAGTAGGTGGCTTTGGGTCAACTGCCCTGCCCTCATAGAACTCTTACTATGCCTGTGCAGACACAAGGATCTGTTGACCAGCTGCCTCTTGTTAGTGGTTCCATGAGCGGGGTTGCTTATGAATCAAATACGGGCAAGACCTGCAAGCAGCTCATCCACCTGAGCCATTACCCCTCTTGCAGTCCCACTTCTTTGGCACCTGGTCAGCTACTTGCTCACCAGGCTTGGTTGATGGCTGTGATAGCCCGAGCACTTGTGACTCAAGCTCGGAGACCATGGGAGCAGCTAGAGTGCTTGAGGCTCTTGTGCATCTGGTGGCTCATACACATGCATGTGCGCTATGCCACGCCTATCGTCCAGGGCAAGAAGCAAGCCAAGCCCTCGGAGCCGACAGCAGCTGAGAAAGAGTTCAGGCGCAAGAGCTGGCACTGGCTTGCTGGAGCAGCGGTCACCACTGTGGGCTACATCCTGTTCAGCAATCGCTACCTGAGTGTGAGTTGCACCTCCTCCATTCCATTGTGCACAGCGCGTGACAGGTAGAAGCGCTGTAGTGCTCTGTCTCAGGGCCAGCCCCAGTTTTATTCCTGCAAGCCTGCCTGCTATACATGTGGTTTAGCACAAATCACAACCCCTTGAACGGGCCGCCCGTGTATGCCCTTCCTTGCTCGCAGTTAGAGCAAATGCAGGGGATGCTTGGCGGAGCAGATGAGGATGACGAAGATGAGGATGTGGATGATGATGAATGAAGTGCTGCCCCTTTGGAGAAGGCCTTGTGAGAGAGAGAGAGAGAGAGAGAGAGAGAAGAGGGCCCCCATACAGGATGAAAAGTTTGAGAAGTCTGCACGGACTGTTTTGCAGGCAGAGCAGTTGCTGAAAATACGCATTTTAAGGAGCACATCGGGCTTACACAGGTCATCTCATCCGTTGAATGTCTGTCCATTAGTTGACGATCCGAGCAGAGAGATCGGAGCCAACATCGATCTCGCGACTCTTGACGCAACAGGGTGCAGACACACCCGGATTTCATGTATTTTAGTTTCATCTTTCTCTCATCTGAGTCATAATAGTTGTTCCTTCGTGGTCGCTGAATTCGTTTTAATCAACCTGAACGATGGCTGACCCGGCTACCGAACCCCCCTCCGGCCCAGATCCGGGTACAAAGCTGAATCCAGAACGTAAGTCACTTCCAAAGCCTCAACAGCAGGAGCAAGCCTGGAAAGAGCCCGCAGGGAAAGCTGAAGATCAGGGACAAAGGCGGCCGCAAGAGATGCCGGAGGCAGCAGGGAAGGCTGTGAAGAGCCTCCGCGAGAGGCAAGTGCCAGAGCAGCAACAGCACCAGCCACATGAGGAGGTTTCGAGAAGAAAAGATGAAAAAGAAAAGAAGGAGGAGGAAGAGGAGGCCGGTGGCCTCAGCAGGGTTGCAGGCAAGGCCGCAGAGACAGCAAGTGAACTGGGACAAGCTCCCCTTGAAGGTGCTGCAGCAGGACTGGACACGATAGAGTCAGCTGTGGTGGGCTTCAATGATCAAGTAGGTGGAATGCCAGGCTTTTAAGGGCTAAAAAGCGCTAACCAGCGAGTACAGGATTTATGGCCGGTCCCCAGGATGTTTGTTGTAGAGGAAGGACATTTCAGCAGATTCAGAAAGGTGATAAGCTCCAGGCTTTGATGACGTACAGAAAGAAGCATGTGAGGTCAGGCAAAATGGAGATGTTTTATGCACACACACCAATACAAATACACGCGTGTACGCATACTCGCAAACACACACACACACATACACAAACACACACACGCGCGCACACACACTACTAAATAGAGCGCACTTTGCTCTGATGCTCCCAGATCCTGCAACCGACTGCGTCTTGGGCATGGTGGTTGGGGGTCACGCTGCCATACAACACTGCTGCAAAGTCTGGAACTGTGGTCTGGGGCTCCACCAAGAGGGCTGCGGACATTGGCGTGCAATCCATGCGCTGGGTTGTAGTAAAGAGCTCGGTGCCCATCACAAAGTGAGTGCCAGCATCAGCAGCACTGAGGCTCTGTTCTTGATTATCAATCACCACAAGTACGCCACTTTGATGCTGAGGGGCCGTGAGCAGAGCCTTGGGTCCGGCCCAACGCGGCGGCCTGCACCTCATGGCTCCATGGTGCTATTGCAGACATGTCATGCACGCGTGCGCAGCGCGCTGAGCAGTTCTGGTGAACCACTGCGCAAATTCGTGGCACACTGAGTACCTCCGGTGGGTCTGCACTCCATGTTTGTGTGAGTGCAGCTTGAGTGACGCGGCTTACCGGTACACACTTAAAGCCCTCCAGCGCGCTAACATCGGCATGGACGGCCTGGTGTCAGAGACGCCCAGGCTCATCAGGTGTGCGCCTGGGGCTGTAATTGCAGGACCAGGCTCCTGTTCGAATGGTGGGGATATGGTCCGACAGGAATGTTGCAGTGTGAGCAGGAGGGCTGAAATATGAGCAACATGACTGTGTTATGAGCAGGAGGGATGCAGCAGTAGGCTAAAAGTGGTCCAAGCAGGATGGAGGTTTGAGAGAAAGGTCATTCATTCTGATCAGGAAAGCCACAATTTCAGAAAGAGGACTGTGATCTGTCTAGGGGCATTGAATTCTCCAGCTGTATGCCTGCCTTTAAACAGCCATGATCTGCAGGACTGGGACGGTGGGTGACCTTGCACACAGGGAGACCCTCGGATCTGCTGCTTTTGAGGCGGGGGCAGCACAAAAGGATGAGTCAGGGAAGCCCAGACTACCTGAGGTCCGTGCGTGCACGTGCTTGCTTGTGCGTGCGCACGTGTGCTGCGTTTGTGCATGCTTGTGTGTATGTGCATGTACAAATGTTTGCACTTGTGTGGGTGAGCAAACAAAAGGGTACTTTTCGTAGAAAGTGTGGGGATGTGCCCTTGCGGTGCTTTCCAGCTTCGAGAGCTTCTTTAGCCTGCGTCAGACAGCTGTTAAGCCAAAAGCGCGTCAAGACCGCCGATTGTGTAAGGGTCGACAACAGAACTCTATGGTCTCGTCCTTGCAAAGCTAAGCCCCGCCCAGGAAATCACCCATGGCTGCTCAGCAGGCAACCGATGTGGCTCGGGAGGCAAACCAGGCGCTCCACCGCGTGTTTCACAAAGATGATGTTGGCGAGGAGGATGCCAAAGGCACTTTGCTGATGGAAGCCAGGTGGGCTAACAGCTCATGCTTGAATACGTGGCGCGCTTGGGCATGCAATGCATGATGCAACTCCTACCAGTCACAGTCCAGCAGGCATAGGTGTTGGTGTGCAATGAATGCAAACAAATTGAGGCAGCGTGTCACATATTCAGTGCTCCAGAGATGAGGCCCTGGGCCATGCATGAGCTGAAACTGGGTATCAAGTCTGGCGCGCAGCTTATTTGGAATACGCCAGGCACATGTTTTATACTGCCACTGTATCTGATGCCTTGTTGCAACAATTGGGAGGCTGACACCTTGTTTGGGGTTCATTATCTGCTTGTCAACGCCAAGTGAATGAAAGGGAGACAGAGGGGAAGACAGAGGGAGAGGCAGAGTATGAAAGGCAGGGGGGGCAGGCAGAAAGGCGGGCTCAAAAGGAAAATGAGTCAAGAGCATGCTGGGGAGGAGGGGGGATTGAGAAGGTGAAGGAGCGCATGCACCAGTAGCCCAAGATGCAAGCACCGCGCATTGCCGGACTACTGCGTGTGCTTGCACATTCCTGATGGTGGTCTTGCTGTGCAGCTGTGTTGCCTTTCCTTGGTGCTCTCTGAAACTGTGATTAGCTAGCTGAAGGTGCCACCCGGATTTGCACGTCCACAGGCAGGCAGCTTTCAAACACAATGCGTGCAATCTGGGCGTGTCAAATTGCTTACACTCCTAAACCACAACCTGCGCCCTTCACTGCAGGCTGCTTGTCTGGCATGCATGGCTACTTGTGGGGCTTCAAGTCACAGCGCTGCGCAGCATGTTGCAGGTAGGGAACACAGAACCAATGGCGCATTGGGTGTCTTGTTGAACATTTAGACACGCTACCAAATTACTGCTGGAATTTTGATGCTGAAGTATCTAACCGCTTTTGCCTGAGCCTGTTGCTGTGCTTCTCCTGCACTTCCACCAGATCGCCTGTCTTTGAAGGAGCAATGCCCACTGTCTTGCCCATGCTGCAGGTGATGGAGGGCATGTTCACATGGGTGACAGCTGCTTGGGTGCAGCTGGCCACGGGCTTTGCAGTCTTGATGGCCATGGCAGCCATTGCCCCCCTGGTGCGCAGTAATGCAGCCTGCTTGCCGTAGCCATGCTGCAGCTTGTACAAGGGATGCATGCGCTTTGTATCTGCGCCAGAAGCAAGAACGGGGTTGCCTTCGAAGAACTCCGCCCTCCTTGTCTGACTGCAAGTACTGGAGGATAGTAGTACCCTCTCTGCCAGGCATTTGGGCTTATAAACCTCTTGTTAGGACAGGGGCATCCATAAGTCATTAAGCTTCTTATAAAAGTTTAAATCATTTCAATTCCATTGCTAACTGGTTCATATCTGATGCCCCATAAGTCTCATGCCATGCAAAAGTCCATGCCATGGTGTAAAGCTTTATTGCACAAGGCGCTGCTGGCTCAAACAGCCCTCACATAGACAGCTTTCTTAAAACCACCCTGGGATTTGAACTTGTTTACTGTTGGATGTTTGTAAAGATTGACTGTATTTCAAGACAGTCAAGTATACTTGCACGCACAGGCTGGAGGCGCAGCGGCAGTGGCATGGGCGTCTCACTTTGTTCTGACACAGGTGTGTCTTTGCGAGGTGCCACCACAGTGCTTTTGTGACAATGACAACACTTTCATAATGGTTTGCAAATGTTGTTGTTGTCATTTCACACAACAAGCTCAAAGAGCGCTGCATCATTCCTTTCTCTCCTGTTCCTATGGTGGGAGAGGTCACACAGTGCCTCGGGCCCAGGTGGCCCCTTTTCCTTTATTGATGTTGGGAGTCTTTTCATTGCTTACATTTTTCTTTAAAAATGCAACAGCAGTGTAATGGTGCAACAGCAAGCTACTAGCTGCCCACTCTGGCTTGCCGTTCGCCGTGTGCTTCTATCCACTGTGCGCTGCGCGGGCATACTTGGCCCTACCACACACAGTCCCAGGGGAAATTTAACTCGAGACCCTGCACATTGAGCTGTGCCTTAGGAGTAATAATAAATGACATTCACAATGCTTATCTGCGCCTTGCTTTTGTGATATAATGTCCAGTCTCCCTATGCAGTGCAGCCGTTATCCAGTATGTGTGATAATTGCCTTTGCCCACACACTAGCACAACGCATAGGCTGAGATTCTACATTCTTCCTGCCTTCCTTTCCAGATTCTGTCGCTGCGCACGTATGAGGAGGCCATCCGCTCTTACTGGGCACCCCCGTTACATGGCCTGGCCTCGGGGATGCAGGAGGCTCTGAAGCCCTACCTGCAGGTTCCCCAGCAAGAAGAGCGAGGTGGGGCTGGCATTGAGAAGAGTAAGGCAAAGCTGGCAGTGAAAGAAGCAGAGTGAGCAACGGGTGGCGGCGCTGGAAGGTGCTGTCTGTGCATGTTATCGACAGTGCATTCTTACTCTTGGGGAAAGCTAGAGGGTCATCAGTGCGGTAAATCAGAAGTGAGTGCGCTTCCTTTGGGGCATATAGGCAGGAACAATTTGTACGACCGATAGAAGGACAGGAGACTATGAAGATTGACTGTACTCATGGAAAGAGCAAGGCAGATTACGGGAAGGACAGGAGGAGATATAAAATGCCATGCAGTGCTTCTTGTGTTTACGACAAGAACGAAGTAAGGCAAGTCTGGAGCTGATGATCATACAAGTAATGAAGGCAAGGGACGCCATACGGTGTGCTCACATGTTGCATGGCATTGAGTGATGGGGCAGCCACTTGCATGGTACATCTTCGGGCCTGGGTAGCATTCCAAAAGGGTGTCGCATGATTTAAATGCCTTGCCCTTGGCCGCCTGCTCCAGGGTCAACTTGCCCGTTGCAGAGCCGTTCGGAGTAGTCAATGTACAATAAAATTACTTAATCACGCCCTTGACATGGACAACTTGCTGGTGCATGCTGAACGTGAAGAATTGCAGCACACAAAGCAGGTCAAAGTTTACTTGCTTGTAGTGGCATCAGGTGGCCAGAATAACAACTGATTTCCAGTGCGGGCATGGAGATGCTGATGACTGCTCCCTTGTATTGGTGCAGAAGGTGCTGGAGAGCCTGAGCAGCCTCCTGCTGCTCCACTAGAGGGGGTGGAAGAGGAGTCGATCGTGGACAATGTGCTTAGCACTATGTCTCAGGCAGCAAAGTTGGGGGGCGGCTTACTCATGAGCACCGTCAATGCCAACAAGTCCAGGCTGGCTGCGGCGCTGGCTACTATGGAGCATTACACGCGCCTACTGCTGCCTCAAGAGCAGGTGGATGATGTGCGGCTGCAGAGCAGGCACACTTGCGCACACATAACCATGCACACATTGTTTGCGTGGTGTCGCAATGCAAATAGGTGGCAAACACAGCTAAAAAGTGCACACAAATAGAGCATGCTACTGAGCATGCTGGATTCCAAGCGGCTGGGTGGCAGATCAACCTCATATCAGCAGCGCATGCATGCAGCATGCAGCATAGATACAAAAACCAACACACTGTCACACACTTGTACGCGTGCACGGGGACGCAAACACCCATAGAAGGAAAGCAGGCCTCTAAGATATGTATCAAACCAAGTGTTACTCTACATGGCTGTCGTTTTGGCTTTCAATTTTAAAAAGCCCCTGTGTGAAGCACGATGAAGCAGTGCATGATCAGGTAAAGTATGATGCAAAGATACACAGATACATGTTTAAGAAGTAATGAGCGCGTATTTCTTCTACTTTTGTAAGTCCAGGGTTGGTGAGTTTGTCAAGTACGTGTCCGCTTGGCAAATGGTGTAAGTACATGTCAAGTGTCTGCTTGGCAAATGGGGTACTTGCATGAGACTCCTGCTGTGCTGAGTGCAGGCATCCAGCAATTGAACTCACTTTGAGAACTTACACCAGCTTGAATGATCTACCGGCTAGGAGGATATTCCATGTAAGCCACCTCTGGTACTTTTGTTTTCCTTTGATGCTTAATAGCAGAGAAAGGAGGAGGCCAGGCAAACGGGGGGG
>LFCJ01002886.1_pt1 | contig 12489 bp, 10 predicted proteins | sample 643141 | NCBI WGS metagenome assembly LFCJ01 (sample SAMN03766243, study PRJNA286221) | soda lake metagenome | biome: soda lake; feature: Kulunda steppe; material: water; isolation source: sample B1-Br-g2 brine of Lake Bitter-1 | place: Russia: Kulunda steppe | collected 2010-07 | reverse complement strand
TTTTGTCAATCTTCTCTCTCCACCCCCGCCGAGACTTCTTAACCAACAGACAGATGTGAAATCTTCGATTTTGTTGGTTAAGACGTTCGTGGAGGCTGATAGACTGGCTTATCGACTCAGATGAGACGATTGTGAGGCGACCAAAAATTTAGAATATATGTGCATATTTGTTACTGAGTGAACAATGGTAGTCAATGACCGAGTCGAGATGTTACAGTTGTCACTCGACCTGTGGCATCCGAACTGTTGGACACTTGAGGTAACGTCGGACCACACCGGGGGTATGTACGGTCATGGGGCGTTTACAACCGATGACGGAACAGCGATGGGAAGATTTACCCTATATGGAAATACGGCTGGCGATGTCCAGGAACTCATCAATCAAACAAAAGCGTCGTCGCTGACAGAGATGGTCTCAGTAGCCGAGCATAACCACAAAACAGATCCCAGACGATCCAATATTTCTACGCCCGGAAATGCTACGAAAGATATTTTTGTCGAGTTTAAATCGAAAAACAGCATCGACCACTCATTCGTTTCTCGTGGATTCATCTATGATGCTCCCGTACACATTCACAGCGGGCGTGAGTACTGGACCGTTATCACACACAAAGAGCGAGAAGCCATTACTGATGATCTCTCTCTGATTGAGGCGGAAATGGGTGCAGATATTACCATCCAGCAGATTTCGCCGTACCAGAATGCGAAAGCCCGTGTTGGGGAACGAGAGTTGCTCTCGGCACGGCAACAAGAAGTGTTCAAACTAGCCCGAGAGAACGGTTACTACTCGTATCCACGGGAAACAACGACTCGAGATCTAGCCAGCAAACTCAGCATCTCGAAGACGACGTTTCTGGAACATCTCAGAAAGGCAGAAGGGAAACTGTTAGACCCAGAAAACCACCTCTGAACCGCGTCAGTCTCAGCCCCGAGACACTCGCCTTGCTCGTCTGTAGAGTACACTCGATTGTAACCTCCCATGGGAGGCTATATCTTATACTTTGGATCGGCCCAATCTGCTCGTATGTTCGATCACGTAACTGCATTAGAGTGTACGCTCTGTGGGGAGACGTACCAACCAGATCAAACTATGTATACTTGTCCGAACCACGACGGTGTCTCGGGTGTTCTCGAAGTACAGTACAACTACGACATCGTCCTTGATCGGTTCGATGCCGACATCGATGGTGCTATTTCGAGCATGTGGAAGTATCAATCCTTTCTACCGGTCTCAACGGATGCGACGCCGGTGACGCTAGGTGAGGGGGGCACAGCACTGTTGACTGCCAAGACCCTGAGTGAGGAACTGGGGGTCGAGACACTGATCAAAGACGACGGTCGAAATCCGACAGGCGTGTTGAAAGATCGGGCGACCAGTGTCTCGGTAACAAAGGCAGTGGAGGCTGGTTTCGATACCGTCACCTGTGCGTCGACTGGTAACGCCGCCGCCTCACTCGCCGGCTATGCCGCGCGTGCGGATCTCGCCTGTCGTATTTTCGTGCCTGACGACGCACCGAAAGGCAAACTCGCCCAACCGCTAACCTACGGTTCGGACGTTCTCGCGGTCGAGGGCACGTATGACGAGGCCTACGATCTCAGCATGGCCGTCACCGATACGTTCGGCTGGTACAACCGAAATGCAGCAATCAACCCGTTTCAAGTCGAAGGCAAACGGACAGTCGGTCACGAACTTGCCGAACAAACTCGCGACTCGATACCGGATTGGGTCGTCTTTTCGATGGGCGACGGCTGTACCATCTACGGCGGCTGGAAGGGTTTCAGGGAGTTTGCTGAACTCGATCTCGTCTCCGAGACACCGAAGATGCTCGGTGTCCAAGCCGAGGGTGCTCGCGCCATACACGATACGTTCCACGGCCACTCCGGTATTGATGATATTGCGGATACGTTGGCCGACAGTATCTCCGTTGGTCGACCGCGAAATACGCTCAAAGCCTGCAAGGCCATCGAGCAAAGTGGTGGGACGTCCGTTGTCGTCAGCGACCAAGAGATTCTCGCGGGCGAGAAACTGCTGGGCCATACCGAGGGAGTCTACGCCGAACCCGCGGGCGCGGCACCGGTCGCGGGCGTCCGCAAAGCGCGCACAGCAGGAATCATCGACCCCGATGAGACTGTTGTCATCGTTGTTACCGGCAACGGTCTCAAGGATACACACAGTGCGTTGCAGGCCAGTGGCGAACCAACATCGATCCCACCGGAGTTGTCGGCTGTCGTCGAACTATTTCCCGATAGCTAACCCCTGCCGCCGTTTCGATTCGGGCGGTCGGGAGTCGCTTTCCCACTCTTCGTTTGATCGTAGCACCTGCCCTGATCGTGTAGCTGTTGATTTGCCGCCGTCGATGGCTACGGCCCCATTGACGAGGACGTACTCACTACCGTCGGCTCGTCTCAGTGGGTCTTCGTAGGTACCACGCTCTCGAACACTGTCGAGATCAAAGACGACGAGATCCGCACGATACCCTTCTTTGATCCGCCCCCGATTTGACAGTCCAAGAATCGCAGCAGGGTGTCCCGCGGCTTTGTAGACGGCTTGTTCTATCGAAAGTACTGACCGCTCGCGGACATATCGCTCAAGCACGCGAGAGAAGGCACCTGTTACTCGCGGGTGTGGTTTGCCGCCGAAGATGCCGTCGGTACAAATCGTTCCACGGGTGTCCACAATGAACCGACTGATATCTGTTTCGGCCATAACAAAGTCGACCATCGTCACGTTGAGATGTTCTTCAATAAGTAGGTCACACATCACGTCGACTGGCTTGCAGTCTCGGGCGGTCGCCAACTCGGCGATTGTCCGGCCCTGAAAATTGCCGCTTGCAGTCTGGGTAACCAGGATGTTGTCCCAGGTTCCTGCGGCACGAGCGAGGTTTTCCCAGTCGCCCGGCGAGTTGATATCGGCCGCAATCTCTGCGCGCGTATCGTCGTCGTCGAGTCGCGCTATGATTGCGTCCGTGTCTCCGGTTCGAGCCCACGGGGGCAAGAGTGCAGTGAGCATCGTCGAGCCGGAAGTGTAGGGATATTGGTAGAACGTGACCCGCTGGCCGCGATTTTCGGCCTTATCGAACAGTTCGAGCACATTTTCAGAGGCACCCCAATTGTCCTTGCCGCCGACTTTAAGATGTGATACGTGGGCCTGACAGCCGCCGCGGTTGCATATTTCGAGATACCGCTCGATAGATTCGACGACGCGGTCGGTCTCGTTCCAGACGTGCGAGATCATGAATGTGTTTCGCTCGGCTAGGGTCTCGGCCAGCGCTAACAGTTCGTCGTCGGTCGCGTAGGAACTCGGTGGGTAAATCATGCCCTTGGAGAGCCCAAATGCGCCGTCGTCGAGTGCCTCGAGCAATTCTGCCTGCAGAGATTGGATCTCTGCGTCCTCGAGCGGTCGATCCTCGAAGCCCGCGAGCAACGACCGAAGATTACCGTGTGGCGCATAATATGCACAGTTGACAGCGGGTGAGACGGCCTCGAGTTTACTGAGATACTCTTCGACAGTTGTCCACTGCCACCGCTCGTCGAGCGTTCCATCTAGTGGCTGTATGCGGGTCGCCCACTCGGCTTTTGACGCCGCTCGAACAGGGGCCACGCTCACGCCGTCTTGGCCGAGAACTTCGGTTGTGATCCCCTGGCTTAGTTTCTCGACGGCAGTTGGCTCGCTTAACAGGTGGAGCTCGGAGTGAGCATGCATATCGATGAACCCCGGTGTAAGATACTTACCGACACATTCAATCTCTCGGTCCGCACCTGCTGGCGTCTCCGCCACGCGACTTATGTGTCCTCCGTCTACGAGGACGTGTCCAGTCCACGGAGGGCGTCCGGTTCCATCGACGATTGTTGCGTCTTGAAATTCGATACTGCCGTCCATGTGTAGCGTACAACTGCGTCCCTAAAAGATCGGCCACCCTCCCATGGGAGGGTCCGTACTAAAAATCCGAGTTGGTGAATACGTAACTGCCATGAGCAGACGGATCAACAGCGATCGATTTAGGCGGCGGTTCGACGATTTCAATCGTATCGGGGCGACCGATCACGGTGGAGTAAACCGGCCCGCGCTTTCAGATGCGAATAAGCGAGCCCGTGATCAACTGATCGAGTGGTTCGAAGCGGTCGAACTCTCTGTTCGAGTCGATGAGATCGGAAATATCTTCGGTCGACGCGAGGGGACCGATCCCGACGCTGATCCGGTGTTATTCGGCTCTCATATCGATAGTCAGTACAACGGTGGACGGTACGACGGCGTCATCGGCGTTCTCGGTGCAATCGAGAGTATCGAAACACTCAATGATGCAGATATTCGGACGAACCGTCCCCTCGAGGTCGTCTGCTGGAGTAACGAAGAAGGGGTTCGTTTTCAGCCGGATATGCTCGGCAGTGGCGTCTACACGAACGTGTTTGATCTCGAGTACGCCTACGAACGAACCGATGAGGACGGATTGACGTTCCGCGAGGAACTCGAGCGGATCGGCTATCGTGGTGAGACGCCCTGTGCGCACGAAGATATCCACAGCTACTACGAGATGCACGTCGAGCAGGGCCCATACCTCCTCGAGAATGACTGTAGTGTCGGTGTCGTCGAGGGCGTCTATGGCTTTTCTTGGATGAACGTCTCATTTGAAGGGAAAGCGGACCACGCGGGGCCGACACCGATGCATCTTCGCAACGACGCGCTTGTTGCTACAAGTGACGTCATTCAGGCGGTCCGTCGACTGACCGCAACTGGCGGGTCGGATCTCGTAGGGACCGTCGGTTCGGTCGAAGTTGCTCCGAATTCGATCAACGTCATCCCCGAACGTGTCGAGTTTACTGTCGACGTTCGCTCTTACGACAACGCTGTTGTCGACGCAGCCGTCGAAAAAATCACACGAGAGATTGGCACTGCGGCCGAGCGCGAAGGGCTTGCGTACGATTTTGAAGAGATTATGCGAGTCGACGCCGATCCGTTCGACGCCGACTGTATCGAGCGTATCGAAAACGCCGCCCAGCAGATTGGTGCCGACTATATGCGGATAACGAGCGGTGCTGGCCACGACGCGAACTATCTCAACACGATCTGTCCGACCGCGATGATATTCGTCCCGAGTGAAGATGGAATCAGCCATACCGAAGACGAGTTTACCGAGTGGGACGAAGTCGTAACAGGGACGAACGTCCTGTTCCAGACGGTACTCGAGAGTGCTACAACTGACAGCCGATAGGATATCTTTGAAGCAGTGACTGTTTCTAGTTGCTGGTAAAACACCTAGCGATGGGTTTAGAGCGTCCATTCACGTATGCATCGTCCCTGATGTGGAGGGCAAAGATGTCCGTCCTTATGTGAGATTGTTCAAATCGCCCGAAAAGAGATCACTTCGTATTTCTAACTGTCTGATGTACGTATGTGCAACATTGATCTTTTAACCATGATTTCTGCTGTGCCAAATATACAAACAGAGGGTTATTATGAGATTGTCTACTACTGTTTCTGCATCATATTAATATGTACTTCTATGTTGCTTGCTGTGTGTTTCACTTTTGTCGGTAACGTTTCGTGGAACATCTCGTCGTCGAACACGCTTGTTGGACCGGAGACGGTAATTGCACCGAGTACATTCTCTTCGCTGACACAGACTGGAGCGGCAACTGCTCTGAATCCTCTTATCTCTTCTTGATCGTTATATGCGTATCCTCGCTCTTGAATTGCCTCAAGTTCTGTGTAGAGTTGTTCGGCATTGGTTATCGTGTTTTTTGTCGACTGATCCAAGCCATACTGATCAATAATCTCGGCAACACGAGCCTCCGGAAGCGATGCCAGAATTGCCTTACCGGACGCCGTCATATGTAGCGGATCACGCTGTTGAAGCTTTGATCGTTGATATTCGTAATCGGTTGCATTCATACCCGTCGCATGGTGAACGATGACGCCGCGGCCGTATTCTTCAACCACCAGATGTGCATACTGTCCAATATCTTTTGCGAGTTCGTCTACTTCTTTGTGGCCGATTTTGAATAACAAATTGTTGTTTCGGACGTACTCTCCTACGAGGAGAAACTGATGTGAAAGCCTGTACTGAAAGTCGGTTTTTGCGACTAGTTCGAGCTGTTCGAGTGTCTGTAGGTACGTGTATACTGTCCCTTTCGATATTCCAAGGTGGGTGGCAAGTTCGGTAACTCCCGCCCCATTGAGTTCGATAAGTCCTTGAATAACTTCCCATGCAGTCACGAGAGTTTTGAGTGATCGAGGAGAGTCAGAATTTTTGTTTGGCATAGTAATACAGATACTATGCTTCTATGTTAGTCTTTCTTACTCTATATTAATACTATATTTTAATTTTTGCGTATATAATTGTACTATATCTGCTTAATTTATTGTGTGTGGCGAGATGTCCGCTGACCGGCCATATTCGCTGTTCGAAATGTGAAAACATATTTTTCCGGCTAACGCCGCCATAGAGCCACCTATTTCTCGGAATTGGCCTGAACTGAGACTGCTTTGAAACCCGAATTTATCAGGATACTGGGCTACTTACGGCATGTTGGGGGTTGCACTGATCGATCACACATTGTACAATCGTTTCTCATTTCTCGTTTGAAATGCACAAACGTTTTCTTATTTAGCTAATAGCTAATAGTAATCATAGTTCTAAGCGAAATGCTTTTACTATAGGGTAGTAAGTGAGTAGTTGGTTGAAAGATATGCATAACAACCGAACTCGAAGTGATCAGACTGATAGCACCGTTTCCGATGCAAAACTGGCTGGTGAAACAACAAAGCTCACAACTGTCGACCGTCGGACATTCCTCGCGACGGGAGTGGGGGCGGCTGGAACTGCACTGGCGGGCTGTGTAGGTGGTTCTGGATCGGACACGTTTACTATCGGTGCGATTCATCCACTCTCAGGCGATGCCGGTGAGATTGGAGCGCGTATGCAAGACGTAATGGATGCTGGCGTCAGGGCGGTCAACGAAGGTGCCGATCTCGGCCCTCTTGTTGGAACCGCCGGTGAAGGCCTCGAGAATCATGATGGGGTTGAAGTCGAGATCGAGTGGCGTGATCACCGTGGTAGTGCCGAGCAAGGTCGATCTGAAGCAGAGGCCCTTATCTTGGATGAGGGCGTCGATGTCCTCTGTGGAAGCTATTTCAGTGGCGTTACCGACACGACAGCTGCAGTGGCAGACCGCGAAGGAGTTCCATTCGTCTGCGGCACGGCAATCAGTGCGTCCCTGACTGACCTTGGCTACGACTGGTTTTGGCAGGTTCCGCCACACAACGATAAAAAAGCCGAATCGATGTTTCAGTTCCTCAACGAATTCAACGCTGAGCACGACGAGGACTTAGAAAGGGTTGCAGTCATTCACGAAGATTCGACGTTCGGGACGGACGCGGCTGGGTACATGGTGGATCGTGCAGAGGAGTTCGGATTTGAGGTTGTCATGGGTCCCATTGCGTACTCCGAAAGCGATATTTCGTCATTCGCGAGTGAGATCGCTCAGATGCAGTCAGAAGACGTTGAAGTTCTTGTACCCGCCTCAAACCTTCGAAGTGCGAACATCCTGCTTGGTGATATGCAGACTGCTGACTGGTATCCAGAGATGTTCCTTACCAACGGTTCAGCGTATGTCGACCCATCGTTCCTCGATGATGCAGAACTTTCGGATCACATCTTTTCAGCAATCGAGTACGCTGACGACATGTTCGAGATTTACCCAGAAATTGGTGAGTACAACGATTACGCAGTCGAACACGGTGGCTCGTCCTTCGACGGGAGCAGTCTGCTCGGTTGGGGTGAGCTGTTTACAATCATTGGAGCGGCGAATAACGCCGAAACTCTCGGTGCGGACGATCTGAAAGATAGTCTAGACTCGTTGCGTCTCGAACCGATGGAAGGTGGGATGCCGTATCCCGTCGAGTTCAACGACAATGGATACAACGACGAGTCGTTCAGTTCGATCATTCAAAACAACGACAGCGAAATGGAGATGGTCTGGCCGTTTGAAGATGCTCAAGATGGGACGCTCACGTGGCCTGTTCCTGAGTGGGACGAACGATAACGGGGGATTATGTTAGAATCACTCTCGTACCTTCCCCAAACGATAGCCAACGGCATACTCATTGGCCTCATATATGGGTTAGTTGCTGCCGGGTTAGCAATTATTTGGGGTGTCGTTGATATCGTTAATTTTGCCCACGGAGAGTACATGCTGATTGCGATGTTCACAACAGTGATCGTCTCGAATACGTTTGGGATTGATCCGCTGTGGATGCTTCCGATCAACGTTGTTGTGCTTTTCGTGATCGGATACTACAGCTACAAGATCGTAATCTCACGGGTCATAGGCGGCCCAATCGTCGCACAAGTACTGGCGACGTTCGCGTTATTATTGATCCTCCGGTACGGAATGTTAGCGGTGTTCGGTGCCCAGACACGCACGCTCGATTCGTTTGCTTTCGACGGTCGAGTTGTAGTGGGCAGTTTTGCCGTCTCCATGCCACAGCTCGTGGCTGCGGTCTGCTGTGTTGGTGGCGTGCTTGGCCTCTACTACGTACTCAAATACACTGAAACTGGGCGAGCAATTCGAGCGACTGCGCAGGATCGTCAAGCGGCGCGTGTTCTTGGCATTGACGACGACCGTATCTTTGCCCTCACATGGGGTATCGGAATTGCAGCCGTCGCCGTCGCTGGCACGCTTGCGGCCACGTTCTACCCTACCCAGGCCGAAACAACGCCGGAAATCTGGACGATCATCGCTTTCGCAGCGGTTGCTCTCGGAGGGCTCGGCAGTGTCACTGCAGCGGTTGCCGGTGGCCTGGTTATCGGTCTCGTCGAAAACTTGGGTGTTACGTACATTAGTTCCCAGTACCGGTCGTTCTATATTTTCGCTGTGTTGTTGCTTGGGCTTGTTTACAGTCGAGAAGGGATTCTCAATTGGGTGAGCAACGAATGAATGGACTGTACGTAGATCGATACCTGGTTTATGACTGGAGGGGTTGCCTATGAGTGTCGTCGACTGGTACCCTGGTGGACTCAAGCGTCTTCAAGGGTATTATCAAGAGCTCTCGAAGCTCCCGGCAACAGTCCAGTTCGGCATCGTGTTCGGTCCAGCACTGTTGTTCCCGGTGTTGTACACATACGGACTTACTAGCTGGCAGTTCCTGAACACGATGACGCTTACCTTCTTGTTCATTGGACTGGGACACGGCTGGAATGTTATCGGCGGCTACGCTGGCCAAATTTCCCTCGGGCATGCGGTCATGTTCGCTGCTGGCGCATACACAACTGCAGTGTTGCTCGTGTATTACGGAGTGACACCGTGGGTCGGGATTCCGATTGGCGGACTGATTGCGACAAGCGTTGGGTTGCTAATTGGTGGCATTACCTTCCGACTCCGATATCACTACTTTGCACTTGCGACGCTGGCGACAACGCTGACAGTCGAGTCGTTGTTCAACCGCTGGGACTTCGTCGGTGCATCCGTGGGGATATACTACTCGGGCGTCGAAACCGGGTTTGCCACGTTTATTTTTGATCCTCGATGGATCCACTTCTACGCCATGTGGGCATTTGCCCTACTGGTGACGGTATTTATCTACCAACTTCACCACTCGAAGTTGGGGATCTACCTGAAGGCGATCAAGATGGACCAAGAACTCGCGGCCAACGCGGGATTGAACGTCTTTCGGTATAAGATGCACGCGATGGGCGTTAGTTCGTTCATTGTTGGTATCGGTGGTGGACTCTATGTCCAGTACATCAATTTCGTCAGCCCAGTCGAGACACTCGATTTGATGCGTAACGTCGAGATTCTGCTGGTTCCGATTCTGGGAGGACTCGGAACGGTGTTCGGTCCCGTTATCGGTGCGTTCATCTATATGCCTACTCGCGAGTACACTCGTGGACTGTTTGCTGGTAGCCTCGTCGGTCTCGATTGGGTTATCTTCGGACTTGTACTCCTCGCGGTGGTTATCTACGCACCTGATGGCTTGATCCAACGGCTTCGAAAGGAACTTACTGCAGCCACGGAGGAAAATAGCGATGAATAAACATAAGAATCCCCCGCAAAGACGAGAAACTGAGGCGGTACTCACCGTCGACAACATCCGAAAAGAGTTCGGCGGTGTCACTGCTCTTGACGGAGCGACACTGGAAGTAAGAGATGGTGAGATTGTGGGCGTCGTCGGTCCAAACGGGGCCGGTAAATCGACACTGTTCAACTGTATTATGGGCGCTCACGAGCTTACGGATGGTCGAGTCGAACTGAATGGGACGGATATCTCGAGCCAGCGGACTGACGTGATCGTCAACAGTGGCGTCTCGCGGACGTTCCAGATGGCGCGAGTGTTTGCTGATCTGACTGTCAGAGAAAACGTCCTCATAAACCAAGCACACGACGATGAGAGTCTACTCAAAACGATAGTCACGGGTAGCGATTCCGCAGTACACAATCGAGTCGACGAACTGCTCGAGTTTGTTGGGTTGTTGAAGCTCGCGGACTCCCCGGCAGGCGAGCTCTCGACGGGACAAAAAAAGCTCCTGAGTATTGCCGGGGCGTTGCTATCAGATCCGGAGGTCATCCTGCTTGATGAACCGGCCGCCGGAGTCAACCCAGGGCTCGTCGACGAGATTGCTCAGACAATTCTCGAACTCAACGACCGGGGAGCGACGTTCTGTATCATTGAACACGATATGGATATGATCCGAAGCCTGAGCGAGTACCTGTACGTATTGCACAACGGAACGAATCTCCGACAAGGAGACCCAGAATCTGTATTGAACGACCCTGATGTTCTGGAGGCGTACTTCGGCCAATGACGACCATACTCGAAGTAGAAGACGTGCAAGCCGGCTACGGCGATTTTCAGGTGTTGAAAGGGGCGTCGCTCACCGTTGAGGAGGGCCAGATAGTCTGCATAATTGGTCCTAACGGTGCTGGCAAGTCGACGCTGTTCAAGACGATCTTCGGGCTGCTCTCACCGACAGCCGGAACAATCGAGTTCAACGGTACCGACATTGTTGGAGCCTCACAGCGAGATCTTATCAAACAGGGGATTTCGTATGTACTCCAGCGCAACGCTTCGTTCCCGAAGATGACTGTCCGGGAGAACCTCGAACTCGGCGCCTACGTCGCCGATGACGACTATCCAGTTGATGAGAAGATTGATGAACTGTTTGAGATTTTCCCGGTCCTCGAAGAAAAGCAGACACAAAAAGCAGGGACGTTGAGCGGCGGCCAACAGCAGATGGTCGAATTCGGCCGTGGGCTGATGCTTGATCCGTCGCTGTTGTTGCTTGATGAGCCGACGGCCGGACTCGCACCGAAGATCATCGATACAATTTTCGAGAAAGTCCAGGCGATCAACGAACTGGGCGTCACCGTGTTGATGGTCGAACAGAACGTCAAAACCGGCGTCCAGTACGCCGATCATGTCTACGTCTTTGAAAACGGACAAACAAAATTCGATGACGACGCAGAAACTGTGTTAGATCGGCCGGAAATCCGAGATGCCTATCTGAAAGGGGTCAAAACCAATGACTGACCAATTCCAACAATTACACAGTCTCAATGACCACCCAACACCAATGATGAACCAATCCCACAGACAGCAAACGAGAGCCGTCCGGAGAACGAACGGATGACAGTCGACACCAGACTCGACGGTGGGACGGTCGTCTTCCCGACGGGGACAGCCGATGCAGATGTCCTCATCGACGGCGACCGAATTGCCGGCATTGTGGAGTCCGACGCTGAATCATCGGTCGACGCGACACGGGTGGTCGATGTCAGTGGCAAGATGATCTTGCCAGGCGTCGTCGATCCTCACGTTCACGTCGCCGACTACAATACAATCGATACGTACGAAACGGCCTCGGCTGCCGCGGCCCTCGGTGGCGTTACCTCGTTCATTAATTTCGCATGGCAGGCATGGGCGGGTGAGGATTCCGACTGGGACCAACCGGGAACACTTCTCGAGGGTGTCGAGCGACACCAAAAACTGGGTCAGAAATCCCACATCGATTACGGTGTCCATGCCGTTGTCACCCAACAGGACGAGGCAACGCTCGAGGCGTTCGGAGCACTAGCCGAGGCGGGCGTCACCTCGATCAAACTGTTTACGACCTACGACTGTGGGCTCTCTTATGGGTTTATGAACGACGCTCTCGAGCGGGCGAGTGAACTCGGCTTGGTCGTTGCCGTCCATACCGAAGACGACTCGATCTGCAACCGGAAAACAGAGCAGGCAGCCGCCGAATCCCGGACGGACCCGACGGCTTATCCCCAGGCACGTCCAGACTACGCCGAGGCACTGGCCGTCGACGCCGTCGCCCGAATGGCGCTCGAACACGGGGCGAAGTACTACGGCGTCCACACCACATCGAAGGCGGCCGTCGAGGCACTCTCTCGGTACACCGACGAGTCGACAGTCCGCGCCGAAACCTGTCCCCACTACCTCACACTCACCGAGGACGTCTACGCTGAACAGGGGCAGTTGCCCGTCAT
>LFCJ01002885.1_pt1 | contig 12495 bp, 13 predicted proteins | sample 643141 | NCBI WGS metagenome assembly LFCJ01 (sample SAMN03766243, study PRJNA286221) | soda lake metagenome | biome: soda lake; feature: Kulunda steppe; material: water; isolation source: sample B1-Br-g2 brine of Lake Bitter-1 | place: Russia: Kulunda steppe | collected 2010-07 | reverse complement strand
TTCCTAGAGCTTGTACAGCATCAACATGAAAATAAGTATTTTCATAATCGCTAAGCAATTTTGCAACCTGCTTTAATGGTTGAATACTTCCCAGTTCATTATTGACAGCTAATAATGTAACTAGAATTGTATCTTGAGTTAAATATTTTTTTAAAGCGGATAAATCTATTTTACCAGCTTTGTCAACGGGTAAGTATTTAATTTCAAAGCCCTCTTTTTCTAAATCTTGATAACTTTTAGTTACAGAAGGATGAGCTATTTTAGTTGTAATTATTCTTTTCCCATAACGCTTTAAAGCTCTAGCAGCTCCTTTAATTGCTAAATTATTAGCTTCAGTCCCACCAGAACAAAAGTAAATATTTTTAGCTTTTGTTTCGATTGCTTTGGCAATTTTAATCCTTGCTGCTTTAACGCTTTGTTCAGCACTAAGCCCTTTTTTATGCAGTGAAGATGGATTGCCATAATTATTAATTAAGACATCTTTCATTGCAGTAAGTACTTCAGGATATACTTTAGTAGTTGCTGCATTATCTAAATAAATCTCATTCATTTTTTTATCCTCCAAAAAAATAAAAATAATTTAGTCAAAATTGGAATCCCATATTCTCTGAATTTTTTCTTGTAAAGATTTATTCTTTAATTCTTGATAGCTTAAAGAGTATCTATCCTTACTAGGTTTATAATAAATTCTTAAATTCCCTTGTGATTGCTTATTATACTCTAATGATATTGTGATATGATAATCAAAGCAATCAATGATTTGACTAATAAAATTATTGTTTTCTAATAAGGTAATAAACTCTTCTGCTTTAGTAGTTAATAATCCTTGATAATCATCTTTTTCTTTAACTTGTTTTCTTTTATTTCGCTTTCTTTTATCCTGCTTAGTGGTTTTATCAGCTATTTTCTTAGCCGCATTCCGGGCCAAATCATCAACTAATTCATTATACTTAAGTCCAGAATGAGCCTTAACTTTTTTAAAACTCACCTCATGTTTATCTGTTAAGGAATCAAGCCATAGCCACAGAAATTTATTTTGTAAGGGATCATTCTTTCTACTCCAATTTCTTTCTTTCCATTTTTTTAGCCAGCCTTTATTAAAGGCATTAACTAAATAAGCACTATCAGAATAGATAGTAGCTTTAATCTCTTTTTTTAGAGCATTCAATCCTTTACAAGCAGCTAAAAGCTCCATCTGTTGGCTTGTGGTATCTACTACACTACCACTAAGCTTCTTTTCTTGTGGGCCAAAGATTAGTACTGCTCCCCATCCGCCAGGGCCAGGGTTATCTAAACAGGCTCCATCAGTATATATTTTAACTTCTTCTGACACCTTAATTCCTCCAATTCAATTTAATAAAGCATTTATTCTGTTTCAGCTTTAAATTTTAATGCAACTGAATTAATACAGTATCTTTTTCCCGTTGGCTGAGGACCATCATCAAAAATATGACCTAAATGTGCTTTGCAATTAGCACATAAAGCCTCTATTCTAGTTGTATTTAATCGTGTATCAGGCTCAGTTTCAATATTTTCATCTGCTATTGGAGCCCAAAAACTGGGCCAACCACTACCACTATCATATTTAGTCTCTGATGAAAATAATGGAGTTTCACATCTAATACAGAGATAGATACCAGGCTTAAAATGACTATAATACTTCCCTGTAAAAGGTGCTTCGGTACCTTTATTTTCAATAACTTCCTTTTCTTCCTGGCTTAAATTCTTATTCTTTATTGGATTTGGGTTATCTTTTTGTTTACTCATCATTAGCCTCCTAGGAGTATAATTTTTGAAAACAAAAAACCTGATTTTAATCAGGCTTTTTATAATACAGCTACAACTTATTTTATTTATTTAAAGTAGTAACTGCATCAAGAGCAATACCGCCTCTAATATTTTGCTTAACAGTTACAGTTACTTCCTTAGGATCAATAGCAGCAACTATATCTTCTGCAATATCTTGACTTAGTTGTTCACAAAAAGCTCCATATTCTCTAAAAGCCCATAAATAAAACTTCAAACTCTTACTTTCAATACATTTTTGATCAGGGATATATTCAATAATTAAAGTAGAAAAATCTGGTTGACCAGTATTAGGACAGACAGAAGTAAATTCTTCAGTTTCAAATTTAACATAATCACATTTATCAGGTGCGTCAAAAGCATAATCTTTTAATAACTGAGCACCTTCTTCAACACTATCTGGTTGCGACATTGGCCCTTGCTTAGGTATCTTCTTTTCTGACATCTTCTAATTCCTCCTATATTTAATCTTTGTTTAATGGCATCCATTCTATTATAACATTTCAAAGCCTGTTAATTCAACACCTTTTTTTAGCCACAGATACACACAGATTAAACACGGATTAAAACCATTTTAAAATAAATTATATAATTTTAAATTTAATTTTTAGATTTTGACTCTAATCTGTGTTAATCGTCTTTGATCTGCGTTAATCTGTGTAAACCGCTTTTGCTTTTGAATTTGATTTTGAAGTGCAACAATATTTCTAGAAAGGAGAAGAATATGATACCAAGATTAGTAATTGCAGGAACTAGTAGTGGAGTAGGCAAGACTACAATTAGTATTGGCTTAATGGCTGCTTTAACTGAGCAAGGTTATGATGTGCAACCCTTTAAAGTTGGCCCGGATTATATAGACCCTGGTTTTCATACTTTAGTTACTGCTAATAGCTCTCGCAATTTAGATAGTTACTTTTTAAATAAAGCTAAGCTTAAGGAGACTTTACTTTATGGAGCTCAAAAGGCTGATATTTCGATTATTGAGGGGGTTATGGGATTATTTGATGGAAAAAAAGGGAAAAATAGTGCTGGCAGTACTGCCCAAGTGGCAAAAATTTTACAGACACCAGTAATTTTAGTGATAGATGCTAAAAAGATGGCTCAGAGTGCAGCAGCTATGGCTTATGGCTATCAAAATTTTGATAAGGAGTTAAATCTTAGCGGTGTAATACTGAATAATATTGCTAGCAAGGGTCATTATCAAATGATTAAAGATAGGATCATAAGCCAACTTGATTTAGAAGTACTAGGCTATCTACCTAGTAATCAAGAACTAAAATTACCGGAAAGACATCTAGGCTTAGTGCCAACTAGTGAAAGTAATGAGTTGAGGCAATTCATCACTAAATTAAAGTCTTTAATTAAAAACTATATTGATTTAGAAAAAGTAGTAGAACTAGCTCAAGAGGCATCTAAGTTGAAAGTAAAAGAAGAGCGTATTTTTAATCTAAAAAAAGAGTTTGACTTAAAGCTAGGTCTAGCTTATGATCAAGCCTTTAACTTTTATTATCAAGCCAATCTAGATATTTTAGAAGGGTTAGGAGCTGAGTTAAAGTATTTTAGTCCTGTAAATGATAAAAAACTACCAGAAGTTGATGGTCTATATCTAGGCGGAGGATTTCCTGAAAGTTATTTAGCAGAATTAGCCGCTAATCAAAGTATGCAAGATGATATTTATCAACAAGTACAATCTGGATTAGCTATTTATGCTGAATGTGGAGGCTTGGCCTATTTAACAGAGGAGATAATAGATTTTACTGGTAAATCTTTTTCTATGCTAGGATTAATTCCAGGCCGAGTAGAAATGAGAGATAATTTACAAGCAATGGGGTATGTTAAAGCTAAAGCAAGGCAAGATAATTTATTATTAGAGGCTGGAGAAGAAGTTAAAGGACATGAGTTTCACTATTCTAAGCTAATTCTACCAGACGAAAATAATAACTATAGCTATCAATTAAGTGGTGGCAAAGGAGAGTCAGGGAGAAAGGAAGGGGTTGTGGCTAATAATTTATTAGCTAGCTATGTACATCTTAATTTTGCCAGCAAGATTGATTTAGCGAGAAGGTTTTTACAATATTGTAGTGATGATTAAACTATAAGGAGCTTAAAAAGATGGAGATAATTGTTAAGGTGCCAGGAAGTTGTGGTGAATTAGCTGAGGGGAGAATAGCTGGGATAGATTTTCATATTACTTGCCCAATTGATTTATATACCACTGTTGAGATTAAATCCAATAAGCGGCTGCAGGGGATTAAATTTAGTAATAATCTTGCTAACTCTATTAAGACCCAAAAGGCTATTACAGAGACTTTAGAGTATTTAGGGCTTGAGAGAAATGAATTAAATTTAGAGCTTGAGCTAAAATCAGAGTTGAGTGTTGCTAAGGGAATGGCTAGTAGTACAGCCGATATTACAGCAACTATTATTGCATTGCTGTTGAGTTTGGGAAAAGAGGTAGATTTAGCTGTAGTTAAAGAGTTGGCCCTAGCAGTTGATCCTACAGATGGAGTTTTTATGCCGGGGATAGTTGCTTTTGATCATTTTCAGGGAAGAATAAAAATTCCTTTTGGTGAAATAGATTCAATTCCTCTGCTTGTTTTTGATACTGGTAAAGAAATTGATACAGTTAAATTCAGTCAAAGAACTGATTTGACAGGATTAAGAAGAGCAGAAGAATCTAATATAAGACAGGCCTATAAATTAATTAAGACAGGAATAAAAAAGAATGATTGGCAATTAATAGCTCGAGGAACTACCATAAGTAGTCTAGCCAACCAAAGTATTTTATTCAAACCATATTTAAAGGATTTAATATCTTTAGTAGAGAAGAAAGAAGATGTGTTAGGTGTTAATATAGCTCATACTGGCTCTTTGATTGGGGTTTTACTTAAAAAAGATGCTGATAGAAGAAAAATTTTAAAAAAGATACAAGCTGCTCTACCTAAATTAAACTATCTCTTAACAACAAGAATTATTAATGGTGGAGCAAAAATTCAAATTAATCAGGAGGGTTTAATTTGATATTTAAATCGAATAAATTAAAAAGAATAATAACTATGTTGATGATAACTCTTTCCATATTAGCATTAACAGGCTGTGGTACAGAAGAAAGTTCTAATAATCAAGCTGAAGTAGAAAGTATTAGACTAGAAGGCGGAGATTATGGTTATCCAACTCCTTATGCACATTATCCAAGGGGACCAGGTGGTTATAAAATGAATTTGATTTTTGACTCTTTATTAGAACGAGATGAGGATGGTTTGATACCTTGGTTAGCTAAAGATTATGAAATCAGTGATGATGGTAGAGAGTATCTATTTACTATTCGTGAGGGAGTTAAGTGGCAGGATGGAGAAACTTTCACAGCTGAGGATGTTAAGTTTAGCTTTGAGTATAATAGTCATAATCCAATGGTTTGGTCTAGAATTCAAGCTGATGATATTGAAAAGATAGAGATAAAAGATGATAATCAAGTCTTAATTACTGTAGCAGAGACTAATGCAGCTTTACTTTATGATTTAGGTCGCTTAAGGATTATTCCTAAACATATTTGGGAAGATGTAGATAATCCACGTGAGTTTACCCAAAGTGAGGCAGTTATAGGAACTGGCCCTTATCACTTAGATGATTATAGTAAAGAGCATGGAACCTATCGTTTTGTAGCATTTGAAGACTTCTGGGGGCCAACTCAAAATGTAGAAGCAATAGAATTTGTACCAGTTAGTGATAATATTATGGCCTTTGAAAGTGAAGATATAGATTTAACTAGGATAGGAAGTGATTTATTATCGAGATACCAGGAGAATGATCAGGTTGAAGTGGTACAGAGGCCAGCCTTTTGGGGATATAGATTGCTATTTAATCAATCTGATAATCCAGAATTTAAAGATAAGAAACTAAGACAAGCCATCAGTTATGCTCTAGATTTAGAGGATGTCATAAACAGAGATGCCCGTGGTGCTGGGATAGCAGGCAGTCCAGGAGTTTTGCCCCCAGATCATATAATGTATAATCCTGATCTTAAGCAATATAATCATAACCTTGCTCAAGCAGAAGAATTATTATCAGAGCTAGGTTATAAAAAGCAGAATGAAGCTGGGATTAGGTATAACGAGGCTGGAGATATTTTAGAATTTATAATTTCTGTTAATAATGATGAGATTAGGCTAGCAGAAATACTGAAGGAGCAATTAGCAGAGTTGGGAATTGAATTAGAAGTTCAAAGTGCAGAGCGCTCAACTCATGATGCTAGAATTAAAAATGATGAATATCAATTGGCTATTCATGGTCATGGTGCTTGGGGAGAAGATGCAGATTATTTAAGGAGTAGGTTTATGGTTTCAAATGATGAAAGTGACTTTATACCTGATATTAGTTCTGCAGGCTATGAGAATCATGACTTAAATCAATTACTAGAAGAGCAAAGCTTAGAACTTAATCAAGAGTCCCGACAAGAAATAATTTTTGCTATTCAAGATATTTTGGCTGAAGACGTAGCAGAAATTCCAATCTATTATACAGCTGGTTATACTGCATATAATGCAGATAAATATGATGACTGGATCTTTATGTTTGATCACCATTCTTTAACTCATAGTAAGCTCTCTTATTTAAATAGGAGTGAAGAATAAAGCTTTAAATTATTTTTCTTTAGTGATAAAATATTAATAATATTAAAGTGAAATTATAGATTTTAATTTGGGAAGGAACTGATTTTAATTGGAGAAAAGAAAAAATATTAGATTAATAGAATATTTAGTTACCATTTTAACTATATTAACTCTTAATTTTTTCTTGCCCCGGGCTATGCCTGGGGATGCTTTTTTACATTTATCTGGGACTGCTGGAGAAGATGTGAGAGCTTTTTCTGAAGCAGAAAGAGAGTATTATTTTAATCTCTATGGCTTGGATAAACCACTTGGCGAGCAGTATTTTTCTTATCTAACTGACTTGGCCCGGGGAGATTTAGGTCGTAGTATCTATTATAATACAGCAGTTAGTAGTATGATTTTAAACAGATTGCCCTGGACACTTTTTTTGGTTATCTCAGCAGTTATCTTACAGACTATTATTGCTACTATATTAGGGGTTATTTCAGCTTTGTATCGTGGTAACTGGATTGATCAGTTCTTATATTTTAACTTAACCTTATTGTCAGAAATACCAGATTTTATTTTAGGGCTATTAATTTTATTTTTGTTTGCTGTTATTCTTGGCTTATTTCCTTTAGCAGGTGGGATGAGTCATTTTACTACTTATGATAGTCAGTGGGATAAGATTATTGATTTATTACATCATGCTTTTTTACCAATAATTACTTTAACCATTGCTCATTTAGGTGGAATGTATTTATTGGCCCGTAATAGTGTAGTGACTGTTTTAGAAAAAAAGTACTTAGTTACTGCTCGGGCCAAGGGTCTTACAAAAGTGAGAATTATCTTGCAACATATTTTAAGAAATGCTATATTACCAATAATAACTCGCCTGTTTTTAAGTCTGGGTTCATTAATTGGTGGTGCAATTTTAGTTGAGAATGTCTTTAACTATCCAGGTTTGGGTTTATTAATGAGAGAGGCAGTTAGGCTTCATGATTATCCATTAATTCAAGGTATTTTTCTAGTAGTAGCTATTTTTGTTTTAGGAGCGAATTTTCTAGCTGACTTAGTTTATAAACGGCTTGACCCGAGAATTAATGATAATTAAAGAGCTTTGAATTATATATTGAGGAGGCTTAAGAATGGATAACAAACTATGGGAAAAGGCGATAGATTTTCATGGTCATAAATGTCCTGGCTTAGCTATTGGATATAAAGTCTGTGAAGCTGCTATAGAAAAACTGAATCTTAGTTTTTCAGAGGATGAGAACTTAGTCTGCATCACAGAAAATGATGCTTGTGGTGTTGATGCTATACAAATAATTTTAGGTTGTAGTTTTGGTAAAGGTAATTTGATTTATCGCGGGGTAGGAAAACAGGCTTTTAGCTTTTTTAATCGCAAAACTAACGAAAGTATAAGAATTCTTTTAAAACCATTGCCTAAGGGGATAGATAAAGATGAGAAAGAAGAATATTTATTAAGCTCACCTATAGATGATTTATTTAACTTTAAAGATTCTAATCTTAACTTGCCTAAAAAAGCAAAAATTTTTAGAACTATTATTTGTGAAAGTTGTGGGGAAGGAGCTGCTGAAAATAAGATTCGTCTACGTGATGGTAAAAAAGTATGTTTAGACTGCTTTGAAGATTATAGAAGAGATCATTTAAAAACATTTTAGGAAGTGATATGAATTGATAAAAAGGCTAATAAATATTACAAAGAGATTTTCTCTTATTGCTAAGATTAGCTTAGCTTTAATTATACTAATTTTTCTAGTTGCTATTTTTGCTTCCTATTTAACAACCCATTCGCCACAAACTGCTTCCGGCGCTCCTCTTTTATCACCTAATGGAGAACATTTGTTAGGAACAGATGAATTAGGAGTTGATCTTTGGGCACAAATAGCTTATGGGGCAAGAGTTAGTTTGATGGTAGGGTTTGGAACTGCTTTCTTTTCAGCTGTTAGTGGTGGGATATTAGGGATTATAGCTGCTTATTTAGGTGGCTGGGTTGATAAAATATTAATGAGATTGATTGATATTATGATTGTACTACCAAGTCTGCCAGTGATGATTTTATTAGCTGCTTTCTTTGGCCCAAGTATCTTTAATATAATATTAGTTTTAACCTTATTTTCTTGGGTTCGACCAGCTAGAATTGTCAGATCTAAAGTCTTAATATTAAAAGAGCAAAACTATATTAAATCAGCTAAAAGTTATGGGGCAAGTCTATGGTATTTAATCAAGAAGCACTTTTTGCCTGAGGTTTTTCCATTATTAGCTGTTGCTATAATTAGACTTTCAGGCAGGGCTATTGTAGCAGAAGCAGGCCTTTCATTTTTAGGTTTAGGTGATCCAAGTTCGAGAAGCTGGGGAGTAATTATTTATCATGCCCTTAATTTTGAGGGGATTTATTATACTCCCTTTTGGAGATGGTGGCTATTATACCCTTGGTTAGCATTAACTATTTTGATAGTCTCATTAGCCTTTATAGGTCGCGAGATAGAAGAAATAGTCGATCCTCGTTTGAGAAATTAAGGAGCTGTTAATATATGCAAAATGATAATCAATATCTGCTTGAGATTAAAGATCTTTCGGTTATATATCAGCTTGAATCTGAAAGGATAAAAGCTGTTGATAAACTATCCCTTCAACTGGCTAAAGAAGAGACTTTAGGGGTTATTGGTGAATCTGGTTCTGGTAAGAGTTCACTTGCTTTAGCTATTATGGGTCTAATTAAGGCTGGAGAAGTTAAGGGAGAAATAACTTATAAAGGTAATGACCTAACTGCCTTATCTGATAAAGAGTTCAAAAGATTTCGCTGGCAAAAAATTGCTTTAGTCTTTCAAAACTCTCTTGAGGTTTTTAATCCAGTGCTAACTATTGGAGAGCAAATTAAAGAGCCGCTTAGAACTCACTATAAACTTTCAGCAAAAGAGCTAAATAAAAGAGTAAGAAAGTTACTTAAGTTAGTGGGTTTATCACCGAAATGGAGTCAGCAATATCCCCATAATTTATCAGGAGGAATGAGACAACGGGCTTTATTGGCTATGGCATTATCTTGTGAACCAGAACTTTTAATTATTGATGAGCCAATAACTGCCTTAGACCCTGTTAGCAAAGAAGAAATCTTGCAACTGCTAGAGAAATTACAGAATGAATTTGGCTTTGCTATGATTATGATCTCTCATGATTTAACAACTATTAGAGAGTTTAGCTCTAAAGTAATGACTATGTATGCTGGGCAGGTAGTTGAATTAGGGCTTAGTGATAAAGTTTTTAAAGAACCCTGTCATCCTTATACTAGAGGGTTATTAAATTCTTCACCTAGTCTTTTTAAATATAAGGATCTGTGGGGAATTGAAGGTGAGGTATCTCGAGGCGAGGGCTGTCTATTTTCGCTAAGATGTCCACAGAGTGAAAAAGATTGTACTAATTCTAAGCCCAGTTTAAAATATATTGCTCTTGAGCGGATGGTAGCTTGTCATAAAGGAGGAATAGAAAAGTTTTTAGAGGCTAAGGAGATAAAAAAGAGTTATAAGCTAAAGAGCGAAAAAGTTGAAGCAGTCAAAGGGGTAAGCTTAGAGATTAAAAGTGGAGAGGTAGTAGCTTTAGTTGGAGAATCTGGTTCTGGGAAGTCTACTTTGGCCCATGCTCTAGCAGGAATTATTAAGCCAGATGATGGTGAAGTTTATTATAAGGGTAGAGCAGTAAAAAGTAATTGGGCAACAAAAAAAGTAGGAGGGATGCAGATTATTTTTCAGGATGCAAGCTCTGCTACCAGTAGTAGAATGAATGTTTTAGATGTAGTTAAAGAACCATTAGATATTATCAAATGGGCTGATAAGTCCAAAAGAGAACAAAGAGCTGTTGAATGCTTGCAGAAAGTACAATTACCAAGCCAAGATTCTTTTTTAACAAGATACTGTGATAACTTAAGTGGAGGCCAACGTCAGCGTGTAGCTATAGCTCGTGCTCTAGTAACAGAACCAGAATTATTAATTGCTGATGAAATAACCTCTATGTTAGACCCTTCAACACAGGCTAATTTATTAAGAAGGCTCAAGGGATTACAGAATCGGGTTGGATTTGCGATGTTATATATTACTCATGATTTAGATTTGGCTAGAAAGATTGCTGATAAAGTTTATGTCATGCAGCAAGGTGAGATTGTTGAATCAGGAGCCGCTTTTGAAATTCTAGAAAATCCTAGTTCTAACTATACAAAGAGGCTATTAAATAGTGCTTGCAAAGGACTAGTTTGATAAGGCTTATATAGAAAGGGGTATTATATTTAGTGGAATTTAAAAGAATTGCTACTGTCAAAAATAAATTTAAGAAATCTACTGATTTTAAGCGGATAAGAGAAGCAGAGAGTATTATTTTAGTCAAAAAAGAGTATCAAGATGGGCTATATAAAATTGAAAATAATAATTATTTAAAAGTGATATTTAATTTCCATCTCTCAAATACTTACAATTTGAAGGGGAAGCGTCGCCATGGTAAAGAGAGAGGGGTTTTTGCTTCGCGTAGCCCTAATCGTCCTAACTCAATTGGTGTTACCTGTGTCAAGTTGATAGAGCGGCAAGGTAGGAAATTACTAGTAACAGGCTTAGATGCTTTAGATCAAACACCGGTATTAGATATAAAACCATATTCAGAACTGATGGATAGTTGTAAAAAAATCACCCCCAACAACTCTTAATTTGGGGGTGTGAATAGATTTTTTATTATACTCCTAATCCTAAGACTAGCAGGATTAAAATTAAGAAGATGAGAAAAGCCTGATCTCCATGAAAAAGCGTACTTAAATCTGCTCCCATAAATAGACACCACCTTTCATCAAGAGTTTAAAAAGATGTTTAAAAAATCCCTAATACCATTAAGATTAAGATTATAAATATAATATATTCATAATCAAATTTTTTTCGTCTTCTTCTTCCTCTGTCTCGTCTTGGCTGATTAGAAGTTTCAGACATATTCATTAAGTCACCTCCTTTAAGGTGATATGAGAGTTTATCTAGTAGTATAATATGTAGTTAATGACTTAAATGTTAAAAAGTATAGAGATTTTTTGTATGGAGCGTATAATAATTTAATTTATAAAAAAGTGAGGTTAAAAATGACTAGAAAAGAAGGATTAAAGCAGGGTTTAGTCCAAATATATACTGGTAACGGTAAAGGAAAGACAACTGCTGCCTTAGGCTTAGCTTTGAGAGCTGTAGGGCATGGTTTAAAGGTAGAGATGATACAATATTTAAAAGGAAGTACCTTTACAGGAGAATTATATGCAGCAGAGAAATTATCTGGATTTAAGATTAAGCAGTTTGGTAAGGGGTGTTCTTATGCAGCTTTAATTAAAGAAGGATTAATGGAGTGTAAAGGCTGTGGTGACTGCTTTGTTAAAGATAATACTGATTTAGCTGAACATAAAAAGTTTGTCAATTTAGCTTATCAATATAGTAAAGAATTATTAAAAGATAATCAGACTGATATTATAATTTTAGATGAGATAAATAATGTATTACGATTGGATTTACTAACAATAGAAGATGTGCTTGATTTAATTGAACTGAAAGCAGAAAAAACAGAATTGATTCTAACGGGTAGAGAAATTCCTGATCAGATTATTGAGCAAGCAGATTTAGTAACGGAAATGAATAATCGCAAACATCCTTATCAAGAGCAAGGTATTACTAGTAGACGAGGTATAGAATATTGATTAATAAATTCTTACTTGCATTACAGTTTATTACTACAATACCTGTTAACAAAGAGCTTGATTATCAAGAGGAAGCAATTGCTAACTCGATGCTTTTTTATCCTCTAATAGGCAGTCTATTAGGATTACTTTTAGTTGGGGTTGATTATTTAGCTCAACTATATTTATCTACTGCAGTAGCAAGTAGCTTATTAATGATACTATTGGCTATAATTACTGGTGGTATTCATCTCGATGGATTGATGGATAGTAGTGATGGGCTCTTTTCTGGTCAGAAAAGAGATCAAATCTTAGTGATTATGCGTGATAGTAGGGTGGGGGCGTTTGGAGTAGTCGCTGTAGTTCTTATCTTATTCTTGAAATTTAATTTAT
>LFCJ01002884.1_pt1 | contig 12498 bp, 21 predicted proteins | sample 643141 | NCBI WGS metagenome assembly LFCJ01 (sample SAMN03766243, study PRJNA286221) | soda lake metagenome | biome: soda lake; feature: Kulunda steppe; material: water; isolation source: sample B1-Br-g2 brine of Lake Bitter-1 | place: Russia: Kulunda steppe | collected 2010-07 | reverse complement strand
GGTACTCGTACTGGTACCCGTCATCATCGTCGGGAAGTACGAGGTCAGCGCGAACGCGAGAGTGGTCACCGAGAACGGTCAGCGAGACTTGTTCTTTCTCGGGGAAGACCGTCATAGTGCGACGGTCGAACGTCATCGACCGTGACGTGAACTGTGGTTTCGAGGCTTTCTTCCCGTTTTTCCTGCGTTCGATGCAGGAGGTGATGGCTTGGGAGACTTCGAAGCACGCGAGGATAGCGTGCTGGCTTCCAAGCTCGGTTTCGTCTTGGATGCGGTCGCGAGCGATGTCTTGCACATCGGACTTGGTGTGACAAGCGTTCCACGCGAGGTCGCTTGCGAGGTTACACCCGTCGCGCCATTCGTCCACGGTGTCGAACAAGAGTTGCTGTTCGCTCGTGGAGAGGTTTCCGAGCCGCGTTATCGCGGTGCGACGGTAGTACTCGTCGTCCGATGGCACTGGGTTCAATTAGGTCGTTATGGTTTGTAAGTCTTCTGCTCGCACTCGGCTTCCTCCCCGCCCTACTGCGCTACTCGCTCCCGTGGGTCGCTGCGTTGCTCGTGGAGGACGGGGACTCCGCCTCGAACAAGTTGAACGCAAATATTAAGTTCAGTGAATATAAATAGTGAAGTAAGCGGGAGTGAGGTAGTGGTATCCTCCGTCCCTGCCACGGACGGTACGTGGGTTCGATTCCCACCTCCCGCATCACGAAAAGACGATTTCAGATACGTTGATGTACGTGGAGAGTTTCTCCACAATCACATTTGTACGTTTCTTGCTCACCGTGTCGAGTGGACGTAACCCTATTGAAGTCCATTCTTGATGTGTATCCTCGACCACAGTTGCAGAAAATCGCCTGAAACATCTTTTCACACTGGGGGCAATCATATTTTTTGAAGTCACTACCGAATCGAGATTCCTCACGGTTGATTTCAAACTGTGATTTTGGATTATCGGGCTGGAATCCACACTCACACGCAAACGGCTCGTGTGAGAACCAGTCTTTCAGTTTTGAGATGAACGCCATATATTACATATGTTCTGATATGGCAAATAATCTCTTTTGCAGACGACCACGATAACCGTTACACTTTTATGGTTCATATTGGACGGTGTGCGTATGGAAATACACTCAACCTGTTATGGGAGTGACCCGCTGAAAGTCGTATGGACAACGATGGATAAGTCAACAGAACAATCCGCTCACTTCGGTATCTTCGAAGAGACAAACGGAAAGTTTGCTGTTGTTCGAGGTGATGGATACGTGAATGATTGTTGTGAGAACGACATCCAGCAACACGCAATCTATCCGTGGGACTTCCTTGGAGAGTATGACGAAGCTTGGGAAGCTGTTGAATCTCTTCTTGCACATCTGGATGAAGAGTATGGGCAGTACCACTTCCAAGGGTCGCATCCGCGCGATTACCGCGCACTCAAGCATCCTCGTGGAAAGAAGTTCATGGTGTGAATATTCAGCTAGTCATTCTCTACTGCAATTCAGAACAACTAAGTTACACTACGAAGTATCTATTCCTATGAACCTATTAGTTGACCGCGAGGAGCTTGCTACGGAGTTTCTTGTCGCATTGGACCGCGTAGTAGATTGCGTACGGATGGATTCAGACACGAATCACATAGCTCCCGTTACTGTTCCACTTTCAGAGAAAGGTGAAACTGTTAGCATCACAACCTACAACGCCAGTTCAATGCTGACAGGGGATGGGCGGCTTGTCGCAGAGTTTTCTGTTCCCCGAAACCTACTCAACGTCGATGAAATCGAATCGCTTGACTATGCTCGTGAAGTGTATGACAGTGAAGCACTGGATATTCTTCACGAAGTGCTTAGTGATGTGTTCAAAATGGATGAAGTCTCATTCATGGTCTCAAAGTCGACGCATCGAACCATTACGTTCCGAGAAACTATCCCTGTAGACCCGACAATGATTCCAACAGATGAGGACCATGAAATTGTTCCCGTCGTTACTCTGAGCGTAGAGAAAAAGTGGATTTACAAGGATAAAGAACGGAACATCACACGTCAAGCGAGAGATAATAACGAAGAACTCGTGTTGAAACCCTCTGAGTCGTCGGTTGAAAAGCTTGAATTTGGGGATACCGTTCGTATCCTAGGCAATGAGTTCGAAGTCGAAAAGCAAGACGAGGCAATTGCATTAGTGAGTGACGGAAACGTCTACGCGTACGTTCCAGGATTGTCTGGTCCTTGGGTTGACCTAATTGACGCTGAAGGCGAATATAAGATAGAGTCATTCTGGTAGTAAAACCAGAAAATATAATATCTCTACGTTCTAACGGATAGTTAGTAGTGAAAACTGGTTGAGTAGCCCAGAAGGGTGTGATAAACGTCTGAAAACCCTCAATACATGGTGAAATTCCTTTGAGTAACTGCAAAAATCGTCATAAAATAAAGCAGCTGTGGAAACAAGGGAACTTGGGAAACAGCAGCGTTCGTGGGGTGACGGCCCACTGGACCTGCCAACTCGAAGATGGCGAGTGCGTTGGGAGCTCGCTCAGGTGTATCTAATCACTATGTCAACAGTCTTCGAGGGGGTTTTCGAACGAGCGTCCATGGCTCAACCAGGTAGAGCACCACTCTGATAAGGTGGGGGTTCTCGGTTCGAATCCGAGTGGACGCATACAATGGCAGATTCTAATGACAAGCGTCGGTATCGTGGAGGAAGTCCGCTCACTAGGAGTTTTTTCCGACTGTTTGGTATAATGTCTGTCCGTGAAGAGAAGGAACGTGCATATGATGAATAGAAGTTTACTATTGAAAAATAGTAAATTAAATAATATTACTATATATCTATAGTATATTTTTACTTACAGAACTATCTCCAATAGGAATTATCTGGATTGTTAATACCACTATATGTGGTCGAGTTCAAATTCTGCTGTAATATGATTATGCTCTTCTTCTATAATTACGAATCCGTTCTCTTCTAGAAACTTTCGAACGCCTTCTCCTCCACCAATATTCACAACGAAGTATTCTGCTCCTTTAGATTTATACTCTGTGATAATTTCTTGTAATACGGTTGTTCCGCGCCCTTCTCTCCGATATTCAAGTTGCACCTGGAAATGACGGATATTCACACCTGTTTCAGAGGTCCAGTCGATAGCATACTCTACGTGATTTCGTTCTTGAATACCTGTATCATCCATTACTAGTGTGTACTGAAAACGCGGGCAAAAGCACTTCGGTAGGTAGCTATTCGATTGGTGCTGCCCAGATGAAGTAGTAGGCGGCGACAATACCGAGTTGCACTGTACCGACAATATGTGTTTCAAGCTCAACGAATCCCAGAGCCACAGACAGGGGAACTATTGTAAGTGGAACAATAAATGCTGTTGTTGTGAGTACGAACCAGTTGAGGAACTTCGGAAGGAAGTCTTCGCTTGTATCTACTTGTGCAGCGTGCATGCTGTAAAGCGTAGTACCTAAAAGTAATGCCAATCCGAGGACGACGATGATTGCTATATCAATCATACTATAATAATTACATAATGTAATTGATAAAAGTATCGTAGATTCGATGCCCGTATTGGTATAGACTGACGCAGTTACGACGAATCGACGTTCTTAATACACTGAAGTTCTTCATCTAATATAGAAGCTCTGAAACGCGCCTGTGTAGCTCAGTCTGGCCAGAGCAATTCCCTTGTAAGGAATGAGTCGAGAGTTCGAATCTCTCCCCAGGCTTTCAATCTTTTAATATAAGTTCTACATCAATTTCAGTTCCACAGTTCCAACACTCTCCGTTTTTGATTATTGATTGCAGAGATATTGTATGGGTTAGTTGGTCTGCACAGCAGGGTGGCATAATACTGTATCCTTCGACGCTTCCATATCCATAGAGTTCTTCAACGTTGTAGCGGTCATCGCTCATGGATTGTGCTACGTGAATTGGTGCTATTAATGTTCGGTGTATATCACCAACACAATTAAGTGAAGATAGTCAATAATGTCTCATACAGGGCTTGTGGTCTAGTCGGTTGTGACGCCTCCTTGACATGGAGGAGTACGGCAGTTCGAATCTGCCCAAGCCCACTTTGCGTGTGGCAGTCCGCTGCGAGAATGCTCAGATTTCACTGCATGGAAGACCGAGGGTAATTGCCTCCTGTGCTGTGACGTGTGTACGCTGCTGAGGTGACGTGGCAAAGCCATCGGGTGAAAGCCCGTGTCACTATAGGGAGTAGCGCCCCAAAAACGAGCCGAACTGGTGTAGTGGCCTATCATATTACCCTGTCACGGTAATGACACGGGTTCAAATCCCGTGTTCGGCGTCATAAGCAATAGAGTTAATCTGCCTTGGTTTGACTGTGGAACTACATGCAGGACACACTCGAAAATCGATGACTTCTGGCGGTGAATCATCTTCTGTTCCCATCCAAGGGCACTCAGAACGCTGGCATTCGTACAGTGTGTTCGAAGATGACCTCATAACCATGGGAACCCATAACTCGCTTGTGCTTATAGACCTTTTTATTGGAGTCAAGGAGAATACATCAGATTATTATGAAAACAGCAACCAATTTAGTGTTATGGGTTGATATATTGTACATGGCATTTTCGAAAGTACCTAAACTCCCGACGGAGCATGGACTCAAATGCACTATGTGTCATCAAGGAAATCTGGACCAGACAGGTCATCACCAAAGCGTGGTTCAAACAGAGAGTGGTGAAAAAGTTACAGCAGATGTATTTGAGGTCACATGTCGACAGTGTACACAGAATGATGCGAAGGTAGCATACTTAGCAAAGCAAGAAATCTCCGAAGAAGAGTATAGTGGATGGGGTAGTTCGCCACGAAAGTTCGTCGGATTCTGGCATCGGAACAGAAATGACCCGACTGGGAGAGGGGGAGGTAAGTTTGAACATCGTCGATTCGGTGTAAAACGAGTGGAGATTATTGAATTCTAGCTTACTCCAATTCAAATCAATATTATTAACTGTCCGCACTGCTTAGTCAGCATGAAAGTATGATTCAGTTTACGAAAAACCTATCCAAAACACCATCCAGAGAACTATCCGAACAAGATATTGCTAAACTAGCGCTCGCAATACAACAGACGCCAAGCAGACAGATTTCTAGTCAACCAGCCTCGTGATAGTCTATCGGCTCTTAACATCATCTCAGCCCTAACGCACGGGTTTTGCGCCTGTTTAACCCATAATACATTTACCCCCGTGTTGTATCTGCTCGAACATGAACGATACAACTGAAGCCGAACAAACTGCAGAGAGAATTAAATCTACAATTATCGAGAGTTGTACCTATGTAAGTAAGAACGATGTACGTGTTACAACAGACATCTCGGAATATCATGGATATGTACAGCCAAACGGTTTTGTAAACCGAAACGCAGGACCAGGTGAACTTGCAACGTGGGTTCTCGTAGAAGTTCCTGAAATCCCTCAGGTTCGTTCTGATAGCTACTATAATCAAAACCCACATCGAACAAAGCCTACAGAAGAGGGCGTTGAAAGAACGAAAAATATGGTCGAGATGATTAAGGGTGCCTGCCAGACAGCAGCTAGCGTTCACGGTGCAGAATACATTGGATACAATACGCCAAGCAAAGGATTCGATAGTTCGAAAGGTAACACGCGCTATCTCAACATTCGAGTCGAATAACTTGACTAGTTCAGTTCAGAACCTTTTTTACACTCAACGCCAGAGAGTATAGTATGAACCCACGTACGAATTATAGTGAGGCTGATACTGCAACAGCTCGGGCCTTTATTACGCTATTTATCGAACACGGGGACTTGTTCGAGTTCGCGATTGATACACAGCGAGACGACAGAGAAGTGCGAGGATACCTAATGCCTAATGAAAAGAATGACAGCCCGTCTGAATTTGGAATTACAGGTATTAACCGCACAGAGCAGTTTCAAGAACTGAAATCTGTTATCGAAGATATGGATGTAGAAATTCTTGAGGTGGAGGAACACATCAAGGAAGATGATGTGATTGGCGAGTACACTGCGAATGTATTGACAGCACGCGCACCTTCAGATATTGACGCTCCATGGAACGTTCCACATTTACTTATCTATGGCTCACTCAATCCAGAAGTTGAAGAATGCTGTTATGCCGCGTTTGGACAAAAATACGAGTACCACAATATTCGCAATCATTTTGTGATTCGTGGAGATGGCCTCGCAGGAGACGCAAAGACGACGCTCCATGACACCGTCGGTCGTTCGACAGCGTTCTTCCCTGAGGACAAGCGGTATGTCCAATAGAGTATCAATACTGCTGACTTCGTATAGGGCTTAGAGAATAACAACGCGTTTTCTGTAATAATCGACTGTAGTAATTTAGGAGTTCAGAAAGAATCAAGAAAATGTTTCCAGTCTTTGTACTCTGTGTTTGACCACGTATGGTCGTCTTCCGATGATTCAATCACATGCCGTGTAACAGATTTGGCCTCGGAATCAGTGTAGTTACATCCTGGAATTGGACATGAAGTTGCAGATTTACTACTATTATTATCTGATGGGTTTGGTTCATACGGTTCACCATGTTCTTCACGAAAATGCTCCCAACCGTAGTATTCTGTATTCTCCCAGATATGTTTATCTTCAGAACTTCCACTCACATGCCGAGCAACAGATGCAGGCGTATTTTCATAATCACATCCACGAATTGGACATGTAACAGACTTCTTTGTCGACTCATTATCTTTGGATGAACTCGACTGAGTTTTGTTCTCATGCACCTCTTTAAAATGTTTCCAACCGTGATACTTTGTGTTCTCCCAGATATGCGTATCCAAGCTGCTGGCGCTAACATGACCTGCAACAGAGTCAGGTGTGTTCTTGTAATCACATCCACGAATTGGACATGAAACTGTTCGTGAGGGCTCACCCATATTGTCCATCATCTCCTCGATTGTTAAGTCTGGATTTTCTTCAGGTCTAGACATATAGAATAATAACAAATCTGTGAATAAAAATATGTTGCTATAAGAATAATTCTATCAGCAAAACAGTCTACCAGATAGGTAGTTGGAAATGAAATAATTTATGGCATATAGTAACATAGTTCTATGTAACACATGGACGCGTAGCTCAATTGGATTAAGAGCGCTGGCCTTCGGAGCCAGAGGTTAGGGGTTCGAGTCCCTTCGCGTCTGTCTATGAGCTCAGAAAAACAGCTCAAGCTAACAGAACAGATTCACGAGTATCTCAAGCCGCATGCGCTTGGGAAGTCCACAGAAGAAATCCATGAGGAGTTTGAAGAGTATGACCCAGAGTATATCGATAACGCACTCGAACAACTCTTAGAACAAAGCGCTGTAATTTACGCTAATGACACATGGCGCTGGGTCGGCAGGTGAACAACTTGACTCTTGGAGTCAGGATTTTCGTCCTACTTTACCTATAGAGCTATAATCAATCCAGTATCACTTAATTCTAAAGAGAGCAGTGAGAGTTCCACGGGTCACCCGACCCGTGGTCGTTTACATGGGTGTGTTACGCCCATTCACAATAAAATTCACATATATATACAATATATTTAAATACCAGTAGAGTCATATATGTATTAGTTAATGAACTTGAGTATTTCAAGAGTATTACAAAAATCAGGTACCGTGGTAATAATAATCAGTATCATACTTGCAGGAGTTGTTGGACTTGGTGCAGCAGCTGTAGGCGTAGGATTTTCAGAGACTATCTATGTTTCGTATGGGGATGTCGAATACGAAGACTCTGACCTCACCATAACGAATTATAATACGGATGGGCCAGGAGCAAATATTGATGAAGTTCATGTTACTGTTGAAAACCCAACTGATGAAGATTTAACAGCAGAAACATCCGTTTGGCTCTTGAACGATGATGAAGAAATATCGGATGGCTCTGAGACTGTTACTTTTGAAGCAGATGGTGAGGAAGAATTAATAATTGATACTGAACGGACGCGCGAATCACAAATAACAAGTGTGGATGTCGTCGTGGAAGAAGAATAAATTAACCGTTACGCCACAGTGAACCGCTGGAATTATATGGTTTGAGTGCAGTATATGAGCACATGAGCTTTCCAGAGGATTTATTTCGAGACCTGGGTCTTGATTTCAGTAATGGATTCGAGACCAAACCCAATGACCCAACAGCTTCACTTCAAGAACAATTAACAGAATTGAATGATATTTATAGAACCATTCTACAGCAGAGAAAACAGCTCGAAAACGAATTGGAACGAAAACAAGAACAGCTCTCAGATTGGAACACACAGGCTCGAAAAGCTCTCTCCAGAGGGAACGAAACAGATGCGAGAAATGCTCTCAAAAAGAAAAAAGAAGATATGGTAAAAATAGAGACCATACGAGAGAACATTGACAAACTTCATACTCACGAGAAGCGTATTCAAGCACAACGAGATATGCTTAAGACAGAGATTGAACGTCGGTCAGTACACTAAGCTTTTGTAATGTGGGTTCATGTTTCTAACTGATGGCTCGATACGTAGATAATCGACGTTCTGTTGATAAGGCTCATGCCACAGTTATTCTCAATTATATTGAAGTGCATGGTCCAAAGAAGCCATGGACAATCGTTGCAGAGCTCGAAACAGAGAATATGTGTCCAGAAGAGTTTAGGAAAAACGTTCTTCGACCAATGATTCTTGAAGGTGTCTTAACGCCAAACGCTGATGGTGACATCCGTATTATGGATATTGAACGGTTAGAAAATTTGATGTGACGGTAGTAGAGCACCTTTGAAGATGAATTTAAAGGACTTATTTATGTCTACCAGTACTATCTGAATATGCAATGTACGAAACAGACGCTACGGCTCAGGACCTAGTTGAGAATCCCAAATATGGCGTTCTGCTCAACGGACGGAAATTTCACATTGAAACGCCGATTGATACAGAAAAAGGTCGAATCACGCTCGTCTTGGCCTCTGGAGAGAAACAACGAGATAATGAGACGGACTCAACATTGACACTATCATTCGAAGAACTCACTGAGCGACTACAAAGTCCAGATGAACCAGTAGAACTGTATCGATAGGTACCGTCACTAATCGTTTGGTTGCGTTCAATCCACTTGTGAGAGGTACTCAGGCGCTGATTCCTCTTCTTCAGTAATTGGATACCCATTGAGCCGTGTGTCTTTCAGGCTCCCGTACGATTGAACCATCCACCGCAATTTGATTAATTGCTCATCATCTACATCGAGAAGGTCGTCTTCCTGTTCATCATAATAAATTGGATATTCGATGGATGCTTTCACATCATATCCTAGTGCTCTCTCCGCCACTTTCTTTGCCTGTAATCCAATATTCTGCAGTTCGTCTTCTGTAACATCATCTTCAGGATTCAGTACAACAATAGCAGGTTTTGCCTGCCGAGTATCCTCTGGAGAGAACTTTGCTCCTTTAATACCAGCGATTGCTTCGAATCCATCTGTGAGCACGTCGAAGATGTTGAAATCAGCCGTATAGTTCTCGCTATCAGTGGACTCCGTATCAGTGTTCTCAGCCATATCACAGTGTACATGAACTATCCACTTAACGGCTTTCATCTCGAATGACTGTCTCCTACACGCGAAGAAACGTAATCCTTAAGTGTACCCCACCCCTCGTCTATAATACAGGCAGGCAACGACAGGGTGCGTGGTCTAGTCTGGTTACGACACCTCCTTTACACGGAGGAAGCCGATGGTTCAAATCCATCCGCACCCATTCTTAATTACTTTCGTTCCGTAGTGTGTTGTATGGATACTGAAGCGAAGATTACTGACTTGGCAGAGGAGGTAGGTACTGTTGAGCTCACGGGTTTGGAAGCTGCTGTATTGTTTTCCAGGCATTATACGATTGACGTTTGGTGGGCTCGGGAGCTAGATTCACTTGTTGAACAGTCTCCGCAGTCTCGTCGAGTACTGGTTGGAAAGTTCCTTGGATTGGTAGATTATATTATCGAAGAACCACTTGTATCGAAATAGACTTATAATATTAGTTCTTACAGTATAGTACAGCGTGGCCGAATTGGGGTAGTGGCCTATCCTTCAGCCTTGTGGAGGCTGAGACGCGGGTTCAATTCTCGCATTCGGCCTTGTATTCTTAATCTGGGTCGTACTATACTTTAACGAACATATTTAGGGTTTAATGTTTTAATTACACTAAGAATGGGAAAGAAATACAGACTAAATACCGATAACAGTGTGTTTGATGGGAAGCGCTTCAATGTTAATGGTGAGGAATACGAAGTGAAACTCCCTCGACGAGGATTTCTAAAAGCTAGTGCCGTAGTTGCAGCAGGTGGTGTTGGTGTTGGGAGTTATATGCGTCAATCTCAACCTGTTTTAGCAGCTGATGGGGACTGGTCTGCATCAGACGTTGAAGCAGGAGATAGCATAGATGCCGTTCTTATTGGGAGTGGAAATTTAGAACTGACGTGGAATAATTTACCTAATGATGATTACTATATTGACTGGCAGTTGGAAGCACGACTCACAGATGAAGGTCTTGAAGAAGGAAGTGATGAATTTGAAGTTATTGCTGAGGGTGATTTAGATAACGCGTATGAGATTTCTGAGGATGAGACACCTGATGACAGTGATAGCGGGATAGATTTCTTTGGGACTACTACGTCTGTATCATCGTCTAACTTTACATTAGATACAGATGAATACGACGAATACAATGATACAGGTATGATAAGCCTGAGCGATGAACACCCAGCTATTGAAATTGATGACTTTCAGCTTGCTGAAGAAGAATCAGAAGTTTCTACGGAAGTTGAGTTGCAATTAACTATTGAACTGCAATCTGATGCGTTAGACGATGACCCTGTAACATCAGCCGTCGTACTGGATACATTCGATGTGATTATTGAATCTTCAGAAGATGCGGAGGCAACAATTGATGGTACAGCAGGAACTGATTACGACTGATTTGGTGTATCGTATCATAGGGCATGAGAATCGACATCCTTTTTACTAAGTGGTGTGTTGTGTGCAATAGAGACAGCAACAATGTGCCTGTGTAGCTCAGTCTGGCCAGAGCACCTCCCTTGTAAGGAGGGCGTCGGGAGTTCGAATCTCCCCACAGGCTCTTTGGGCGCATAGCTCAGTCTGGTTAGAGCCCTCGGCTCATAACCGAGTGGTCCTTGGTTCAAATCCGAGTGCGCCCATTTTCAATCGCTTTTGAATCAGACCTTTGCCACCCTACAGCGTACAGTATATCATGCCAATATACGGTGTGACGCATACATTCAAAGTGTACTTCAAACCAAAAGGCACCGCGGAGAGAGACGCGGGTGAGATTCGAACAGTGACGTTTCAAATGGAACGTCCGCGGATGCGTTCTGTTGTATTCAACCGTGCTAAACAAGAAGCCATCTCTGAAGGCGTATTATCTCGATATGCGATTGCCAACTACTGGGAGCCATTCCGCTTCGATATTCTCACGTTGCCGCCTGCGTAGCATGCGCTGATTACTGATAGCAATTTGTATACTCTCTTGTAGTATATTCCCTACTTAGTTAGGAGGTGAAATGGTTATACAATCCAATTAAACGGAAATTAACGGAAATATCGGAAATTGAGATGAGTGAATTTATATACTACATCGTGATTGGCTGGAATATGGCATCCCAGACCAAAACCATGCCTGTTGAATCGACTTCGAACAACGAGACTGCCCTTAGCGTTGAAGAGACGCGCGTGTACGATGACGTAGATATTACGGATGCGAAGCTAGACATTGTCGAATACATTGCGAAGAACCCTGGTGCAACGAATCGAGATGTTGCAAACGAACTAGGGTGCTCCATCAGTTACCCTTCGCGAGTCCGAGACCAGCACGGGGATATTATCCTCGCACGTGCGGAAGAACTTGGCTCGGATGTAAGCGAGTTAGAAGAGAGCATCAAGCGACGGCAGCAGAAAAGAGCCGAATCCTGGAATGAACTTACAGACAAACAGCAAGCTGTTCTCCGACGCCTTGCTGAGGAGAACGACCCAGAGAATCCAGATGCATCCTTACGAGCAATGATTGAGGACCTTTCTTTTGATACGAACCCTGCGTACCTATCTGATGTAAAGAGGAAATACTCTGAGTTCGCTGTTCGTCTCAAACATGCACGGAAAATCGCTAAGCGTGAAGAGAATCCTGAGGCACTTGTCGACACAGTTTCACTGGATGACTGTACAAGTAATAGTGCAGACGATTCGGAATCTGCAGACAACGAGATTCCTGGTCGCTCGACTTCTTCAACAGCTGAAGTCACCGACAGTGTCGATGTGGAAGAGTTGGAGGAACTGCTCGTGTTCGCCCGTACGCATCGTGAGCTAGCTGAGTCTGAACTTGAAATGCTGGAGGACAACGAAATGGCCACAGGCAAACTCATCGTTGCGGAACAGTTTGAGGAACAACTCAAGAAAATTCTGTGAGTAGGAAGTCTGATAACAGTTTTAGGGTTGTGTCGAATTGTCGCTAACATGCGCCGAGAATATCTTGT
>LFCJ01002883.1_pt1 | contig 12499 bp, 11 predicted proteins | sample 643141 | NCBI WGS metagenome assembly LFCJ01 (sample SAMN03766243, study PRJNA286221) | soda lake metagenome | biome: soda lake; feature: Kulunda steppe; material: water; isolation source: sample B1-Br-g2 brine of Lake Bitter-1 | place: Russia: Kulunda steppe | collected 2010-07 | reverse complement strand
GTGCGGTATGGAGGGAGCTGGATGGTGCAGATCCTAGGACACACGCTCAAAAATTGGCTACTTATCATGCATGGATGGCCTTGCCTCTCAAACCAAGCAATGTACGTGTTTGCCAGGCATACACTTGTGGGGTACCAGATGTGGTGAAAAATGTCAGGCAAATAGACAATGAGATGGATAGTCATTGCTGACATTTCCTGGGCCTTAAGACTGTCAATTTGAGGAGCACTCGTGCCTCTCAAACCAAGCAATGTACGGGGCCCTCCCAATGTGTTGCCTAGGTACCTAGAGCTGGAACTAAGTAGGCAAGTGCTTCAAAACATTGCTCGTTTTCGTTTGAGAGCTCATACCCTAAGAGTTGAAACCGGTTGTTGGCAAAGCCACAGTAGGATCTGTGACAAATGTGACTTGCAGGATGTCCAGGACGAAAAGCATGTCCTTTTTTTGTGCCCTTGCTTGGAAATGTGCTATTTAAGAAGGAGATTCGAAGAACAATTTGCTGATTTTGCTGACAGGACTTACATTGGAGACACAGGCGCTTTTTATTTTGAGCTGAGGACGTGAAATTGTTTCTCTTGAAGCAGACATACAAATCATTCCTTTTTTTTCTCTCTGAGACTATGGATATATTTTGTCGGGCTGGCAGTGTCCAGCAAGCCCAGCGGTCAACCCATCTGGCTGAAGATCTAAACCCATTGTAACTTGAGTGCAATTTCACATCCTTGGCTGGACGCCATACCTGGGATCACTGAGCCCCTGCTTGCCTTATTGGGTGATATGCCTGCCTTTCCACAAGAGTGCTCTTGTGACCTGCCTGCAAAGGGTTTAGCTGCAACGCTGGATACATGTTGCCTGTATCGGTCTCATTTATTATGAGTTTTCCTCTCTGCTGCGTGGCGCACCTGGCTACCAGCTGCTGGTGGTCCGGGTTGACCGGCAGTTTTATAGCTTCCCCTTCCGAGCGTCCGGAAAGATTAAAATTTGGCTTCCGAGTTGCAAATTTAAGTCAATAATAAGGAGGAAAAGTGAGGGGAGGTGCCTCTGCCCAACCTGCCTCTTCCACAGATACCTTGGGCCCTCTTTTAAGTATCCGGTAAGGAGGGCAGGCAATGCCACTGCAGGGTCTGGCTTGATTATTTTCATCCCATCCAGCGCCTGGGCGATGGGGTTTGCCTTTCCTTCCCCCGCTCCTCCTCCCGCTCTTGCTCCCGCCCCTAGTCAGAGTGAGTGTGGGCAAGGAGAGAGGCAGACATAGTCGTTTGCCCGGTCTCCTCCTTGATCCAGGCCGTCAGTCTGGAGAAAGCTCTGGCCACAGACAAGAATCCACTGAAATGCACCCTCAAAGAGCCAGGTGGGAGCAGCAAATGCATTTGCCATGGACAACCCAACAGTTTGCAAGTCCCAGAAGCTTTCTAACAGGCTGATCCAGGTTGCCCTGGACAGCCAAGGGGCAGCCTGTAAGGGTAGCAGCATGCATGAATCAATGATCATGCAACATGATGCATGCTGAGGGCCACTCGAGTTTCCAGTCAAGAAGGAACTAAAAAGGCCTGCATTGCATTTTGAAGAACCGGTCGTCCATCAGGATGCAAATTATGATTATTATTGCCCTGGGTGAAAATGCTTGCATGCCGTGGTACAGTGTGGACAAGAAACTGACTGTTTTGTGTATGTTGCCAAGCCCACGCTCTTATCAACCTGGATTTAAGGAGTGACAAAAAAGGTATGAAATTGCGCAGATTGTTTTGAGAAAATCAACTTTGATGATGAAGATGGTAAATGGTCTTGCAACTTTTAAGCATGGTTGAGCAATGGTGATTATCCCTCTGTATCCATCTGAGACGGATGGAGAGGCAACTCGATTTGAACTGGGTTTTTTTGAAGTGAACTTGCATAGCTTTACCTGCCGAGCGAGGGCAGCTTCAACGAGTTGAAGTAAGTTACTAGTAGCTGATAACTCTGAAGGGTCACTGCAGAAGGTGCTGGTGTGGAGGAAGGATAAATAGATGAGGCATGCATGGCAGAGGAATTGGACGATCTGTGAGGTGGTGTTCTAGCATGAATTTCACCCATCCGCCACAGCTAATGTCCTACTGATTAGACTGAAAGAAAAGCTGTCATACAGGCTTTTGCAAAGTAAAATGATTAAATCAATTGTAAGGATGGAGCAATGGCTTAATGAATATTGCTCAATGCTGAGAAATAAGATATTCAGATGACCAAGGATTCCCCCTTTCGTCGTAATGTTGTAAAGCGCTACCAGTGTGGATTACCACGCCTTCTGGCCCGCTGAATGAATGATTTTAAGAACCACTTTGCAGGCAAGGCTACAAGTACTTGATATCTCTGAGATGATACCCACAGCTCACCTCTGGCTTTTCTTCCAAGGGTCAAACCGGAAGCATCTGGCAATGGCTTCCGGGGAACCAAAAGCTTACCAAGTTGTTGGACATGTCACAGACCCCCCTGAACTTCCCTGGTCCCCACCCACATTGGCTGGGCAGTTGAGTGAGAAACCTTATCTGCTCAACGTTTTTCAGTAGATCTTTAAGAACCATCATCAATATAAACGCAAATAGGCGGAGCGTGGCCACAAGAACGGAAGTAGCTAAAGCAAGCACCCAGCCTGGCAGGTGATGGGCCCAATGCCAAAATGAAACAAATAAGCATATTTGAACAACAACAATGTGTTGATAATTGTTTGAGTGCAAATGATGACTAAAACATCAACCCTGGGCACCAAAATTCGTCTCAGTACAGCACTGATGACCAGCAGGTGCTCAGGCTGAGGGCACCACCAGCAAATGAGCACACCTTTCCGAAACCCTCAGGATCACCAGCATTTGCCGGGCAATTTTATTCTCTGTAGACCATAAGCTAATGCACCAACATTGCAGCGTCATCAGTAAGGACCAGAGCAACACCAACAGGACACCAACAGGATAATTTTCAACACCGCTACATTCGCGCAACAAAGCACCGGCACATCACCACCCTGCATCCAAACTGCAACCAGCACCAACCCACACATTCATCAGGCCGGCCTGGGCTCAGGCTGGTGAGTGGCCCAGATGCACAGGTCACCCTTGGCGTCGCCGCTGACGAGCGCCTGATTAGAGCCTACAGCCAGGCACCTCAGCCCGGCCTCGTGGGCTGCAAGCGGGCCCCCGGGCGCGGGTTCCAGCTCCAGCAGCCTCTCGCCGTACATAAGCTGCGGGCCTCCATGCTCATCAGTGCCACATCCCGTGTTGCCACCTGTATGCTGGCTTGCGCCCCCGGCCTCGCCCCCATGCAGGCCTGCGACTTCCAGTGCCCCTGCTCCTTCAGCTCTGTCGTTGCTAACCGACTCCAAGCTGCTGGCCCCTGCCTCTGCGGCATCACCAGCCATGTCGCCCCCGCCGCCTCCTGCCCTGCGGCTGTTGCCCGCGCCCGCAGGATCCCCCGGCGGCCCATCAGCATCTGTGCCAGAGGCAGCTGCTGCCCGCGCGGCGCCGGCGCTGTCCCCTACAGGCGATGCCTCCCTGCTCGGCCCCGTGGAGCCGCCCCCAAGGTCGCAGTCCCGGCTATCCAGGCCATCTGAATCTGCAGCGGCATGGGAAGCATGTACGGCACACGTGTTGTCCCGCTGCACTCTGCACATTGGACGTGTGGGCACCCGCAGGCGTGCCCGCCCAAATATTCATCCAGGCCTCAAGTGAATGAGCTGCCGGCACCGGCACACTGCAAGTGAGTAAGCTCTGCGGGCACCAGCACTGCAAGTGAATGAGCTCTGCCGGCACCGGTACTGTAAGTGAATGAGCTGCCGGCACTGGCACTGCAAGACCCCACTTTTACGCTCATGACTCTTCATGTGCACCTCCCTGCCTGGGACAGGACTTGGGAGTGCAGGGATATGCACCGCAGGGTCCCACAGACGACGGCACCAGCCAGGCTTGAATCTGGCAGGCAGCTCCAGAGGGTAAGTGCGGTGGATTGCCCTGGTAGGCGCAGCAGTCATAGGCCAGCCATAGCCATAGGTTGTTGTGCACTGTCACGCCACCCAGGTGGTGCAGCATTTGGAAGTGAGGTGAATTTGGATGTTGTGGTGGCCATTGACGAGCAGGGACGCTCTGATGCAGGGCAGCATTTGAGCGCGACCCAGCATTCACTTTCAGACTTGTGAGGGACAGCGCTTTTGGGGTCTGCTCGTTGTTCGATCAGCAGGGATAGCATGCCCACAGTTGCGTGTTCTCAAAGTGATGTTTCAACGCCCGAAGGCACTGCATCTTGGGCCAAGATTCTTGGCACTGACTGCGTCTTTCAGGGACGGCACCGACGCTGCGGGCTAGCAGCAAAGATGCGGAGCCAGATGGCTGTGGGGGGAAACTGAGGCCTGCTATCAGGCCAGGCAACAGGTGGCAAGCGCACGCCTCTGCTACTCTCCACTCCCATAAGTGAGGAGCGCTGACTTCTGCAGGAAGCCAGTGCGTCAGCTTGCTTTTGCCGCAAGCCAGCAAACCCTGTATGTGACGATGCATGGATGTGCTGCAGCATTAGCTGGCACGTGCCCCACAACACCACTGCCAGTGATGCCCATATCGTCCTCAGAGCAGAGGCCCACACCCAAGCTGCTGGGCAGGAATCGGGCTGCTCATCTTTTAATGGCGGCTCAGCTCCTGCTTCAATAGCTGCATGCCTAGTGAGTATTTGCGCCTGAATAAAATCTGGTCGCTTGGTCATTCACAAGAGCTCTGGCCCTGCTGCGACAGCTGCATGCCTGTGATGCTGAGCATCTTTGGCAAAGCCCTGTCCTGCGCGCCTCACCTGAACTGCTGTGATGCTGAGCATCTTTGCCAAAGCCCTGTCCTGCGCGCCTCACCTGAACTGCTGGGCAGGTTGGAGGTCACCTCGCCTGTGGCGGCATTGACAGACACGCTGGGGGACACCTTCACAGGGGGCGCAGGTGGCCAGCTGTCGGCGGGGAAGGCGGGGTGCAGGGACAGGGGCAGCCAGCGGCGGATGAGCTGCAAGGCGCACGGGCACAGGCAGCAGGTTGCTCCAGAGGATTCAGGCTTCAGGATGTGCGCGCGCGTGTGAGCATGCATGTACGGATGCGTTTGTGATGCTCGCGTTTTGAGCACATGCAAATGGCCTGAGGCAGAGTACAAACCAAACGGCTCTGAAAAGGCCTGTCAGTACAAAACACATGCTTGGAACTGCCGGTCTGCTGCAGGCACACACACACGGAGGCTTGCTTGCTTGTGCACCACCCTCCCCCAGCAGCCACCTTTCCCTGACAAAGCGCTGCATTTGCATTGCTTGCTTGCAACGTGTGGGAAGGAGCTAGTCCCCCCTCAGGCCTTCAGCACGAGCGCTTTGCCGCAAACATGGTGAGAGACTGTGGGTCCAGATTGGCCGAGGAAAAAGGCGCAGCCCACTGTGCCATGGGCACTTTTAACTCGCGTCACTCAGATGCAGTGCAGGGTTCGCATCAGAAGGCTGCTGGGGGGCTGAACTGCAACACAGCAGGCAAGCGCATTGCACATGCTGAGCACAGCAGGCAAGCGCATCGCACATGCTGAGCACAGGTACAGCCCTGTTTGGGTGGAACTCATTGCGAAGCATTGCAGTGGGGCAGGTAGGCGTGACAGGTCATGGCATGGGAAGGTCGCGGAATCAGCAAGGGAGGGGGAGGGGACACAGACCCCAACACCTTGCCCACTGCCACGCAGCTACCTTGTCGTCTCCCCCAGTGTACAGCACGTTGTCAGGCCCCAAAGCTATGGCATGGATCTTCATCCCATCGTGTGCAGCTTTGACCTGCATGGCAGTCATATGAGGGCAGATGAGGACAGTGCTTGCATTGAGCGAAGCTTCACACCGCATCCATGTGCGCTCGCCTGGCAACACCCGCCCATGTACTTTTGTGGCACCAGCGTCTGGCGCTCTCTGTCTGAGCCTGAGCGTCTGCCTTGCATGCAGCTGGCATCGGCGCCAGCTCAGAGCACGACTTTGCACTGAGGCCTAAAATACTCAGCACTGCATGCAGCACAGTGGCCATGCAGACAGCGTCGGTGCATGCGCAGTGCACGACTTTGCACTGGGGCGTGTAAATGGCACAGCGTGCAGTGCAAGGTTCTGATTGCTTCTTTGTTCTTCCTATCCTCCAACAGGTAAGGCGGAGGGCAAGGCTCACAGGCGGCCGCTGCAAAGTCACAGATCCCCACAAACATGCTGCAGCACAGCGCTCACATGTGCGCACGTGTGCGCATGCATGCGTCTGTGTGTGTTGGTACTCGCAATTGCGTCGTTTGTGCGCTAGCGGCGCAGCTGCTGCTGCTGCTGCTGCTGCTGCTGCTGCTAAGCTTCTGCTCAAGAAGGCACAGGCATGGACAGCAAGCAGGGCAATTATTCACACTACCTGTTCGCAGGCACATCAAGGACAGAGATACCATACCACCCATCGGCTTCTTCCTTTGTCCTCCATTCCCCATGTTGGCGCACCCCTATTCTATGAACTAGCACATGCGGGGCAGCCACGTACCTCAGCAACACATACGAGGTCGTGCGTGCGCCACACCCTGATGCAACCATCCAAGCTGATGGAGTACAGGTGAGGGCCCTGCAGCGCCAGACCAGTAACACGGCTTGCGTGGGCCCCTGCAGCCTCTTTACCCTGCGCAGCGGCCGTACGCAAGCTTTTTCTGGGCTCAAGTTCGAGCAGACGCAATCATGCGCAATCACCCAGGCCTGCCCCGACCGCAATCCCTGTGGTGCAAGGCACAGAGGCCTGCATTGCACATTCATTAGCACGCACGTGCCTGCACTTGAGGATATGATGAGGTTCCATGTTTAGGAGGGGATGGTTCTGGAAACTTTCCCTGACTATATGTCTGTGCCTCCTCAAGGCAGGTGACAGAGCACGTACACACGCACATAAAGCGAGCACGCGTGCGTGCACAAATTGCGACAACAAGGACAACAAGGAGTGTTGAGGAAAGGGTTGCATTTGTCGTGGTAACTCAGCAAACACTGCAAATTAACCCAAAGCAGAGTGGCAAGTTGTGACTTAAGGACTGAACACAGAAGGCCAGCCACGCACCAAAGTCAGAGCACCGGTCTTGCTATTCATGGACCAAGAGCGCAAGTAGCCATCGGCACAGCCGGCAAAGACACGGTTGTTCCCAACAGCAATGGTCAGGATGTCGCCTGCACGCGCGACAACATGCCTGACTCTGAGCGTATTCAGGAAGAGGGCCTAGGCAACATCTCACAGCGCTGGCCAGGATGCCGCCTGCGTGCAAGACAGCATGCCAGAGCGAAACCTCGGGCATCAATTGAACTGCAACTCAAGCCTCACGCCCCACCGCACTGCCTGACATGTCAGTGGACATGCGGACAAGCCAGCACATGCACCTCAGACAGAATGAAGAATGCACAAAAGTTGCAGACGGATGCTTCATTTCGAAAAGTGCCAGCACCCAGGCATCCCTGGCAAATAATGCTTTGAGTCTACCCTATGAAGTGCCTTTGAAGAATGCACAAAAGTTGCAGAAGGATGTTTCATTTCGATAAGTGCCAGCACCCAGGCATCCCTGGCAAATTATGCTTTGAGTGTACCCTATGAAGTGCCTTGCCTGGGGCAAATGAAGCTCATGGCATGCCCTCAATGCCAGGTTGGACAGTGTTGCTGCTTACCTAAAACCTGAACTAGGTTATACAGAAAAAGGCCTCCAGACAAGCGCCCTGACCAGCACAAAACTGCAGGAGGAAAACGCCAAGCAACCCACCTTTGTAGGCTTGCTCAATATTGCTGACCTCCTTGGGCAGAGGGAACGAAGTGTCATGAAGGTGCAAGCTGTTGCAGCCACAGCTGCGAGCAAGATGGGGCAAAGTACTGCCAGAATTGCTACTGCTAGTTTCATAGGTATGCACGGCAGTTAATCTTTGGAGTGAGCGATTGCATTCAAACATTTGAAGGCCAAGTCATGAGCTTGCACACATTGTGAGGCCTGCTGGCTGCCCAGTTGGAAAGTCTTAGCATAAGGCAGCCTCAGGCGCAGATGGAGCCACCTCACCTGATCAGCCATTTGCCAGCGATGGCCAAGGAGCGGACCCAGCCACTGTATTCAGTCGCAACCTGCAACGAGCAAGCCACACCCACCTCAAGGTGAACGGACGTCTGTAGAGATGCACATGCCGCTGCATCATGTGCTCTGCTTGCCTTGAAGCAAACAATGCTAAAAAGCAGGGCCCTTGGCCGCGGCCCCAGCAAAAGACATGCCACAAATTTGGATTGAGCAGACTGTGCGCTGCTCTTGCATCTGAAGCCCGTCTTGGACATGCAATGCATGCAAGCATCAATTGCGCCAAGACCTTTGTGAAGCAGCACCAACACCTTCAAATTAGGCCTGGGACTCAAGATCAGCAGGAGCACACATGCGCATGCATGCACGTGAGGAAAGTGAGGATAAAATACATGGGAGTGGGTGCATGTCACATGTATATATGGGTGCGCTTGATCCGGCGACTGCTTGCTGGCGTGCATATTTGCCTGACAATCAGGCGTGCCTGAGCGTGCAGGCCTGCAATGGTATGCATGAACCCACACACCATCTGGAAGTTTGCAGGGCACGGCTCATCCAGCAGGCAGGGTTTGACCTCCCACGCAAACATTTCCTTGGCAGCGTTGCCGCAGAACAGCACTTCCGCTGAGGGCGAGAACACACTGCCCACAGCTGGGCACGGCTGGCGGACAATGGAGAATACAGGGGCGCGCGGGGCCCTCAGACGCACCACCTGCACGGGTGTAGGTTCTCACTCGTTTGTGCTAGTGCTTTGTTTGCACATGCCAGTTCAGCTTATCAAGTTGAATCAAAGCTTGGAGTCCATTCTACTGTGTTAAATCTGACAAGAGCCTAAGCCTGCGCCTTAAACTACTTGGCTGAGAGGTGGGGCTGGGTGTGTCACTTGTGCGAGCGCGCGTGGTTGCATGCGATAGCACGTGCGATGGCAGCTTTCAAGGATTGTAAATGCCACAACAAGCAAGAGTTGTAGCGCTCTCATTCTGGGGAAAAGGCGCTTGGCAGCTCCATCCCTCGCCCACCTGTACTTCCAGCTTTGGATTGCCATATGCATCAAGGAGGGGAGGGAGAGGGGGTCCATCAGGGGCACGGGCAGTACCAGGAGGAACTGTTTGCTTGCAATTCTGTGCAGGAGCGCAAGTCAGTTGTCCACACAAAAGCTGTTGGTAAAGCGACCACTGTCAGGTTGGGAAGCAAGCGTAGAACTGACCTCATGTGCAAGCAGACAAGAGAACAGCGACTGGTTCTAGCTGCAGAGGCTGCACTGTATTTGCATATTGGCCATTCAAGCACATGCGCTGCCATGAACACATACCGTCAGCTTCCAGGTGCAGAGGGATTTGTCCAGTGAACCCGAGACAACAAGCTTCTCTGCAGTGCAAAATTAAGAGTTGCAGCGACCTGAAAGCTTTTATGCATCCAAATATCCGAGCTTACTTATGTTTAGGTCCCCCTCGTAAAAAATCTAGTTTGCAACAGTTAAGTCTGCGCCCGTTTCTTGATACTCACCTTCTCCCATGTCCGTCAGCACGTGCAACGCAGTGACACTTGCGGCATGGGCAGACACGAGCTTGGACAGCAGCCTTGGGTACCTCTGGGTCGTCTGAGGTGCCTCAGGCGGTGGATGTTCCAAGATGGAGGCACGGACATGAGTGGGAGCACTGAAACCTCTGCCAAAAATGCAGATTGAGGGTAAGGAGGGATTGGGGGCCCCTCTTAAACACCCCCACCCCCTCCTCTCTCCCTGGGTTTTGAGCCGTGGTGGCCTGGTTCCTCGAGGTGATAGCAGGGGAACCCTCCCAAAGGAAAAACACCTCTCTCCAGACACTACTTGCATATATGTGGGACTCAATTTTTGAAGATTTAATTTTCCACCAACTTCGATTCGCTAGTATGAAGACCCAAGCTCCAAAAACAGCTAAGCAAGCAAGCCAGGTCCAACAGCTTAAGTACTTTCACAGTGCCTTGAAACCTCCATGGAGCAGCATGGCCCTCTCCATGCAGAAAGCCTTGCAGATCAGTGGATGCGTGGCCTTGCAGATCAGTGGATGCGTGGCCTTACAGATCAGCGGATGCATGGATGCAAGCAGCGCTGCAGAGATAGGACTGCTGAGTGAGAGAAGGGCGGTGACCACGAGCGCCTGTGAAGTCAGCAGGTGCCGGACATGGTCTCTCTGCTCCTGCTGGCTGCAGCTCACACCAATGTCATAAACATTAGACGGATCTGGGGGCGAGACTTAAGCTTATCAAATTACTCATTTAGTGAGTAGACTTAAGTTGGACTTGCTTCGGTGTTCCATCACAGTTGCGTCAGCACTGGCAGCTTCATGAAACCCAGCCAATACCTTCCCCCGTGGCAATACGCTCCAACGCCACAGGGTGCAGCCGAGCAGTAAGTATCTCTCCAGTTATGTTGTTAACCAAGAACCCAGACATGGCTAGATCAACTGAGCTCCGTGAATGTGGACAGGAGCCTCTATAGGCCTCTCAGCTTGTGCCAACCGTGGCTTTACACGCTGCTGCAGGCAGTTGGTGCGCCAGCTGGAAGACATTGGTGCTGAAATTCTCCAATTTGAACCTGGTCAGGGCGTGATACAAGCTACCATTCCCTACACTTACGCTGGTGCGTGCAGGCGCGCCTGTGCTCATCCTTGCCAGCCTCGCCTTTTGTCTGTTGCAATTAAGCTGACACCTAAATTGCGCCTTATTTTGCTGTTGCTACGCAGTGCACATGCAATACGTAGATGTGTGGAATTGCATGTGGCGCAGTTGAGCACCAGGAAGAGGCAGGCATGGCCATGGCACACTGAGAGAGCTGTGTGTGTGGCTGCATTTATGGGTATCCATCTTGGTGGGCATTCTGGTGTAAGTTGGATGGACCAGACTCAGATGAGCAGTTGTACTATTGCTTTCCTTCACCAATGGCCTCCAGGTAAAGAAGAGGTCGACCTCTGCTCTTTCCGCTTCATTGACGCCCCACAGGAGGTTCTCTTCAGGTAATGCTGACTTTCATCAGCCAGGTGGGAATTGGATGTGTACCTTGGATACCTTGCTAACCTTGACATGTACATAAATGCGTGAGAAATGTTTGACTTTTGTGAGTCATCCAGCCTTCAAAAGGAAGCATGTCACATGCTGCATGTGCTGTTTGAGTGAATCCTGTTGGGAGGGTTAAGCGTCTGAGTTGGTTGCGGCCAAACCTCATGCCACTTCTTCTTACACACCTTTGTGTCTCCCTGACATCTTACCCCATTAGCTCATTGGCATGCTGCTGTCACACCAGACTTGTGCTGCGCCATGTTTTTGCAGCAGTGCGCCTGGAGGTCGAATGTGTTGGTCAGCTGAGCATATATCCTACTTGCGGGTTGCAAGGCAGCCATGCTGTGTCATGGGCAAGCATTGGACGGCTGTCATGGTCATGGAGCAGCTTTTACAGTGTTGCATTGCCGCAATCTCTCAGCATCATACTGGCTTTCATCACAGGTGTGAGGCCCTGACCAAGCTGCCCGGTCCTTCATCGCCTCCTTTCTGCTGGAAGCCGGGATGCATAAGCGGACCACGGCAGAGAGCACGCATGTCAAACTTGCAGGACCGATTAGGGTGGACAGGGGCGGAGACTGATGAGGACAAAAAGTGGGTGCAGATCCTGCTCCATTGAGTCAGCGTCTAGTGAGCACCCTTGTGCTTGCTTGTTGGTGGAAGCAAACAAGGAAGGCAGCTGGGACCTTTTCAAACTTGCAGGCCATATTCAGCTCGAGCCCTGCTTCTGTTAGGGGGCAGATGGAGCTGCTGTTGTCAGCAAGGTGGATCACAAGTGAAAGGATATGCTAAGATGACCACAAACACAGGGATCGCACAATTCAACAAAATCTGCCAGTAGGAGGAATTTCCTGCACAGGGCCTAGTATTCTAAGATGGCAACTCAAAGTACAACCACATGCACAGGAAAGAATAAGGAAAAACCACGTATGTGGCAAAAACTACCTCCATCTTTCAAGGAACAGGGGCCACCTAGGGCCTAAGCACCCGTATGACTCCTCCACCACTAAAGAAAACGAAAGAAGTCAATCGGGGCCAGGTTGGTGACTAGCAGTACGCCGTTCCTGTCCTTGATGAAAGGTCACATAAGAGTCCACAAGAACATGGCTGCCAATGCTACTTATAAGTATTTACAAGTTTATAAGTTGACAAGGTAGAGTTTGTTAGCCTGCCGTAAGGCTAGTTCTGATTGGTTTGTGGCTGGTCGTTGCCAGGCAAGAAGTATTCCATAATGTCTCACTTGAATTAGCAGAGCTCGGTGTGCCGCTGAGGAAGGAAGTGCAGCCATAATTGAGCACGTCAAAGACGAACTCGCAGTAATACCTTGTTTGCTCCTAGCGACCTCAGGGCTTGTAAGATGAATGTAAAGGAGTAGACTCCCTTAGCCCTTGGGGGTC
>LFCJ01002880.1_pt1 | contig 12504 bp, 10 predicted proteins | sample 643141 | NCBI WGS metagenome assembly LFCJ01 (sample SAMN03766243, study PRJNA286221) | soda lake metagenome | biome: soda lake; feature: Kulunda steppe; material: water; isolation source: sample B1-Br-g2 brine of Lake Bitter-1 | place: Russia: Kulunda steppe | collected 2010-07 | reverse complement strand
TCGGCAGTTGCAAGTGTCATCTGACGAACGTTCTTGAGAGGTCAAAGAACGTTCTTGGCACCTGAAGAGTAAAGTCGTTTACGTGAGCGGATCCGCCCCCCGCACTTCCTGCACGGTAGCCCCTTACAGCACACAGCGCACCCCCCACATTGCGTGCGACAGGCATCAATATCAACAATGGTGTGCGGGGGAGGGGGCGGGGCAGCGGTTCTGGCAAATGGGGGCGTGGTCAAGGGGAGGCACACACTGCGCAGTGTGTGTGCGTGCGCATATACATGCAAGCACACACCCATTTTTAGTGTCCCGCAACAGGCGCAACATAGAAGCCATAGTACAAAACAACTGCCACTTTCATGTTCCTACCGTCTTAGAACAGATCCATGATCACCAACCCTTACTCAAGTCTCCTGACAGCCTATCCCCACTTGTGTTATAAACTTGGAACAATTCCAGCTAATGAGGTTGCGTACGCTTCCCGTCAATCCTGGATTAGTCAATAGACTCCCCTACCCCAAGCATCTCCATGTCATAGCAGTCTGTAATACAGCTGCACGGCTTCACCCAAAATAAACACGATCCTACATGGCTGCAACTTCTTGCTTGTGACATTCCTGAAGCAAATTGGCACCTCAACAACATTGCTAGCCATCCCATTTGTAATGCTAGGCACGCTGAGACAGCGCCTGGTCTCAATGAATTTGAGGAATTTCACTGAAGTTCCTGAGTGGCACTCAGACAAAATGCAAACTATCAAGTGCTCCCACAGACCTGCTTTGGGTGATGTGGCCCCCCTTTCCCATCATTCCAAACCGGGATTCACACTTAAAATTCCTAACTGGAAATCTTGGACCTACACGGATGGTTGCTGTCTATCCAAAAAGGCAAAACAGTGATTGGGGCAGGTGTGTACCACCCCAGCTCGGGCAACTCTAACTTGGCTGAACCAAATGGTGCTGGTATAATCCACACTAGTGTGGATAGTACTATCATAGTCCCTATGATAGGGAGAGCAGAGTGGCAGCTATAGCTGCTGCTATCACACACGATCATATTCATATTGCCACAGACAGCCTTACCTCACTCCATCAAAATAGGAAACAATCCTTGTACGCTGAGAAGCACCGTCACCATGTCCAAGGAGACATCCTCGTATTATAATAGTACTAGATACGTTCTAATACTACCCGTGACTTTCGATCCCACATCTTCCTTCATAAAGCAAACTCTTGTGCTAGAATTACCGGAATTGAATATGCAGACGCCCTTGCAAAATAGCAGCTTGAAGCCTGCCATGGAAATATTCTCCCTGCTGAAACAACCATCCGCGCCGCAGGCCCTGGTGGTAATATCTTCTTTGATCATTGTGTTCAGCTGCTGAATAAGTCAATCAGCAAGGATCTGGCACTGAAGCTCCCCAACACAGCACCAGAGTAACTAATCTTCCAAATCTCCAAGCTGCACTACAATCTTACATTCAGTTGAATCATTAACTGGGATATGCCAACTCAATAACAGGGCATTACACTTTCTATCAGAGTCTGCTTCCACACCTCCACAAAGGCATTTGCAATGCTTTTGGAACATGTCCAAAAACTCTCTCAAAATGAAGCGCAATATTTTCCACTACCGCACAGGCACCCTTCTCAATCAGAAACGCTGTCCACTTTAAAATGTCCACCAGCCTTCAGTGTCCACTCTGCCAGCAAGCAGATGCTCTCTATATTCTGTCAGAGTGTCAACATACAATCATCTTGGGTATGATTACTGAACGCCATCATGTTGCCTGCAGGATCATCATTAAACCATCAGCAAAAGCTCTATGGCAGATTGTTTGGTCCATTTGGATGCCATCCAGGCAGTGCCGGCAGCTCTACCCGTTCAAAGTTTGGCCTGACAAAACTTCAAATTCCGGAGCATGCTAATATCAGGACAATACCCAGCTGGCTTTTTGATGCTTGTTTATCTGCTAGAGATAGACTCACCTCTAGTCGCCCTGATGCCATCTTGGTCACTCTCTTACCTATCAAAAAATCAAATCGCCAACCACTCCTCATTTGCACCAAGTGTCACACCCAAGACACGCCAGCAGAGATGAACGCAGAGTTCATGAGCTCAATGTCAACATGAGGGCCCCTATCACCGGGAGGTACACCTCGTTGAGATTAAATACTGTGAAGATACACAGCCTGGACACCAGAATTACTAATATCACTATAGTATATGCCTCAAGAAAACAACACGAGGTTCTTTAATAGCGCCTGGGTGTGGGAGGCTCTTATCTAAACCTCACGTACATTAAGTCATCTTTAAAAGCTCCACCTTGATACAAAAAAGCCCATAAGGCTGCTTTTAAACTACATGCCCATTCTGTGCTGTATGCAAACAAATTGACAACAACTTGAACTTAATGCGCTCATGAAAAATCCAGTTGCTCTCAAGGTCTTGTTTTGGAGCAGGGGGGGAGCTTGTCGTCCTCAAGATCCTCAATAGTCCTTCCTTTCCCCTGGTGGAGGAGATGCACGGCTCTTCGGGCCAATGTGCCTCCCTTTCCTTAATTGATGTTGGGAGTGGTTTCACTGCCTACGTAGTTTTTCTTTTTCTTTTATAGGGCCCCTTGAGGAAAGCCTGTCTCTGACAAATAAACGAGTATCATTAGGCCACCTAGAAAGAAAGAAAGACTACGCGAGCAGCAAAAAGCTCCTCACATCAATTAAGGAAAAGGAGCCACCTAGGTATTGTCTGATTACTTGCATGCTCAGGGAGTGTTTAGGTGGTATGTTTCCCTTGCAAAAAACGCGCAGCTGCCCTGATGGTGCTCAAAATTGCTGCTGCTGCCAGGAAGCTCATGTCCATGCATGCTACCACGGCTGCTGCCGAGAGCAACTGGAGCGCGTGGGGGCGAGTGTACGACAACGCCTGAAACCATCCTTCAAGTACTCAAGCTCCTTTCTTGATTTTGCACTGATCTATACCTATTGTATTAAGTTACTCTAGGAGTTGATGATCAATCAGTATGGCTGAGTAATTCCCATACATTTCACAAAAAAGGAGAGCGTTAACCTAGGAGCATGATTAACGGAGAAAGTAGGCATGCATTTAACGCGAGCACCAGAAAGTCCTCCATCATCCCCCTATTCACACAGCAGCCCATAGTGTCATCAATCAATTTCCATCCCTAGGCATGGCATACGTAATTAAGCAAAAATAATGCAAAAACATAAACAGAAACCAGTCATATAGTGAAAAGGTATTGGTCCATCATGATGGTTTGCCTGGCGTAGCTTTTTGGCAGGCTACACGAGTTGAGTTGTAGGGCTATGCTACTTGAACCATGCCACCTTGTCTCTGCCAGCACCGTCAGCTGCTGACTCCATCGACAGTGCACGCCCTCAAAATGTGGAGCTCATCGCCAGGGCACAGTGCCCGATATGCCTCAGCATGAGTGGACCTAAGCGGCACAGGGGCTTCCAGTGGGATCCAAGCTGTAGGCGCTGAGCTGCTGCTGGCCTGGGCTGCTGAAGCTGCAGCCAAAGCACACGGGGCTGAGAGAGCAAGGTGCGTGCTCAGGAAGTGGGCGGTGCAGGAGCACACCTGCACGTGGAGGCAGGCAGTGCCATGGGATGAGCAGTCTGCTTCCAGCCAGACCCCTTGAAGAGTCGCCCCTGCTGGTGAGTCACCAGAAAGGTAAATGCACATGCACCAGCGCAGTGCACCCTCTACCCAGGACATGAGCTTGCATCCCTCGCCTGGTTTCTTGACATGCACTTAAAAGCTCTGCTACCCCAATGTGCGACTGTTCATGCTTATCCTACCGACCCTTAAGGAGCCATCCCACCTGCTTCAATGACTTGAGCGGATGCAGCTTTGACTCAAAGTTAAACTGCAAAGAGCAGAGGCCCAGAGCACTGGCGGTCAACGTTCGCAGCAGCAGCAGAGCTACATTACTTGACATTGCCTCAAACCTCCATGTTCAAAGCAGTAGATATGCAGGTCCTAGATTATCATGCAGGTGTTCCCTGCAATGAGCTTCAGGATAGCATTCTTGCACATGGCCTGGCGTGTATTTCAATAATGCCAAAATTGGCTTGGTAATTGGCTTACCAGCTTCAACAGCGGTGACATGAGGCGTCCAAAATAAAGCAATACATCATCATATGAGTGATGGTTTGAGTCTCTGCAGTATGTGGTGGTCCAGGAAACACAATAGGAATACCTGTTATTGCTCAAGAGATAGCAGCACGGCAATTTGTGTTTGAAACATGCACCTTACACCTGAGGTGTGCCTGAAGTCCTGCACGTATGCACCACACATAGTCACAATGTCACACAAAACGCTACACGTGTACACAGCCAGATGGGCTAGTTATGCACCAACAAGTGTGGCACACATGCACCATGTACCACCCTGCATGAGCAACCTTGTGATGTCATTCTGAAATACAACACGTGCTGTCATGCACAGCCCCTCCACACACTGCAGCACACACAAACACAAGAACAAGCGTATCCACTCACCCACATGTGCATGCAAACACACACGTTTACGTTTGCACACCTGCAAACCACCAGGAGGGCCCCAGGGGCTTCAGGATTGGACTGTCCTGCTGCAGCACCACCTTGATGCTTCAGGCCCTCTTTGTTCATTGCCTGCTTGCCCCCAACAGAAACTTGTCCAGCTGCTGCAGCCAGGAGCGCTTCCTGCCTCTCCCCATTGCATGCAAGCTTGCCGTTGATCAAGTTGGGTGTGTTCTGCGTTAAACAGGCATTTGCAGCACATGAGACATGGAACGAAATGGGGAGGTTGCCCTTACACAGTCCCGGGTTACTTCCCGTCAAGAATCCCCGCTCTACGCTGGCCACATTATCCAGTACGGCCTGGGCAGAGCGCTGCACCAAAACGCAGTTTGTCTGTCCCCCCCCCTTGCAAGGACAGCAGAGGGAGCACAGCATTTGGCACGGTGCCTCCCGTTGCCACTGCGGCTCTGAGCCAGCCTTGCTATATTACAGAGTTGTCCTTACAAATGTTGCCGAATCACATGAGTTGTCCTAAGCGCACCCTCAATGGTGCCAACATGGCTGATATCAGTCATTACACAGGAAATGGGTGGGTGCTTGTGACCCAATGCCTGAGTCTACAGCACATGAGTGAGTTTAGGCTACAAATGGCACGTTTGGAAAAGCACATTTATACATCCGTGCTACAAGGTATACCGCAGTATCATTGATGCTCATAGACACCCAGGCCTCACCCATGCATGGGAACCAAGGATGAGGAGTGGGGCTTGTGATTGTGAAGCCCCATTCAAGATCAAGCAATCTGGAGGCAGCGCTCCCCTGCGAGTGTGCGCACACAGGAGCAATCAAGGGCAGCCCAGCATGCAGCGCACACTAACATGCAGCGCAAATGGTTATGCGAGCAGGGCCGACTCTGCCACATCGTGCTGCAGAGGCCCTCGCGCAGTGGCATTGCATGCTGCCCCAGGCAGGAGCAGTAGAGGAGCTGGGCAGTGAAGCTGAAGCCGTGAAGCAGGGGGCCGGCAAGCCTGCTTGCGTGTCATCTGCGAGGACACGCAGCCCTGGCAACCAGGCTGTGTTGGTGATAGCAGCCTGGAATGCATGGAAGTGCATTGCTCTACTCCCCACACCCACCACCATGGGTCCATGGCAACTGCAGCCTCACCTAAACCCACCACCATGGGTCCATGGCAACTACACCCCACTATGATCCCCACACCCACCACCATGGGTCCATGGCAACTGCAGCCTTGAACTCAGGGTAGTGCTCTGAAGCCGCCAGCACTGCTGTGGCTCCGCCATAGCTGTGCCCTGCAACCGCCACGCGGCTCAAATCCACGCGCCCCTGCAGCCAGCTGCCTGCATGAGTTTGGAGGTGAGCATGCACATGTGCGCTTGTATATCATGTACAGTATATGTCTGTGCAGACGTGAATGAATGTGCGTGCTAATGCTTGCGTGCGTGCGTGTGATTGTGTGTGTGTTTGAATGGGCGTTTAAACGAGTCAAGGCACTCACTCTTTCATGCATGCAGGAATTTATGCGTTGGGTAGTAGACGCTTCCTGTATATATAAGTAATTGATCAAACCGCCCACAGTAGCATGGAGTATGTTGAGACCATGGCAGCCAGCTGCCATGGTCTCAGGAGGGTAGAGCTGCTCCCTTTGTCCTTGCCTCGTCAGACATCATCAGACATCATCAGACATCATCAGACAGTGTCAGACATCATCAGATAGTGCCAGACATCATCAGACAGTCAGACAGTGTGAGACAGTGTCAGACATCATAAGACAGTGTCAAGTTTGTGTTGGGGCCCTAGGTGGAACGTAAGCTATGCTAGTGGACCTTTCCCTTGTGCACACTGCCAGGCAGCTGGTTCACGCAGGCTTTGAATGAGATCTTGTTGGAAACGGTCCCACCCCTCTGCTTGGCACTGTCACTCATGTCAGCTCCGGATATCCACAGCCCATGAACGTCTTTGCCTGCAAAAAATGGAGTTAAAAAGCCAACTCTTGATGTAGCTAGTTGGAGCTAGTTCAATCTGCAGCGCAGGGAATTAAACCCCAGGGAGCCATGCTTGGTAGGGTGGTAGGGTGTTATGTGCTTGCTAGCTCGGCTAGCCCTCTGATACCGGGTAAAGCGCAGTAGACCAAGCTCAATGCGGCCACCAGACTGAGACACAGCACAAGTCTGTTTTTTACTCTATGCAGAGTCCACCCTGGGTTTGATGATGCATGTCTTGTTTCAGGTCATTCGTATGTTTGGTCCTTTTCTCCTTCAAGGGCCGTGTGTCCATGCGAGGCCACCCAACACCGAGAGCACCAGGAACAATGTGCCATGCAATGATGGGCTTCTGGCAGCCTTTGCTGCTACACGCAGCCCAGTGATCAAGACATGGGCATCCAGGGCAACAATTGCCTTCTCATGCCCAAAGTGAGCTGCTTACCAGCATCCATTGCCTCGATGAGCCGCCGCGCGGTGCGCAACTCCTGCACCCGGTACCGAGTTTTGTCCACTTGTGCCTGCACACGTGTTGCAGCTTGCTGCTTGGTCGTCTCTCTCAAGTGCAAGCATGAGCACGCCAGAGTACTGCTTCAGGCGCCTGTTGCAGTGATGGAAGCTGCCTTTTTAGATGAGTCAACGAGGGCGAGGGAGTGTATGGAATGTGTTCGGGCCAGGCATCTGTTTTGTACCGATGCCTTGTTGGAAGAACACATCATTTGTCAGATGTCAGAACCATTTGGTTTGCACTGATGCCTTGTTGGACAGTAATGATGCTGTGTTGGGGTACTGATGCTGTGCTGGTTGTTCCTGTCTACACTAAGTCTGAGCCAATTGGGAGCTGATGGCAATGTGAGGGAAAAGAGAGAGAGAGAGAGAGAGAGAGAGAGAGAGAGACCTGCACCAATTGGTGCCAATCAGGTCTGACACGGTGCAAGCCATTTGCTGCTGACAAAATGCAGACAAGGTTCCCCCAACAAGGCATCAGTACAAAACATTTGGTTTAGGCCTGTGCAGCAGTGTGCTGATGGCTAGGTACAGACCAAGTCTGTAGCGGACAGATGTGCACAGGCAGGTAGGCGTGCAGAGGCATAGCAACAGCTGCATGCTCAAGGCCAAAAGCATTGCCCGGCAGATCAACACACCTTCTCATCGCCCAAGCCGTTGTAGAACAGCCACTCTGACCCAGAGTAGACCTGCCCCTTGATCAGAGGCTGCTGGTGCTCATGCTGCTCGGTCCACCTTGCTCCATCTCTACATGGGCTGCACAGCCCAAAGGCCAGCCGCGCTGTGCTTGCTGTTCCTGAAACAGAGCACATGCAGTGCCACACAGCTATTGCATCCTCGGAGCTGCAGCTGAAAAGGCAGACGGAGTTGCTGTATCATTGCATGGGTCTGAGCGTTTTCTCATGATCTGGCTCAAGAGGCGGCCACAAGTAATGGTAATGTCCTTCTTTCCTTATCATGCTTGCACCAGTGACACAGGTGCGCACCGACTTGGGCTGCTTAATGAGGAATTTCTGTACTAAATGGGACGCCTTTTAAATATCCGCAAGGATGGGCATGCTACACAGACAGAAATAAAGCTTCTCTACCTGCTTAGCCTTCAACCAAGGCAGTGCCAGCACCTTAAACGCAACTCTAGCATGCATTCCCGGATGGTTGCATGCTGGCCTACCATCTGCATGCTCTACGGCCACGACAATGAAGCCCTGCGCACAAACGTTCACCAGGTAGAAGTTGTTCAATCGGGAAAGGGCAAGTGCAGGCGTCACAGCAGCCTAAAAGGGAGTGGGAGTAATGGCAGCCAAGGACTTAGCTCGAGCACACACTCCTTTTGCGCGCAGCTGCCGTTGGTGGTGATGCCATTCAACAGATGACAATTTGGTTCAGGACCTACCGCAGATGCCAGCTCAGTGCATATGCTGCTGTAGGTGTTGCGCGTCCCTGCCAGCCTGTAGGGTAGGGGCAAGAGGAACCTCATGATGCCATTAAAAACGGAAAGCAGGCCATGCGTATAATGCCAAATACAGGCTGGTTTGAAACAACGTGCAGTTTTCAATGGTCTGTGCAAGAACAAATCCATCAAAAAGCAGTGCTGGTTGCCTCATTTGAAGCTTTCGCTGATCCGCACCCGTGACTGAAGAAGATCACCGGGTGCCGGCCCTGTTCGCAAATTTTTGCCCCTGTCAGTATTGCTTCTTTCCCTTCTTTGCCTTTCCCTTCCCCTCTGTCTCTGTATGCTGACAGTCGCACTGGCACCTCTCCTTGTGATACAATTGGAGCATTGTATGTGCCAGAAATACAGCACAGCATGCCCATGATGGTAAGAATGGACTGCACCCCGATTCGCGCGAGCCATATCCGCCACCGAGTATCTGTCCTAACAAAGAAAAACAGGAATTTGGTATAGCCTGCAGGGGTTAAGGGGGAGTCACCAGGAAAGCCAGGTCAAGGCTCTTGTGACGAAGCAGTTGCCTCAAAAGAGCAGCAATCCCATCTGAAGGAAGACCAATGCTTGCGACAGATATGGTCTCACCGATGGCATAGCAATAATGAGGAAGCCACAGGCAGGCGTTGACAATAAGGCCCAGGAAACGGGTTTTCCTTCTCTTTGCGCTTGGATAAAAGATCCGTCCGCAGCAATGCTGGAGAGATAATGTAGTGAGGAAAGCATCATGACCAAGTTGCCTGTAGAAAGCGAGCTGGCCCAGCAGCTGCCAATACAGGACCGTACGCTTCCACCACAAGTTCAGCCAGCCAGGAAGCACCTGATCTGGCAGCAGAGCCTTGCCACAACAGAAGGCGAAGTCCCTGATGCCAACAGAGAAAGGTCCTCGTGGAGAATAGGGACGAAAGATCATGGCCAAAGTGGACTCATCTCATTTGGATGGTTGGTTACTGGCAACCTTTATGGTCAATTATAGCTCATACAGCTGATGCAGCTGATATGATGATCAAGTAACAAGTCTGGTGCAATGCAAGGCAACGTCAGCTCTACAACGTATGTTTGAGTTAACATATATTTCAGTCAATATACGCGTTCATCATAGGAAAAAACAGCAGCAACGCAGCTTGCCTTATAACACTGCTTCCTTGCTCCTATTCCATTATTAAGTTAAGTTTATCAATTAAGAAAAAAATAATAATAGTCCAACTGTCTCCCGTATGTGTTTCATAGTGCATGCAGTACAATCAGTCACACTCACTCAGGGCTTAAAAGGTACGATGCAGGAATATGCATCATCTAGAAACTAGCATAGCTGTATGATCCATCTGGCTGATAAAAGCCGTATAGTAAGCAAGAGCAACAAAGAACTTGCGTCCTTGTCACTTCACTTCCAATGCCTGGCTGTGCGTGTGCATGCACATGATTTGTATTTTACAATGCGTGCATAATGTTCAAAGACATCAATTCAGCACGAAGAATTAGGCAAACATTTTTGCTTTTTGTTTCTACTTCTGTCTGACTTGTGTACAGACTAGAACACAAGGTTTGTGGCTCAAGTTGACGTCATGTGTTGCTCTCACAGGGGGATAAAAAGGTCATGACAGACATCCAGCCCCTGATGGCCAGCACCACAACAAAGCCACTCAAGGGGGGCGTGACGCTGCCAAGCTTGTCACCATTGGCAGGTGAACACAGTGTGTGCACTTGTCCTTCAATGTGGCATAACTTGGTTGAGGGCCTTCCCCTCCTGTCTTGCCACCTGTGTTCATGAGCATAAGCATCCACATCCTCATGATCCTCATCCTCATTTTTATCATGATATGATGATGTTTTTGGGCTTGTTTTGCAGCTTGTTTTACTTCAATTTCGCATTATGGCATTGTTGTAATTTGTGCATTAAGGCTCCTGCTCACAGTACCTTCCTCTGCCTCTGCATCCACTGGCCTGAATGCTACTTATGATGCTTTTGACCGTATCGATTGTTTAATTCCATGTGAGCTCCTGATTTTAGAAAGAATATGGCGCATTTGCGTAGAAAGCTTGTCTTGGCGTTATGAAGTGCGTAATCAGAAAGCAGTGCTTTGCCAAGACAGGAACTCTGAATGCAGAACTTGCATCTCCTTATCAGGCTTTGCTTACATTTTCCAGGTTGCTGATGCATCCATTCTATGTCTGGCTAGTGCACACCTCAGCAGGCCATGCACAATTCCACGTGACATGTGGACCAGAAGCAGCGCATGAGGATGAGCATGTGTGTGCCTGTGGCTAGCATGCACTCACGCCATGCTTGCTTCGAACGAGCAGGACGGAGGGTGAAACCAACCTTGGCCCTAAATAATTTGACGGAAGGCTTGAATGCTTTCGGCTTTGACGTTGGCTGGGACAATGGTAACTTACAGGTGGGTGGATGAAGAGGTTGCCTCTCATGCCATTGGCCATGTGCGCACCTGACCTTTGTGCATAGGTCTCACCTTGTGCATCATTTAATAGCCTCAGGCTCACAATGTGTGCTTACGATGGGTGCTTGACTTTTCTAGTCTGCTTGACACATGCCAGCTTTCATTCAGGTGACTACCAGTTTGCTTCACTTCATGACGGTAGCAAACTTCACACATCCATTAGTTGTGGCCTCATGCTGGCCATTGAGAGCCTAAAAACATTGGATATGATTGCATGCTCCCACGCACACGCCTCTTTCTATGTCACAGACACGCGGCAAACAGCTTCTCGTGGACGCGCACAGTCACCTGTACGCAGACGCGCGCAAATGTGCGCAAGTTTTAGCATACGTGTGCAAGAACACATGCATAGCTGCACAATCTTGCTCGTGGGCCAGCATACAAGTAGTTTGCCTGCACGCTTGGGCACACGCAGTTCCCGCTCTTGTAGCACATGCTCTTCCCATGTGCGTGCCAGTAGGTCTTCACTCAAGGGTTGTAGGCGTGTCGACACCTCCGACACTGATGTCACATAAAAGCCTCACACTGGCCTTACAAATCTGACACTGATGTCACATAAAAGCCTCACACTGGCCTTACAAATCCGACACTGATGTCACATAAAAGCCTCACACTGGCCTTACAAATGCCCCTGCCCCTGGCCCTCCTCTCTCCTGCAGGTCACGCCCCCAGGCAGCACCCAATCCCCAACCTCCGCGCCACCCACATTCAGCATAGAGACATTCCTGGGGGCACAGCACAGGCAGCGGCACCTGGGCCTGGGCCGCAGCGGTCGCCCGCGTGTCGCCTCTAGTGTCATCTTCTCCACCGCAAAGGGCCCCCACCACAAATCGGTGCGTGCGTGCGCGTGGGGCGCATGCCCGTGCTTAATTGTTCGGAATGTGCATGTTCCTGTGTGTGTGCCTACATATGCGTGTGCATGTGCATGTGCGTACAGACATGCAAGTAGGGAGGCATGGCTGCACCGCGCATCACTTGCACCTGTGTGGGCCATGCGCATCCGTGGCTGGGGCACATGTGCACGCACGCCCAGCCACTCTTCCCCCCCTCCTTTGCACCAGCCCCCCAAGACGCGCGCACCCCTGCATGGGCTTACACGAGGGAGGCGCCTGTGTATGCAAGCCAGCACGAGAGCCGCAGGGGTGCCCTATTATTATTGTTAGGTGCCCCATTGCGGGAGGCAGCCCAGAGGCGTGCCGACTGGCCCGCAGCTCAGCTGCAGGAGTGCCCGGTCCGTACACGCGCTGCCCTCTGCCCGTGCATGCGCGCCATCGTGCCTCGAGCTGCAGCTCCCCCCCCCTTTGGTGCTCCTTGCGATGCGCAAGCTCTGGCTGTGTTGACGCATATAGTGCATGTGCGCGCCTTCTACCCGTGCGCGCACCCTCTGCCCATGCACACATCCTGCCCGCACGCTGGCGGCCTGCCCATCAACGCCGCTTCATTGAGTTGCATGGCTGGCGCACACTTCACATGAAGCTCAGGGGCTCCCCTGGCTTTCTGGACAGAGACTCCATGGCAGAGGGTTTCTGAAGGCCAGGATGGTGCCTTGTGTGTGAACCGTGTATCAAGCCCCCCCGC
>LFCJ01002878.1_pt1 | contig 12507 bp, 22 predicted proteins | sample 643141 | NCBI WGS metagenome assembly LFCJ01 (sample SAMN03766243, study PRJNA286221) | soda lake metagenome | biome: soda lake; feature: Kulunda steppe; material: water; isolation source: sample B1-Br-g2 brine of Lake Bitter-1 | place: Russia: Kulunda steppe | collected 2010-07 | reverse complement strand
CCCGTGAGCCGGACTGTGGACCCAATTGAGCTTTTCTCTCAGTTGGGTCACAATACGCTATGATCGGCATACCAATGTGACGTCCGAGGAAATCAAGGCATCTGTGAGAAGCCAGGTGTCGCCACCAATTTCAATACAATATGGACGAACAATTTCCAGACCTACCGAATCCCGGTTCGGACGAAGCCCTCGATCAAGGGTGTACTTGCCCAATTTTTGACAACTCCCATGGTGACGGGTATCATGGACTCAGTGGCCAATTCGTCGTTAATTTCAATTGCCCAATTCACAGTGACCAGACAGCGGGGACGACAACATGATCCTTTCAGACACCGATCTCGAACGTCGTCTCGAAGACGGCGACCTCGTCGTCGACCCGATCACTGATCCAGCGGTACAGATACAGCCAGCATCAATCGATCTCAGACTCGGACACGAATTCATCGAGTTTGATCGGGCAAACGTCCCGTTCATTCGGCCCGAAACGTTCGACGAGACTGATGACCAGGTAACGAGTGACATCTTCATCGAAGACACAGATGAGTTTATCCTTCATCCGGGGGATTTCGTTCTTGGGTCGACGAAGGAATACGTCGAAATCCCAGATGATCTCGTCGCTTCTATTGAGGGAAGATCGTCTCTCGGACGGTTAGCAGTCGTGGTGCACGCAACTGCGGGGTGGGTGGATCCGGGGTTCGAGGGAACGATCACGCTCGAGCTCTCGAATCTTGGCAACACGCCAGTCGCACTTACCCCCGGTTCGAGAGTCGCACAGTTGGTTGTGATGAATCTTCAGTCCCCATCCCGGCGACCATACGGAATCGAACGAGGATCGAAGTACCAGGGCCAACAGGGCCCACAGATGTCGAAGATAATCGATGACGAGGAGCACGACAATGAATAATAAAACACTCACTGTAGCATGGTGTCCTAATTGTGACAATGGACACTACGTTGAATCGTTGGTCGGTGAAAAGTGTGGGACTTGTTCTGGACAATACAAAGCCGTTGTATTTGAAAGACAACATCAAACCCTTCGATCTAAAATCAAAAGCAAAATCGACGAATGGCAGATTCGAACACTACCACCCAATGCAGGATCATTCAGAGAAGCAGCTGATCAATTAGAAGAAATAATTGACAATGAGTAAAGCATTCTACTGCGACAACTGCGATGACTACTTCGATGGAGAACCCACCGAATCATTGTATCGAAAAGACGTGATCGATAGACAAGGCGTGGATTACATTAAGGTATTAGATCTATGCGAAGAATGCACTAAAAATGTAATCGATAATGATTGACATATCTGTCGGTCGTGTACTATGTTGTACGCACTACTCGATCACATTGTTCGAAAATTATTCTATGTATCGATACTGGGAATAATTATGATTTTACTCGGCTTCAATCCATACGGAACAATCGTGGGTATGATACTGGTATCGTCATTATGGGGATTCATCGATTTCTACGAAGAAATAGTGGTTGAATACGAAGCCAGCTAATAGCACCAAACAATTTCCTCCTGTTGTAGAATACTTCTTTCTCAATAGAATTAAGTACGGCGCGATCAACAGTCAACTATGACCCGATATATGTGTAGTCAGTGCCACGTGCTGTACACATTCGATGAATACCGTGCACTCGAGTCTCAGTCTCTACATACTGATGATCCAAATGATCAATACGGGGTCGAATCTGTCTGTGGAGAATGTGGGTCTGGATTCCATTCGGAAAAATGGCGTCTCCGAGACGAGATAGAAACATCGGTCGGCGACGTCGTCGTTTCAACCGTCGCGCTTCTTATTCCACACGGGATCAATCGAGATCAGTTGTACGAGACGTGTCTCTTTAGTGAAACTGGAAACAGAGTCGCCCGTCGATATGAAACCGAAGCAGAAGCTGAAGTCGGACACGAGAAACACATTTCAGCGCTCAAATCAAACAATTTCACCAAAGAAACAACTGGTGAAACAATCAAAATTACGTTAGAATAGCCGTGACTGTTGCACTAATCATACTCTCAATAATTTGTCTCATTCAAGCTGGGATAAATTTTTATTTACTTTCACGGATTCTGTCAGAACAAGAGACTGAATCACAATCAGAAACATCTATCACCGACCGGTTATCCCACAATCCAACAGAGAATACGGAATCACGTCGAACAGAATCCAATTTCTGCTGGCAGTGTCGAAACGATCTCGGATCGACCATCGGCTGTGATGGGTGCGAGCGTTACCTCGAACGACAGTCGCACTAATGAACTGGAAACGGTATGGAATTTATCACGGTCGGTGGCAACTCTCGACGATCGTTATGGCTGGACCAATTACGCTTCTTTCGGCGCACTTTAGGCCCTATGTCGCGCTCGCGATGGCGCAGGTCGTCGGTGCCTGTGTGTTCTGGTACGTCGATAAGTGGATTTTCAACGATCGCGACGACGACGCAGAATCAGTATAATCTTTTTGCAATAGAATTAAGTGGCATATTCCCATATAGATAACCACACATGGGTGAAATTATGAAACTAAAAGATCATGTTTCGGTGGAATCAGCTCGCGGTTTTGAATGTCTAACCTGTCCAGATTGTGGACACGGATGGATGCACCAACGTGATGCAACTATCGACCACGAGACGCACCCCGCGTACCCACACGTCTCCATCAAATATGAGTGCGAGTATTGCTTAGAAACCAACAAACTCGGTCTCATTCAAGAGAAGGGAAGAGAACGGATCTACTGGGTCGATGAAGACGTAGATTCCGTATAGCACCATAGAGTTTACTTGGGCGTAAGTCCCCCAGTGGTTGTACTATTCATTTACGTCGTATGCAACAGACTTATTTAATGATACTGCGTACTACCATTCGTAGATGAATTGGCCGGTGTATACACACGCACAACTGTTCGAGTGTCGCTTAGGACATCGCTGGAGCTCACACAGGGCGTCAGAGTGCGATCAGTGCCATACGCACGAAGTGTACCGAATTGTCGACGAAGAGAAAATATTGGTTGACAAGACTGATTCTGGTGCCATCTCAGACGATAACACGGGTGAATCCAGTTCCACGTTGGCAGATAAGTAGCCTTATGATCCAATATAGTACCACTGACGAAAATGGTGACGACCTGCAGGGGTTCGATGACATCCCGGAATACATCGTCAGCGACGAGATATTCGATGAAATACAGGAGATAGATCTCCTCGACGAGCTGAAAGATATGGAGGATGAACTATGACCCAAACAACACTCACAGGTGAGGAAGCCGACCTTCGAGCTCGACCAAGCACGATGCTCTGGTGTGATGAGACCGAACAGTGGGTTCTTCGATCGAACCGTTACGATTGGCCTCACGAGCTCTATGAGAGCCCACATGATGTCCTCGAAGAAGAGACGATTCATACATCTGTGACGATCGAAGAAGACGATGATGAGCCTGAAGAGGTCGGTGGTATGTTCGACATCACACTGTCGTACAATGTTGATTACAGCTTTCGGATCCCAGCTGTATCTGAGCACCAGGCTAAAGAACGAGCAGAAGAACTCGTCGGGGACTGTGACTCATACTATCAGCACCACGTCCACACTGATAAACGAAAGCTGAAAACACTATACGAGGACTCAGACATCATCCCCGATGACTGGGATCCGTACGGACAGACACCACTCTGGTTGGCGATCGAAGAAGCTGAGGAAAAGTAAAATATCAAACTATACTAATGCCTCGATCAAGTAAGTTATTCGCGATCATCTGTTTTGTATATGGTCACGAGCATAAGTCCGGGCCCATGTTTGATCACCAGTCAGAGAAAACCTGTGCTCGGTGTGGTGTAGTAATTACGGACGAATAAACCACTGACTGCTATACGGATATTCTCGGGTAGATTCTGACTCAGTTAGAATAGCGATAGAATAATATCGACAAATAATATACTCACACAGATAGTCGCAGAAATTATCAAAAGTAGCTTAAATAATTCTCCTCTATTTTCATTAATTCCTTTCGACTGTTCATCATTGTCCGATTGAGCGTGTGGCTCAAGATTGGTGGCCGAGGTATTGATATACCAGCTGTTGCCTACTTCCTTGATCGGAACGATCGAGTCGACGAGGAGCTCTACATTCTTGAGGTCGACGTCTTCGTTCAGTATCGGATTTACAACGGTTGCGACATCCAACAGATCGATTAACTCACCCGACGTTGAGTCAGGTTTATCGTAGCTGTATTTTGCAATCGACTCATCGGGCATTCGGAAATAGACAACGACTGTGTCACCATCAGGATCGTACTCGAGCACCTGTGCTGTTTCGATATCCGGCTGGTCGCCTGCAAGCTGGTACATTTCGGTCTCGAAGTCGATGGTCACCTCGATTTCAGATGCGTCCTCGATGATTTCTAACTTCTGCATCGAATCACTGACTGCTGTCATCGTGGTCTTATTATCTGTTCGCATCGACGTATCTGGTCTGTATGTCAGCCCTGTTGGCGAAACTCCATGTTTCATTTTTTTCTGAACTATTTCCTGCAATCGGCGTCGAGATTCACCAGGATCGTTTCTTGATGTCTTTTCAATTTCAATGAAAAATGGAGCCAACGCTCTTTGTTCTGCACATTTATTAATTAGTTTAGTATATGCATCAACTTCTCTAGTATCTCTCGCAGAGATCGTTACACCAATGTCATCACAATGAAACGAAATCACACAATCACCCCCCATCGGATTGAAAAGTATGGTAATATCTTGACTGTGTCTAATAATATCGAGAATAGGTCGATATGCGTGCATCAGTATGTCGTATAGGACAGCTCCTTCTTCTTGTTTAATATAACTAATTTTATAATTAGGTATTTCCTGTATTTGTGTTCTACTATCTGGGCTCCTTTTCATCGACATACTTCAAATTACGGAATAGAGCTAGTTAATTCTATTGCAAAACAGCCATAGTAACCCAGCACTGGCTCGCCTACCAATTACCGAACGCAGAGAATACACTGCTCCAAAAGATCGCATCGTACAGAGCTGGAATGAAGATTTCAGTGAGCTCGATATCATATTGTCCTTCCATACTATGATCGATCTTGTAAATCCAGTACAACACTATCAGGAATGCGATCATGGATAGACCACCGACAGTGTCGCATCGACCGGTGACCCGTGTTTGGTTTCGTGGACTTCGGCGAATCGGATCACGTCTTTTTCGATCAGTTCGTCGATTGCGTTTTGGATTTGGATCCGGGCCTCTGTTTCAGTTCCAACCCATTCATCGGGCTTCGATGGCTGGTCCCAGACCAGGTGTGTGGGGTCCAACATGGTGTCCTCTGTCGAGACATTACTGAGGTCTGGGTTCTCGATCCCAACGAGCCCCAGGAACGACTCAACAGGCACGTTCTCCATATCTGGGATCCGTGTGTTGTCGAGAACGGGGGAGATCCGGTCGAGGATCTCTTCAGTCCACGGGTTGAGCTCGACAGGTTCTTCCTCCTCTTCGATTCCACCACCGAACGCTCCAAGTCCGGATGCACTCTTCGAGTTCGACGAGTTGGATTTCTGTGGTCCACCACTCGAATTGATCTCGGCGCTCTTGAGTAGGTCCTGCGCTGTCGTCTCGAGGTTCGATCGGAGATCCTTCCAGGTCTCGAGGAACGGTCGAGCATCGATCGGGTCGATCGTGTCCTCGAAGAGATCTGCGTTCTCGTCGATACGTGGTTTACCGAGTTTGTCCCATTTGTAGGCACGATAGACGTCGCGACCACCTTCGCCAGCGCCTTCGGAGATACCGATAAGGAAGTTGTCGGCGAGATCAGCCAGGATATTTTGAAGCTCACCCTGCTTGACTTCAGGCGCATCAGATTCTTTGAGGAACTCACGGATTGGTTCGACACCTTCGATCGCGTCGTCGGGCCCGGACTTCGCCCGAATCCCCTCGACGATTGCACGTTTCTTGCGGTCGATTTCGTGTGTCGTCGCTCGCAACGTTTCGAGACATCGGATGACATTGACAACGTCTTCGGGATCGACGAGGACTGCTTCGTGATCCTTGCCGTCTTTTGTCAGTGTTGTACGGTCGCGATGTTTGTAGTTGAGCAGCGCACTGGCTTTGATGATATTGAATACCATCGAGTAGACACGATTGGACTCCGACCGGGAGTGATTGAAAATCGGCTTGACGATCTCCCAACAGTCCCAGTCGTGATCGTCACCACCGTTCGGTAAGACAGCATACTTTGGTGCGTTGTATTTGACGTCGACCATGTGGCCCTGGAGTGCCTTCTTGCCATCTTCGAATTCGAAGCCGTACTCGATGTCCGAATCACCCAGCGAAATACCGTGATGACCCGCAGACATCCGTCCGACTGCTCGGTTCTTCGACTCGGACTCGTGGACGGGGACTTTCAGTAGTCGATTCCAGAACTCGAAGTCGGCTTCGAACTGGGCATAGGTGAAGTGATAGGCTTTTGCTGGCTTCCGAATCACTTCGGTCTCGAAGCCTTGGGCTGGGTTCCCCCGTGTGGAACGAATGACGACCTCCTCGTCACCGCCGTGGGCCCGCTTCATGAACTCGAGCATCTCCTCGCCCGGCTGTTGGAGCTCACCCATCGAGATGACGTCAGCATCGTCCCATTCGTCATCGTAAATGAGCGCCTTGTCGGAGCCAGTTGAGGCATCCATGATGTTGAGCTCACCGAATATCTCGTCTACTTTGTCTTTGAGGTGTGATTTACCCGACGACGAGGTCCCGATACAGACAGATGAGACGTAGTCGTGGGTGTCTTCGAATAGTCCAGATGCATACGCAAGCGTCAGGAGTAAGAACTGCTCCTCGTTGCGAATCGTGTTACTGCGAACGAACTGGACCAAGTCTACAGCGACATTTTTGTTGAGTTGATACGACATGCGACATACTGCGACCGACTGCAATCAATATATGCCACCAACCAACTTAATTATTTCTGTAACAGGCTACGATGCGCATAGAATATAGTGAGGCTGTGTCGGAACAGACAGTCAGCGAGAAAACACAGTCTGGGGGTGGCAGACGTGGTCAGCACGTCTTCTGAAAGAAGACTGTCTAACACAGCTCGCAAGGCGAGCGTGGTTAGTCGTTCTTCTCGATTGTCTTCGTTCTCCTGTGTATTTCGGATGGCATAACGTACATATCAATCAATAATAAATAAAATATAATCGAACTGATTATCAAAAACGGTATGAGGATGAATATTGCAAAACTAATAATGTTTAAATAGAACAATACTATCGACATCTGTATTGCTACAACGAAACATGCCAGTATCGGAATAAACGAATAATAAAACACAATGTGACCGACTGTGAGCTCGTCTTTACTAATTCTGAATCTATTTTTCATTACTTTTCGAGCAGCGTGACTTCTTCGGGCCCAATGAGTGCCCGCACTGTTCGCGACTTCGATCTGGTCTCAGTATCACAGAACGGGTAGTGGAACGCAAACTGATCGGGTTCGACGTATTCGATGTAGACGTACCCCATTTCCGAGTCAACACGTAGCATATGCTCGGTCTCAACTATTTGATCGACGTTCTCCCGTGCGTCTTCTTCTGAAATAACGTGTTCGTACATTATTCACCACCAATCCTGATCTGTCTCTTCACTGTATGATGAATCCGACCATAGTTCCGGTGTTTTTGAACTCATACAGTAAAACGTATGGTTCCAACTGACTTAATTCTATTGCAAGCGAGCCATACTGGACTCAAAAATACACCGTGTTTCTCAGGAAATCTACACTACGTGAAAATATACAACTATCGCAACGACCTAGAGAGTGAATCCGACTGTTGTAATTGCTACTCCATATTTGGTTTGTACAACTTCTTTCATTTTGATTAATTGTCGAACCAGACGACGAGTCGGACAGCATCGACCCCGAATCGATCAGCCAGCAGTCCCATGTAGTCGTGAAGTAGCCAATCCCATGCACCAGAGATCGCTTCTTCTCTCGTCATCTTGACCCGTTGGATATACGAGTCACCACTTTCACTCGGGACTGCTTCGCCTGCGTCGATCTTTTCTCGGTTTTCTTCGACGATATCGATCCAACCTGACGCAGGGCCAAGTGCGAACTTGATTCCTGTTTCTTCCATATACTCGTCGAGGATAGTGTATCGAGAATCGTATTCGGAAGCAGTTTCATCCCAATCGATCTCAAGAATCTCTTCGAATGTGATGTATGACGCCGAATGCGCATCTCGTCCCCACTCACTGTATCGATTCTTGAGCGTCCGACTTACATCCTCAGGGATTCCACGGTTTGGTGCGACTGGATCGAAATTCGAGTAGTTTCTGACACCGAACAGTGTCCCAAACGAATCGTACGACCGGTCAACGAATGGAAGAATCCGTCCAGCTTCTTGCCACCACGAATTGTCTTCATTCGGTCGCTTGTCGATCTCGACGGCGCCGTGGATATCACACCCCATTAGAGATCTCCATTGAACGCGTGGTACGCTTCGATCCAGTCATCATAATTGCGACGGTTGGCCTCTTCGTTGAGGAGACCAGTGATTGTTCGCTTCTGAATCTCTGTTGTCGGCCATGGATCCGATGCCATCATTAGATTCATTAGAGCATTATACTCTGAAGCACTGAATCGCATTTCGTCGGTATCTACAAAGTCTGATTCCATACTACATGTAGGCATACACAAACAACTCACTTAATTCTATTGCAAAACAAGTGTGTTTCCACTTATTCGTACCCGTTTTGAACATGCCTCTCGACCATGTCGGTGACAACAGATGGAACGTCATCCAACGCAACAGCCTTCGCGATCAGTGTATGATAATTACTATAGTAAACGTTGATCGGGACAGTGTACGACTCTCCTTCGACTGTAGTGGCTCTGTATATGATTTTGGGCCCGTCTTCTCCGACGTATTCGATTGTGTCAATCTCGACCATAGCTATCAGGTATTTCTGACCGAGGAACCTCAAACTCTCCGGTCATCGCTGGGTTGGCACCCCAACAGTTGCATCGCTTGCACCTGAATATTTCTCGGTTCTCTGGGATTGTTTCTGGAAGGTGTTCCCACTTGTGATCAAAGAGCAGACACCATAGTTTGCTACTCATCTGTGTGCACTATTGTTGGATCATTCACTCGGAACGCCTCGAGCTCCGACAACAAGTCCTCCGAAAGTCGTCTACCGAGTCGGAATTCGATATTTTTGATTTCATCTTTGTTTATACGTCGACTCGTGAGCTCTCCCATCACTACGTCTGCTTCTCTCTCCTATACAACGTATCGACGTGTATGTTATCGAGAGACCATCGAGACATTATTTGTCCTTCACTCGACCACAGATATCGTCGGGGTCAACGATATCAGGTTCAGGATCCAATTCATGTGTTCCGATGACCAAAAAATTGTCAGGCCTGACATCGAGAACTTTTCCACTGACGACATAGGACTGGCCGTTCCGATATTTGAGCCAGTCTCCTTTCCCGTATCTACTGATAACCATACACGTAAACATACAATAGTAACTCACTTAATTCTATTGGAAGTGAACTATGTGTGGAAAGTCCCACCGTTTACGGCGACGAGGATATCACTCAGCTACACCAAACGTAAGCCCCTCATCCGACTCGTAATTGCGGAGTTCGATATCAGTAACGCGAATCTCATCTATTGGTTTGTCTTCGATATGAATTGTTGGGCGATCAGTCGGTTCTCTCGACAGCTGTACCAGTAGATTTGGAACATGATCATATCCTTCACGATCGTGGAGCTCAGTCGGTGCAAGCCGGTCGATCAGCTGTCGAGTATATAGATAGTCATCATCTGTCTCAGCATCACTCAGTACCGATTGAACATACTCCAGATTCTCTTGATACCACAGTCCTCGGTCATCGTCGCCACAATAAATGTGAGCGTCGACTAGTGTGTGAGAGAATTCTCCGACGTTGAATCCAGTTCGTTGAGCCACGATGTTGAGTAATAGTGAGTAACAGGCGATGTTGAATGGGACACCGAGGGCGATATCAGCCGAACGCTGGGTCAGATGGAGATTCAACGAGTCGCCCTGGACGTTGAACACGAAGCTGTAATGACACGGCGGTAACGTGCTGACCGACGCATTCGCTGGGTGCCACGCAGAGACGACCATTCGTCTAGACTCTGGCGATTCTCGAAGTGTATCGATCACATACTGAATCTGATCGAACGTCCCGTCGTCGTTGAGCCATCGGTGACCGTCTTCGACCCACGATTCGCCCTCGAGACCAGACTCAGGTACAGGATACCGTCGCCAAAATCTTCCATAGGCTGTGTCGAGCCGACCTTCATCGTCGGCCCATGCGTCCCAGATTGATGTTTCTTTTTGGAGCTCTCGGATGTGTTCGTCCCCACTGAGATACCAGATCAACTCATGAAGCATCGAGTTCCACCGGTACCCATCCATCTTCTTCGTCGTCAACAGTGGATAGCCTGCCCCGACATCGATAGTATAGTGCTGACCGAACGAAGAAATCGTGTCAACTCCAGTCCGGTTTGGTTTATACGAACCAGTTGTGAGAACAGACTCAACGAGGTCGTGATATTGTTGCATATGTTCTACTGAATATATGCTTTTACCCCACTTAATCCTACCGCGATTTAGTTGTCTTCAGTTTAGCGAACACCAGTCACGTTCCCGATGAACGTGGATCCGTACTTGTTGTCGAGCACGAACATCTCGAGATGTTCACCATCATCTGTGAGTCGACACTTCAGAAACCCAACCCCACCTGGCTCGTCGTGGTTTCGAAGCAAGACGCTGTTATCATTCGACATTTCGACGTAGAATTCATGATCGAATTCAATCGCCTGCTCTTTCACTGACTCTGGTGCATTCGGCGACGAGTACGAACAGACCACTACCCGTTTACCACGTTCTCCCCGATCTTTGATGTACTCGAAAAGTTGTTCTGCGTTTTCACCAGCGTAAATCGATAGTGCTTGCATAGTACTCAATTGAGTATATGGCTACTACCCACTTAATTCTATTGCAAGCCACCTCTCTGTCTTCGAAAAAAGGAACCAATGTCGACCGCTACTATTCGCCTATCTTGCCACACCCAGGGTAGGTTCGATCGTGTTGTTCACGACGTGCGTTCCATTTCCTCGCACAGTGAGCACAGTAGAGCAGTTCAACGATTGGTTTAGACCGTGGTCTTCATCGTGACGTCCAGTGGGTTGCCCTTCTCGTCGAGCTTGTGGATCTCTTTGATTCCGATCGTGCCCAGTCCCATGAGATCTTGGATCCCCTGTTGGATCTTCCGTCGGGCATCGGTCTCAGTAACGACCCACTCGTCGGGCTTGTCATCCTGATCCCAGACTGAGTGTGCTGGATCGAGGACTGTCCCCTTGGTGTCGACCCCGGAGAGGTCCGGATCGTTCGGATCGACGAGCCCGAGGAAGCCCTCGACAGGGACTTCGGACATGTCTCCGATACGTGTGTTGTTGAGCGAGTCTTTGATGTGGTAGTAGAGCTCTGCAACCCACCGATCGGCATCGAGATCCGGGATGTCGTCGACGATATTCTCATCCGTCACGTCGATCTCTGTGCTCTCGGACTCGATCTGTGAGCCGTCGAGGAGATCGCTTCCAGTCGTCGAGAGCTCTTGGCGCCGAGTCTCCCACCAGTCCATGAACGGCTGGTCACCGACAGGGTCGACCGTCTCATCGAACAGGTGTGCGTACTTGTCGACTCGTGGTTCACCGAGTGCATCCCAGTTGTTGGCTGTGTAGGTGTCGCCGTCGACCGAGATGACGTAGTTGGACTCGAGATCGTCGATGATGTTCTCGAGCTCGGGTTTGTTCACCTGTGACGCATCGCTCTCTTTGAGGAACTCGATGATTGGTTCGAGCCCCTTGACGGAGTTCTCGTCACCCGTCGACTTGGTCTTGATTGCATCGACAACCGCACGCTTTCGCTGATCGATTTCGTGCGTGGTCGCTCGCAACACGTCGAGACACCGGATCACATTGGCGACGTCCTGTGCGTTGGCGACGACAGCATCGACCTGCTCGACACCCTCCTCGGTCTGCTCGTTGACCGTGATGATCTCTCGGCTGTGGAAGTTGACCATCGCGCTGGCTTTGATCAGGTTCGAGACCATCTTGTACACTCGGTTGGACTCCGACCGGGAGTGCTGGAAGATCGGACTGATGACATCCCAGACGTCGAGCTCGAACCGAGCGCCACCGTTGGGGATGATCGCTCGCTTTGGAGCCTGCCGTTTGAGCTCGAGTAGGTGCGCCTGCAGTCTCTCGGTCCCGTAGGCGAAGTCGTAGCCGTACTGCACGTCGTCACCGAGGTTGATATCCCCGTGATTGAACGCCATCCGTCCGACCGCTCGGTTCTTCGACTCGGACTCGTGGACTGGGAGTTTGAGCAGTCGGTTCCAGAACTCGAAGTCGGCATCGAACTGGGCGTACGTGAAGTGATACGACTTGGCCTTCTTGCGCGTGACTTCTGT
>LFCJ01002876.1_pt1 | contig 12508 bp, 14 predicted proteins | sample 643141 | NCBI WGS metagenome assembly LFCJ01 (sample SAMN03766243, study PRJNA286221) | soda lake metagenome | biome: soda lake; feature: Kulunda steppe; material: water; isolation source: sample B1-Br-g2 brine of Lake Bitter-1 | place: Russia: Kulunda steppe | collected 2010-07 | reverse complement strand
TGTGTGTGTGTGTGTGTGTGTGTGTGTGTGTGTGTGTGTGTGTGTGTGTGTGTGTGTGTGTGTGTGCGTGTGTGTGTGTGTGTGCGCGTGCGCCATGTATTTCTGGCCTTACATAATAACTAAGGAAGGCAAAACAACGTCCACTCCAACGGACTGTCAACTGAATGTCACCGGCAGCTATAGGTTGTCGGGTTTAAACAGGAAAGTGGTTGCAGGAACGTGGGCTCGCCAAGTACGGGCCGCGGGTAAGGGGATCGCAGGAATTTTGCCGCAAGTTCACACTCTGCGCACGCCCCGATGCTCGGGCACCCGACGCAACGCCGGCGCTCCTCGTGTGCTGCAGGTCTATAACTCGTGGCCTGCACGCGGCCATGCCAGGGCTCTACGCTCCGCCAGGTAGTGAGAACCAGCACAAGTGTCCCCTCCTGCCTCCTTCTGGCTCGCTGCTCAAAACTACTACCAGCCTTACAGAAGTTGGTCGGCAAACATTCCTTTATGGCCTCGGGGCAGCCTCTCAGCTAGTTTCCCTCGTTTCGCAGGCTCCTTCCCGTCCCGTTGGACAAGCTCTTGGCTGTGCCTGAAGAGCGGCCCGCTGCAGGTGCGCATGGGTGCCCACTATTAGGGTTTGTTCTGCACCTCGCCACCTCGTTTGGCAGCCCGAGCACCTTTCCTAAAGCAAGCTCCTCTGCGTCTGCAGGTTCAATTGCAGTGAGGCCCTGCCTGGCGTGCGCGCCCTCCACGAGTTGCGCGCCCTTCACGAGTTGAAGGTGCAGCAGGCCTGTGCAGATACTTTCGCCCAGACCAATTGCGCTGGCCTTAGATGGCTGGCCGCATGGGGAAGACGGAGGGCTGTTAGCAGGTACTGCATAGTGTCTCAGGGGCTTGTGTACAACTGGGCACCCCATTCTGAAGAATTGTGGAGGGGGGGGAGGAGAATGCATGTCCAGGAGGATGCTTGCGATGCTAGTTACTTGGGGGATGGCCAAAAGTAGCATGGCATTCATCCGTTGTCTGCAAGCAATGGCGGAAGCAAGTCCCTGCTCTCAGCTAACACATCACTGCTCCAGTTGAGTCCACCCTTGCTCCCCTGACCGCAGTAGTACACCTGTGACAGCCATGTCAAGGCTTTGCCATGCACGTTCAACTGCATGGCCACCCGAGACACACACAGCACACACAGCAGACGAGGCAATGGGCCCAGCAGGACAGTGCCCACCCCTCGGAAGACGTGCTGCTGCGGCCAGCAAAATGCGGCACGCAGCAGCATGAGGGCAGCTGGCTAATGTATAGCCAGCTGTGCTCAAGACGGGGCGCCCTCTTAGGGCGTGCCCCCGCTGGCAGGCTAGGTCAGCTTTCATCTCGGGCGCTGTACAGGCTGTGCGCGGGTGGGAGGCTGCCTGCCTGCCTGGCATAGGCCAGGTGCCCTGCAGCTTGCAACTGCAGGGCGGCCACTGCGCGCACGCCGAGTGCTGCGCGCAAGACCAAGGCTAGCAGCTGAGACGGCCCTGATCCGCCAGTTGCGTCTGTGCGCAGCCGTTTGAGCTGCGCATCCCCTGAGCCGCCACGGCAGCAGCAGGGGCACAGACAAGCGCGGCCCTGCATGTGCTATTGCAGGCAGCCGCAGGGACAGGCATCGTTTAAGAATGTACGTCACCGAAAGTAGCAGACAGGTTGCCCGGATCTACCTGCTGCGCCAGTATCGTTGCAGCCAGAGTGAGTGCTGCGGCCCTAGGGCCCCGTTGATGAGGGCTGAGGGCTCGTGCCAGTGGCCTGCATGTGCAAGTGCAGATCCCTTGAGCAGTGTGTGGTGACATCGCCACGCGCAAAAAAAGGCTGTGCCTCAGAGAGGCAGCCCAGAAGCAGACAGGTAGCCCGGGTCTGCCTGCTGCACCGTTTTTGCTGGCGCCAGAGAAGTGATGCGCCAGAGTATGTGGTGCACTGAGTAAGTGGTGCGCCGAATTAAAAGAGAAGTGCTCTCACAGCCAGTGGGAGCAAGCAGGCGGGCTGCATGTGCAAATGCAGGCCCCCTGAGTGTGGTAAAGAAGCCGCATGCAAAAAAAAGGTTGCACGTGCAGTGTAACCGAGCAGTAGGGCAGCCCTGATCTACCCTGGCTGCGCCCATTTGAGTGCGGCATGTGCCTGCACGGATTGACTTATGAAGAGGCTGGGTTTCAGCACGTCATGCCTGACATGTTGTGGCTCGGTGTTTGGTGACTCTGTGTCTGTTGTGCCTAGGCTCAAAGACACGCACATGATGTATTGCACTCCCATGTCCATCCTCAAAGGAATGAGATGGGCGCACAAACGGGTTCTCGGTGTCCTGCATGTTGCAATTGCAGTGCACATTTGCTATATTTTTCTTTGGTGCGTGGTGGCTCTAGATCCACCTCCGCGCCGCACACCAAATCGTATTTTGCCGCTGTCATTGCTCAAGCGCATTAGTTGTGGTATGTAAGCAAACCCGCATGTGCAATTGTGTGGCTTGCTAATCGCCTAAACGGCCCCAGCTGGGCGCCCTGGTTGCCAGCTGCGTACCCAAGTATACATACATGTATACTATATGAGTGTATACATGTCCTGGACTAACCTATGAAGTGCGCCAGTATTTGCACAAGGAGCTTGCTTTGTTGATTTGTTGAAGAGGCCGAAGCTGAATGAAATTCTTTTCTGTATTGTATGTATTTTTGAAGTTTGTGGTAGGGCCACAAAGATACAATTGCCACGCATGAAATTATCTTTGTAAAGCAATTTCATCTGGTCTTAAAAAGGTAATACGTGAGAATTGGAAAGGATTTTGAGAGGATGCACGCTAGAAGAGCTGTGTAGGGTTCCACTCCCTGATGGACAGTGAGGAGACTTACTGAGGCTGCCGCTCTTTGCTAAGGTTTAGGTCAGGTTAGGTTACATAGCTGTACCTGCCGAACGAGGGCAAGTTAGCTGAAGCCAACCGGGCCTGCAACCGAAACTTATACAGGCAAGCTAGGTAGTGCTCTGAAATCTAGGTAAGGTTTCAAGGCAGGAGCGATCCAAATGTATACAACTATTTAGCATGATATAAAGCATGTGTTAAGTACCTGGAGCTCCTCATAGGCTTCCTAGCCAACATGTGTACATTATGAGTTACCTTAAAGTTGACTTTGTAGCTCTTGCAGGAGTGCTAGGTTGGCTATGCCAAAAAACTGGTCGCCCTCTGAAATCTAGGCACAGCATTCCAGGCACCCATGCACGAACAAGGCCAGGCCTCTGGTGTCTGCTTGGCTAAGAAAGTCTGTTAGCCTGTTTGAGCTACTAGGGGGGGAGCTATATTGCACACAGTGCCAGTTGCATTTACAAGGGTTACAAGAAAAAGGCCTTCAGTCAAGAAGTGCGACTGCTAGCCTGCTCATAAAAAACTAACAGTGCATGAAGGAAGAAATATAGCTAATTGTTTTCCTGGCCCAGAAAAGCAGACACATTGTTTAAGCCCGCGGAAGAAAATAGGGAAGCATAAGTCCTTCGGAGAGAGACCACATGTGGACGGGTGCAGTGGAAAAGGACGTGTTGCTCATCCTGTACATCATGAGCATTGCCCAAGTCACAAGTAGGGGAAGTATTGTGAGTCCAGGTCACAATTTCAATTCGTAGAGTGTGGGCACGAAGTCTGAAGCGAGCCACGCTGCAAATAACGTCGCAAGGAAGATCAAGGAGCTTGTATCTAGGAAGGGTGTATGGCGAATGTGCGACCAGGGCCCTCTTGGTAGGGAGGGCACACCATTTATGGTAAGTGGCGCTCTCGTGGCTTTATATCAGAACAAGGTGTCCAATAATCCAAGTGCCTCTATCTGAGGTCCACAACAAAACGACCAAGATCAGTAGGCTCACACTTCAGCAGCCTTTCCTTGAACAAGTAGGATTTTGTGAGACCATCCATAGCAGACAGGATGTGGGATGACCAACAATCATCGCATCGTGAGCTCAGTTGCATGTCAGCATGTAAGATCTTTCTCGCAGTAAAGCTATTGCTTTGGGTTGTATAGCCGCACTGCCGCCCAAAACCAGTTGAACTGTAGAGGCTCAAGACCACACTCGCGCATGACACCCCAAGAAGGAGTTGTGTCCTTGACCATCAGAATCCTCTTGAGCACTGTCATCAGCCATTTTGTAAAGGATTGCCCATTTCTTTGCCCTGTCGTAAGAATGGGGTGGCCCAAACCTGACTTGCATACATACCAGCAGGAATTGCATACGATTTACGGAGCCACATGCAGATGTGTAACCTGTTTGTAAGGTCATGTTCCCGTATAATTGTCTGATGCGGAAAGTACCAGCCGTGGATGGACATAGCGCTGCATCAGCTGCAGTATTCAAGCTGACATGTCTGTCACAAACCATGCCCAGATATTTGGAGGAGTCTGTGTAGGGGAGCTGCGCCCCATCATAAAAGAGAGGGGGCAGATTGCTGGTGTAAGAGTTGAAGCACATCACCTCAGACTTTTGTGTATTGACAGTGAGAGACTTTCTTCTTGCTTACACTCGTTGTTTGTTCAACATGGTCTGCATGTGGTAAAGGTCGTTGGACATGAGGCAGAGGTCATCTGCGAACAGCATGTGGGTCACCAAAAAATTTGGAGTACCAGTAAGCGCACCTTTCACCCCGTCTGCAATGCTATCAATGTCATTCAAGTAGATGGCGAACAGCAGAGGGGAGAGGGGACAACCTTGTTTAACACCGAAAGATGGCTGTACAGAAGCTGTCTTATCCCCATCCAGTAATGTATACTCATCAGCATGGTACAAGTCTTTCAAGATGGATAGGATATGGTCAGGCATCCGGCAACTGCGTAAATGGCCCTAAAGCTTATGTCTTGGAATACACCCGTAAGCTTGTTTGAAGTCTATAAATGCAGCATACAACCGTAATGACCCGCTTTGCATTCTCTGTGCAGCATGCTTCATGTGTCTTAGAATGAATTGGGGTTGCAAGGTGCTTCTGCCTGGGTAAAACCTGTATTGCGTGTCTGGAACCATGTTGTGTTGGATGCACCAGTCCTGAATCAAGGAGCGTAGCAGATTAGAGTAAAATTTATACAACTTACCACTGATCGCAATCATTCTGTAGTTCCCTGGCTGTGTCACTGGCCCCTTCTTGTGTATGGGAGTGAGCTTTGCTTCTTTCCAAGTCCTGGGGATGGTGGCTCTTGCGATGAGCAGCTTGAAGAGAGCAGCAATGTGAGGGACTAGCACGTCGACATTTTCTCAACTTCTCTCAATGTGCGTGTTTGGGCACGCGCTTGCAAGCACATTTAATGAAGGTTGGTGCAACCCAGGTGAAAATGAAACGTTAATTCCAGAGATAAGGGTGGCGACCAAAGTGCGCAGCTCATCATCTTCTGGCTTGGTAAAAAGTGTGGCCCTAGAGGTTGTGCATTGTTGTGTCTGCTCCCCAGTTGGATCAAACTATCCATGGCTGATTCAGTGCCTGTCCATTGTCTCACATGTCTGTGCTGTTCAGTTTGAGTGGCAGGTTGGCTTACTGGTTCCCGCCTGAACACATTGTGTAAATGGCTGCACCAAGAGCTCTCTGAGGCAGGGGTCACATGCTTGGCAGCTGGTTTCTTGAGCATCCCGTGAACAGTAGGGTCTTTGTCGAATTTTTTTCAGAGTTGGTTTGGTTGCGTGTTTCTGATCGTCCCACCAGCCAGTCTGACTTCATATGGGCACTCCAAAATGGGTGTGATATGTCCTCATGACTCTGCTGGAAGCATGTGCATCATGTGGGTGAATCTGGTCCAGGTCTCTCCATTCTCGAATGGTTTGCTCACGCAGCAATAGTTCAAAGTCACTCGTCACGCCTTATTGTGTCTTTGCCGAATTGGTGTCTGAGACTGTGTGTTTGAGATCAGACAGTTGTTGGTTGGAGATACTTTTCTGAGCCCGGAGAGCCAGTTATTGAGAATTCCTAATTTCTGGCTTTGATTGTGGAACACTCGATAACCTTAATGAAGAACCAAGGTCAGTGCTGCAAGATGGCAGCGTAAGCTCGAAGGCTCTGCAGGGGGAAATGGCGTGGCAGCTGGACTGTGTGTGTGCGTGATGGGGAGCAAAAGGGTAAAGTATTGAAGACATGATACAGCGTTAGGAGTGATGCAGCTCATGGTCTATGCAGTCGCGTGCCATCCGTCGCATGGCTTTTGCGCTTTGGGCAAGCTGGGGAAGGTAGGGCCCCTCGCTCAATCCGCTTCTCAGTAACTGGCTCTCCAACACTCCGGGCTCAGTAAAGTATCTCCAACCAGCAACTGTCTGATCTCAAACACACAGTATCAGACACCAATCCGGCAAAGACACAATATAGCGTGACAACAGTCATGCCAGATCACTTTTATTGACTGATCACCAATTTGGTATACACACACTACCCCCCTAATACATGGCAGATATTGACTGACAAGAAAAATAGATGCCATGGATTATAGAAAATTGAATGAAATGAAGGTGTGGATGACAAAGTGTTGGTATGAGCGATGAACCGTCCAAGATTATTGAACTTTTGAGCTGCCACGACATTTAATGGCAAGCATCTTGCTAAAACAAGGGTGGTATATACACACGACACACTTCGTCAACACACAACACAGCACAATCACAACACAAACACAAGCTTACACACTACAGCTGGGCTTATATATTCCACACTCATGATGTTGCTGCCCAACTATGCACACTGCACAATAACACAACACAAGGAAGAAGGATCAGCGTTACAGCACAGCATAAGTTTGCTCAGCCATAAGCGCTAAGGTCTGAGCCACAGCCATTGACGTGACTGCAGAATTGGGACCACCCAGCGAGTGCCCACCACAGACGTGTGGACAGGTGTGACCCATGATCATGACTTGGCCACCAACCTCAACTGGATGAGATGGGAAAACCTTACAAGAACCCGTCATGCCCGTTTCTTGAGGCCTTTTGGCCCAGGCGGACCCAGATCACAGTGACAACTTGTAGATCATCCAAATGATTTTATTTCCATACTTTCTGTCAGAAACTTCTCAAAGCTTAAGGCGTCTCCTTAAGGAGACATTGTCATCTTAGTTTTTCAAGGAGTTTTGCAAACTCGAAGTTTGCACAAATGTTAGTGAAAGTACTACTTGTTATTTAGGTGAGTCCTTTCTATTCCATCAAGAAACTTTATTGATGCGTGAAGCATTCCTTTCCTTTTGCCTTGCAGGAATTAAAAAATGGCCATGTGCAAAAACCCATTGGCCTACCAAAAAAGTGAAGCCTTCAAAAAATGACCACCCAACAACATAATGTCGTGGTGATCAAAATAAATGATGATAAAGAAATAATGAGTCCAAATCTACAAAAGCTCCCTGTGCAATGTAAATGCCAAAATCCATGCTGAATACAGACATTCAATGAGGGCAAACTTTCACTGAATATATGTATTGTGTTTTATGCAACTGTAATCGTGACAATAATGCAATAATGCAAGGCCTCAGCTCCAAGCTGAGGTGAGTGAGCTGAGTCACACATGCGTCTGCGCATGCCACGCAATCCGCACATGCTCCTGAATTCATGCCAAGATGTATAGATACAAGGAGCTTTAGAGGAAGCGCTAAACTGGCCTGCATGGCGAGAAAGTACTGACATAGAAGGTGCTCTTGGCCTTGAAGTCTGGCACAACATGGTGGTAGCAGACAATTGAAGACAGGTGAATTTCCTCATATTCACATTGAGTGCCATGCGAAGGTGCTTCATATGTGAGAAGCACACAGCCAGCTGCTTCTAACTGATCACCTCGCATAGGGACGTGCGTCAACCATCAAATGAAGGCGTGTGGGGTTGGGGCATGAGGCCCACCTGAAAATGTATAGAAAGATCAATGTGTCTTCACTCTGATATTTTTTCATTTTGTAAGGGCCCTGCTTCCCTAGTTGTTTGCAGCGTAAACTACCAATGTATGGGAGGCAAACACACCTGCTGTGCTTACATCTGCCCCTATTAACAGTTGAAGCTCTGCGTATGAGGCTGCCGGAAAAAAATTGGACGTGTATGCTTCTTCCTGACTGGCAGAGCTTAAGTGTGCATGCATGCATGGAGATCATAAGGACTTCTGTAGCTTTCCTTCTACCTTACCCGGTCATCAGTTAGCACCAGCAAACATTTAGTTGAACATGCCAGGGCAATTTCTCACCCCCAAATTGAACATCTGTCTCATAGCAATTTAAAAGACAGAAGCAAGGGTTGAGCTGTATCAAGACAATAGAGGATGACATGAAGCCCTGAAGAAAGAAAGAAAAGAAAAACTACGTAGGCAGTGAAACCACTCCCTACATCTATTAAGGAGAAGGAGACACATTGGCCCGAAGAGCCGTGAGTCTCCTCCACCAGGGAGCCCTGACTTATGCAATCCCAGAATGCAAGCTGGAACCCTATCATTTAACCATTTTCAGCTCAGCAGCCCTCGTTCAGCGAATGCAGCTAATAGTAGCATAGTATGTGACACTCGAACCGAGCCATAACTCTTGTACCAACTAGAAGGAGAAACTCAAAGGACTTCAAATAAAAACTTGAAGGACTTGAAGGAATAATGGGCAGACAGATTGAATGTCACCATAGGCATCTACTTCAAGCATAAAACAAGATGAAACTTGGTGTCCCACACTGGCGGAGTTGGGCCTACACTGCCAGTGATGGCATCTGCCTGACTTCATCTGGTAAAAAAAATACTTTTATGCTTGTCACGCTGAGAGACTGCTGCACACCAAACAGACTCGTGGCATGACCATGACTGACCATAACCACAAATGCGGTGTGTGGACTGACTGCGGACAGCGACAGTGTACACCAAGCAGACAACAGGTTGCCCACGATGAGACTGAGGAGCCTCTGATACCCTTATCCTTCCCTACACATTCTCTCTCCCCGGGCCGCTTCAGCCTGCAAATAGGCAAATTCAGCGCTGCATGCAGCTGCTTTAGGTGGCACTCACACTGGACGGTGGACTGGACTGGACTGGACTGGACTGGGCGCTGCCACGCCCGTTAACCCCCAAGGGCTAGAGTGGTCTACTCCCTGGCATACATGTTACAAGATCGCTAGGAGCAAACAAGGTGTTACTGCAAGTTCGTCTTTGACGTGCAAATACAGCTATAGCTGAAGTGACAATGGGATCAAATACTCCTCCAACTGACCCAACCGACCTCCGGGTCACAATGCAGCATAAATCTGGCACTGCACTCATCTGGCGTGACAGCTGGAGTGTTTTACCCACCTCAAGCATCTTATTTTTTTGTACATTTTGGGGTGATGGATCAAAAACACCATCGATAGAGTAGACCCAACAGGTATAGCTGCAGCATTGCAAGCTGAATTTACTTTCAGCTTGCTCCCTCTCAGGTGCATGGCAGACACAAACTACCTGCCCCCTGTTGGTCATAGGTTAGAGGTCTACTCAAGTCTAGGAGATCACTAGGGCCATAGGCAGTCTGTCAGCTAATGGTTAGCTACACTAGCGGATCTTCAAGGAAGCCTCCCTGAGGTACCTTCATACACGCTGCCAGTTCAACATTGAATTTACCTGGTTAGCGTAGACTTTGTTTCATTCTTCTTGTGTTTGCTTGTAAACTTAAACTTGTAAACTTGTGTTTGCGCCACTTAAGATTAGGTCCAAGTTGCAGGCCTTCTAGGTTTCAGCTCAGCTGCCCTCGTTCGGCGGATGCAGCTATGTAATCTAACCTAACCTAACCCAAGCTTTGCTTAGTTTGCTGTCAGAAATGACGTTTTTGAAAAGAAGGCTACACCAGTACTACTAGTAGGAGAGACGCGTGTCCAATCAAGCACCACTGTTGTCCATAATCTGAAGAGGGGTTTAGGGGGCTTAATGTAGACCTGTAGGTTCAATATGTTATGCGGGTTCTGGGATGAACCACTACCTTCTCTGTGCCTCCATTTGAGTTAGGTTGAACATCAAGTCTCATTGCTTTTTATGAGCAGCCTGAGCACTTCTTGACTGAAGGCCTTTTTGTAAACAAACCCCTTGTACCACCCCCTTGAACATCTAATCTACCTATAGCTATCTGAAGCAAGGGGGTTCCCTGATTCATTAGCCCCACACTGAACGTTTCTCCAAAAAGTTCTTGCGGTGGACATGTGCTTGCACTGAATGCATGCCTTGTTTATGCGAGCTCCAACTAGGCAATACTTGAGGGAGTCTTTCTGATGGCGTTGAGCCAATCTCTGGCTCATCATCATCACCCTTGTCAGAAGGCATGCTGGTACGAGTGCCCCTGCAGGTTGTTTAGACTTGGTAACATAGCATTATCACATACATGGCGTCATGTTTCTCTTCCATGGGGAACTCGCCAGCTACATGTAAGCATCCCCAGGACAAAAAAATGACTGCAAAAGCAGGGGTAATAAATTCTGTTGGCATGCATCAAGGGAGCAGTTTACAGCCGGTGCAAGCACCAGGCAAAACCTCACCAATAACAAAAAACCCATCACCCGCATTCATCCCGCTCCATGTTTACCAACCATAAGGTTTCCATGTTTGCCTAGCATAGTTGAGGTGTGTACTTTCAGGGGGTCCCCATCCCTCAGACCTCCCCCAGAGTCAGAAAGCTGAAGGAGCGTCTACCAACCCAAGGCACACAGACTGCAAGAGGTGAAAGGGTGCTTACATGGTAGCTTCAGGCCGATGCCTTTTCCCCAGCGGTCCCTGGCAAAGGTCCCACACCCAGCATGCTCTGGGTCTTAAGTAGGAATGCGTACTCGAATGCCACCTGCGCATGTGGAAGTTATTGTACCGTGACCGACTCTTGCAAAACCGAACAAGCCAGCCTCACAGGCCCATGCACCACAGAGCCGTGCATGGCATGGTGCACTTTCCCTCCATGAATTGTTTCATCTTCCACGCCATCCGAAGTTGTTAGATGAGCGACCTTGAACAAGGCCACTCGAGCACAACGCACCAAACAAAAGTAAGTAGGCAGTGAAAACACTTCCAGCTGCAGCAATAAAATTGCATCGTGCTTTGGTGCTCAAGTTGGGGCCATCCCATCTGAGCGCCCTACACAGATACACAGCAGCATCCTATCTTGCTTGCATCTGGTAGTGCCCACTTACTTGCTTGCGCATTCATTTTCACCTGTAGTGCTAGCTGTTCAATATGAGGGCGTCCTTGCATGCAGACCGGCAAGCAAGCTTCCAGCTTTTTTTTATTAGTCAGCATCAGCAATCTCACCTCCTTGAGGCGTTCAAAGCGGCCCGTGACAGAAAAGTGGCCAGCACCCATATCCATCTGCGCAGGTTGACAGGTGCAGCATGATGACACTTGTCAGTTTCAACAACTGTTCTGGGGTTCAGAAAGCACGTAAAGCAGGTGGGGCTGTCCAAGGGCGACAGCCCTTTGAGCAGTGCAAGGACGTGAAAGTTTGCAATGCAGCTGGGAACCACAGTATGATGCCGCCTACCTGATACATCCATGTCATAAGTCGGAGGAGCACGCAGATGTTGCTCCTTACATAGTGAAGGCACTTATGAGGGGTGTTCAGAGGGTGCACTGCTCGCTTGCAACACATGCCTTCTGACCCAGAAGCGGGTGTGCGCACACACAATCATAGGCACACACACCAAAAGAAGACATGCAGGTGCATAAGTGCGTGCTTGCACATAACACAGCCATTCCAGCCCCTCAGCCCTTCCCCCACACCCACCTGCTTCCGCATGTGCGCATGCAAAGCAGAAGCATGTGCAACCCTTCGCCCACACCTGCCCACATCCACTTGTGCACACGCATTACCTTGAGCAGGAGCATGCGCTGCCCCCCAACCAGCACTTCACTGCTGTTTTCAGGGCTTGCGGGGTTGCCGCCGGCAGCCTTTGCACGCGCCTCCGCCAGCTCCGTTTGGCCTCGTCGCAGCTTGGCAACAAACTTGGCAGGCTGCACAAAGGCAGCGTTAGGGATGCTATTTACTAGTGCATTACTCTCAATGTTGCTCATTCACATCCTCATTCAAGACGACCTCAGATGGCCAAGGCGCATCTGCTCAGGCATGGTTGGTGGGGATCCACAAGACGCGCGCAAGCTTTGTTTAGGTGATGGGCACAAGGTTTACATTCTCTGCCTGTTTGGGTGATACACACCTGGGTATATTTTTGCTGCCCACTATGTGCACTGTAAGATTGAGAGACTGCAACTACAGCATACTTTTGGCGATGTGCTTTCAGGTGCACAGCACACTCTCAACTCTTCTGAGGGCAAGCAAAGTGCATGCTCACTGGGATGACAACAGAACCCACGCTGGCACGTGCCCCGCCTATGCTCTGTGCGGCACACACCCACACACCCACCCACACACACACACACCCACACGCACATATGCACCTGCGGAGCTATGTGCTGTGCAAGTGGTTGAGGCAGACACATGCATGGCACGCCATGACACGCACCAAGAAGGGCAGCCATGCTGTCCATGCACGCATACAAGCATACACGCCCCTCAACCAATGGACACCCGTGCTC
>LFCJ01002873.1_pt1 | contig 12517 bp, 8 predicted proteins | sample 643141 | NCBI WGS metagenome assembly LFCJ01 (sample SAMN03766243, study PRJNA286221) | soda lake metagenome | biome: soda lake; feature: Kulunda steppe; material: water; isolation source: sample B1-Br-g2 brine of Lake Bitter-1 | place: Russia: Kulunda steppe | collected 2010-07 | reverse complement strand
CCTCCTTATCCCGCTTCTTGGGTTCGGATTCGTCATTCTCATGTCTACCGTTCTACCTGACGAAAGCGGGGATGGGACGCTGAAAATGAGGGACGGTGAACGAGCATCGTCACACTCTGTACTTGACGTTTCGACCGCCGCAACGTTCAAAGGACTCACCCCGCGATTCGACGATATTTACGAACAAGAACGATCGCGGACCATCAAAAGCATCCTGAAACAACCACACGAGTTATTCATTCAAAAACCATTGTGGACACTTGGTATGACGGTCCCGGTTTCACTGTTCATAGTGATTGCAGGACTTGTCACTGGGATTGCCCCTCGATCCTTGGACGGCATGTATGCAAACCTGTGGGGTACATTCTACTACATTTACGTCCCAATGTACCTCATACTCATCCCGTTATCCGTTTTCCACTTCCTCCATAACAAGCGTCGGAAAGCGATTGTAGATAACTACACCGAAGGCCTCAGAAAGTTATCCTCTGCAAACGACACTGGTCAAACCCTATTAGAGTCATTCATGACGGTCGCAGAAACGTCTACCGGACGTCTCGCCAATGAATTCCAAGCAATTAACGCGAAAGTGGATTACAACTACAGCGTCCGACAAGCAATTGTGGAGTTCAACAATAAATACCACGTCCCAGAACTCGCCCGGATTAACAATTTGATCATCGACGCTCAGGAAACAAGTTCACAGATCAGTGACGTGCTGATCACGGCCGCCCAATCAAGTGAGAACCAAGACGAATTGAAACGAGTTCGCGCATCTGCTACACGAATGCAGGTCGTCATGGTTCTCATGACGTTCTTCGTTCTTATGGCGGTCATCGCAGTTGTTCAAGACCAGTTCATTGGTGTAATTGCAGAGGTCGCAATGGACATGGACGCTGATGGTGGTGACGCTGCTGGGGGTGGTGCAATGGATTTCAGTGCAATTGATCCAACACGGACTGGGATTCTGTTCTTCCACGCAGTAACACTTCAAGCAATCTCAGCCGGGTGTCTGTGTTCGTACCTCACATCCAATTCATTGAAAAGCAGCGGGCTCTTTATTCTCCCCATGACGACGGTGTCGTTAGTCGTATGGATCATCCTCCTGTAAAAGTTGACTCACAATGAATAACAAACGCACTCCCTCAGAAATAACAGACGAACCCGCTCATTTCACAGAGCCGTCTCAATCGCCTTTGGCGGTGTTCTGCCGTGACACGCGAGGCCAAACCTTCTTTGACTTCGTTATTGGGATTACATTGTTCCTGTTCATTGTGTTTTTCGTTGTGTTTTTCATCCCAGACTTACTCGACCCCTTCGAACCTAACCCTAGTGCAAGCACTGCCCTTTCAGACAGAGGAGCCGATCACCTCACACAAAACGTGCTTCACGAATCCGGAGAAGGCCCGTATGTGCTTAACACTGCATGTACAACTGCATTCTTTAGCGGAGATGCGACGGATGAGTGCGACGTTGAGTCAAACGATCCAAGAGAGATCATGGGACTCGACAGTAACACTGAGTATTACATAGCGATTTATGATGGTGATGAGGTTATTGAAGAGATTGGGATTGAAAAGGATGTAGATGAGGAAGTCAATCCACCAGACGTAGTTGTTGATGAAGATGAATGGGAAGGTGAAGTTCGAGGGGATGGTGAATCAGTTGATGATGAAGGAACAGTCCCGGATGATGTGTTGTTCACAGGTGATGCCTCAAACATTGAGGATTCTACCATCCAAGGTGATCTCGTTGTTGACGGAGATCTTGGAGAAATTGATGATGCACGTGTTGAGGGAGATGTAATCGTAGCAGGCGATATCGGTGATATTGATACTGATAGTGGAATTGGAGGTGGCGTGATTGCGAAAGGCGATATTGATGAAATTGATGATAGTCGAGTTGATGATACTGTCGCTGCTGGTGGGGACATTGGTGATGTGGATAGTGATCAGGGTATAGGTGAAGACCTTATCGTCTATGGAGAATTGCATAATCTCGATAGTGATACTCATGTTACTGGGTCAGTGATTGAAGACCCGAGTGAAAACCCGTGGGAGTCGTTTGTGATAGAAGAGGGTGAGTCTGGGACTGTTTACATAGGTAGTGATGGTGAACCATCTGGTGAGAATGTTTATACGTCGACACGCCTTGTGACGATTGGTGGCGAGGTGTATGAATTCGAGTACAATGTGTGGTAACCATGTTCCGAAATGACACTCAAGCCCAAGCACACGTCTTAGAGTCAATTGCCGCCGGTGCGTTGATACTCGCAACAATCATCTTTGCAGTCCAAGCTACAGCGATCACACCACTCACAGTATCTACGTCTCACCAGCACATCGAGACACAACAGAAGAAAATAGCAGACGGCGTCTTGGAAAATGCGAAGTACACTGGTGATACTGATGAGTTATCCGCGTTAGAAGAAGCAATCCTATACTGGGATACAGACGACCAACAGTTCTATGATTCCACTTCAGAGGGGTATCTCGGTGAGTACCCGGATAACGAATTCGGGGACAAACTCGCAGACGCGTTTGAAGACGAACGAATCGGGACAAATGTGTATGTAACCTACTCTCGGGAGGGAGGTGGATCAGCAACACAGCAAATGGTTCATATGGGAGAACCATCTGATAATGCAATGAGCGCAACAACAACGGTTGTGCTATATGACGATCATGAAATATCTGCCCCCGATGAAAGTGACGCTATCAGCGACACCCCAGCGTTCTACGCTCCGGACGCATTCGATGACTCCAACGTGTACAACGTTGTAGAGGTTCGGATTGTCGTGTGGAGAATCTAACAATGAAACCAATGAATTCACAATCCTTTGACTCTGATACGCGCGGCCAATTAATCTTAGTTGGAACTGTACTCATCGCGGCAGTGTTAATCATCTTAGTGCTAGTGTTAAATGGCGTACTGTACACTGAGAATATTGCGACACGGGAACAGCCACAGTCTATCGATCGTTCGGTTGATGTGACGTCTGTCGTAGAACAGACCTCAGAGGACTTGATCACCTTCGAAAACAACGAACGGTACCAGGAAGAGGGAACTGCAGCTGAACATCTTGAAGAGGATATCGACAGTACCAGCGAACTCCTTAATGAACGCCAGTTCGAGGCACATGGTGAACTCACCTCGATAGAAACACAAAACCTGCAAAATGCGTGGGTTGTCGTTCAAGAGGATACAAGCGAGTTCACCTCTGCTGATCAAATTTTAGGGGATCAACCGGATTGGGAAGTCGCAACTAGTGATGGAATCAGAGGTGGTGTCATGACGATTGACTCAGCCGTTACAATCGACCCTGATGCCGATGAAGACGATTCACCACAACGGGATGAAGTATTCCAACTTGATGTCTCCGGTGAGAGCGGTGGAGCATGGTCCGTGTGGATATTCGAACATCCAACGCAAGACGCGATCGTCGTCACGGATACGTTAGACGGTGACGGTCACCCTGTCATTGACTCGGATGTGGCTTGTATTAGTGACGAGGCACCTGCTGAGATTGATTTCACAGACATGACTGTGGGCGAGGAGCAGTGTGACTTTGAATTCGCAGAATCAGTTTCAGACGGACCGTATGAACTTTCATTCAACCAAGGGGACGATATTGAAGGGACATACGAGTTCACACTCGGTAAGAACCCGAGCGATAGTGATGTTGAACTCGGGAATTTTGTTGACGCTGGCACACTGTTTGATTACGTCCTGAACACTATGGATGGGGATTCCCCTGAGTCAGGAGAGCCAACAGCCTATGATGGTGTGTACAGTTCCACAACCCAGTTAGTTATTGACGGTGAAGATGTACATCTTGATACAAAAGTGTACGCTGCCCCGTCACAACCTGATTATACAAAATCAAGTGAAGAACAATGATTCCTGGGCTCTCATTACTGGTACGTACTGGGTTCGCCTCTGATGAGCGAGGGGCTTCTTTTAATGTTGGGTACACTATTACGGTTGGTATCACTGCAATCCTTCTTATCGGTGTGATCATAGGGGTAGGTGTTGTTCTTGACGGCCAACAGGACCGGGCAGTTACCCACCAAGTGGACGTTATTGGAGACCAAGTCGCATCTGGTGTGATGGCAACAGACCGACTTGGAGAAGTTGGTGAAGGGGCGAACGCAACCGTTACGCGTGAACTCCCATCAGAAGTTGTTGGGACACCGTACCATGTACGGTTAGCAGATACGTCTGAAGGGGAGTACCTAGTGGTCGATGCAGTTGACTCACAATACGAAGCAATGGTTCCAATTGACACTGAAGCGGAGGTTAGAGAAAGTAGTGTTTACGGAGGTGTAACCGCTGAGATTGTACACGAAATCGACCATGACACCGGGGAAAGAACCGTTCACCTCCAACCGAAGGGACAACACCCCTCTGGGGTTGAGGCAGAGGATAAAGAATTCTTCGCCGTTAACATCGAAGACATATCACATGGCCCTGCTGAAGAAGGAGATTCCGTGACAGTTGAAAGCCATGTTGAGAATACTGGTGATGAATTCGGAGACCAAGAAGTTACTCTCGATATAGTTGGGTTCGGCGAAGTTGACTCTGAAAGCGTCTCTCTCGACCCGGGAGAATCCGAAACGATTGAGTTAGAATGGAGCTCATCGCAACGCTCGGGTGAGTTTGAAGGAGCACACGTTGAGACGGGTGACTCGGTTGACTTCCAAACATTCGATGTTGAAGCCGATGAAAGCGACCCACTCCTAACAGTTCATGACTTCGACGTTTCGGATAAAACCGATGAGGATGAATTCGCCACAGAGGTCACCATCGAAGAAGAACACGACGTCGAACCTGACGATCTCGACGTTGAATTGATAGTTACCCAGCCAGACGGAACAGAAGTGTACGACGAAACTGTTGAGCCAGGAGATTTCAGCGGAGACGAGTTAACCATCACATTCGGCGAGGATCACGGCACACCCGAGCTTGGAGAGTTCACCGCAGATACGGATGAATACACCATCACTGCAACGGCTGACGCAAGTAATGCTGACAGTGACAGTAACAGTGATTCATTCGAAGTGACCGCTGAAACGGAACCCGAAGAATTCAACGTGGATGTAGTCGATGACCCATCGGAAGTCGATCACGATGACAATTACGATGTTGAAGTAGAAGTAACGAACACTGGTGATGAATCCGGAACACAAGACATCGAATTAGAAATCGACGATGAAGGGCAAATAGATACTGAATCCCTTGACTTAGACGGTGGAGACTCAGAAACGGTCACACTAACGTGGGATAGTAACGACCATTCACCGGGCGACTATACAGGAGGTGTGTCATCTGACGATACCTCTGACACAGTTAGCGTGACTATTGATGATGACGCACCTGCTCGACCAGAGTTCACATCGACTACGGTTGAGGATGACTCCACAGTCTTCCCACCAGGACAGGCCGGAGTTGAATACGATGCAAGTTTCATAGTGGATGATCCGGATGACCGGTTCGACCGTGTTGAAATTGAATTCGAGAACCACGATACCACTGAGGCAAGCGAAACACTCACGTCCTCCTCTGAAACTGGGTCTGTCACACACGATCCGGGACAAGCAAACTTCGGAGAGGACTACACAATCACGTTCCGTCTCTATGATGAGGATGGGGAGGTTGAAGAGGGACAGGTCGTAATAGATGATATCGCGGATGGTGGTGATCCATAATGCCTGCATTGCACACACAAAGTAAGATTCCCGTTTTCATCGGTGATGAGAGGGGTGTTAGCCAAACACTGGGGTATGTCTTACTGTTATCCGTCGTGATCCTCTCGATAGGAGCCGTCGCTATGATGGGTGTTCCTGTGATTGAAGATCAACAAGAGTCTGAATACATGTCGAACACGGTCCGGGCCTTCGAAGTATTCTCGAATAATTTGGATGCAATGGAGCGCGATCGTGCCCCAGCTCGTGAGACTGAAATTCAATACCAAGGTGGGAATCTCTTCCAAAATGATGAGTTCTTCATGAACCTCTCTGTAACGCACGACGGTGATACTGAAGAGTATCTGTTCAGTGGGACGCCATTCACGTATGAGAAAGGAGATCGTTCAGTCCATTATGAATCAGGAGCAGTGGTTAGATCCGATCCTACTCAAGACAGTATGTCGTCTGAACCGTCATGGGAGTTTAGTGAAGACGGGATTAGAATGTCTGTTATCACGACGACTGTGACAGAGGAAGAACAGTCAATGAGTGGATTTGGGAAAATTGCGATTATAACACGAGCAGAAGGGTCAGAGACACAGGCAGTTACTGGTCAGGATTCATCTGATGATGTTGATGTCGAAATCACAATCGAGTCTGAACAGTATGATGCCTGGGCAGAGTATTTGGAAGGGGAAGGAGTCACTGTCACACAAGTAGATGATAATGAAGGGAGTGTCACAGCTGAATACACTGCTGAGCAAGCGGCGATTCGTGAAACGTTGATCACGATTGAAGCCAGGTCTTGAATTTAGTTCCCGGTTCAAATTTCGGGGTACTAGTTCGGCAAATCGCCCCGGGTAAGCAATCTTACAAAGTATTCTTTTCATAACCGGACGCGATATACCACCTACACACCGGAGTTTTCCTTTGATGAAATGCTCCGCAGGATCAGTAGTGACCAGTAGTTAGTCTTCTATTTGGATCTCCGTATGGGAGATGTGGAAATACGAGATGACAGCCGAGACTTGGTCAAGATGGTATTGATCAGCGAAGACTGGTGTGTCGTCTAATGCTTCGTCATAATGGTACGTCGCCTGGTTTTCAACTTCTGAATTACCAGCGACAGAAGCACCGAACAAATCTGCGTGTGAATGAACGGTAAGGTCACCAGGGATCTCCGATGTTCCGGGGGCATAGATGACACCAGTGACGGAATCATAGATGTCTATTTGGGTCCCAGATCCTGCATAGAACCACATCGAAGGTGATTGGTCACCGTCTACCTCAACATTGGATAGTCCCATGCTATCACTGCGAGTGAATACCTCAACCCGGTGGTCATTCCCTTCCGTGTTTATGACTTCCACATCGCTGTTTTCGAGGTCAATAGAATCATCAGCGAGCACTCGAATATCTCCATCTGAAAGATCAAATGTGAGATCATCATCTGAGCTCAAATCGGTCACATAGAAATCACCGGAGTGGAACGTGGTCTCTGAGTTCTGAGTGTCCAATTCCCGATCGGTTGTTATTTCCCCGTCTGAAATGGCAGTGCTGTCCGAGTTATCGTTTTCTTCTACCATTGAGTCGCGGACCGCTTCGATGATTTGGTCGATTGGACGGAATTGTTCAACGGATGCCTCCTGTGTGATCTCTCCTTGAACGTTTGATCCACCTCGTTTTTGGACGTCGCCGTCGGCAGCAGCGTCACCAGTGACTTCAGCATTCCCGCGCATTATGTAGTCGCCTTCAGTAACGATGTCCCCACGGATCATCCCATTATCGTGTGTGATCCCGGATGCGGCATGAATGCTCCCGTTTTCCCCGTATGAATCTTCATACGGGCCTTCGTTTGAGTTGTAGCTATCGACGATTGTTCCGGTTCCTTGACCACGAAGATCTATCCGGTTATCACCACCAACGCTTGTCAACGCGGTTGAAATTGTTTGCTCATCACCTTCTGTGACAAGCGTAACCTCTATTTCGTTGTTGTCATGATCGTATCCTGGGCTCACGTGCAACCGGTCTTCGAAGTATTGACCCCATGCTTGGTAGTACGGGCTTTCGATTGTGAGAACCAGGTCATAATCTGAGTCAACAGGGTTTGTTAGGTTTTCTTCCCCCTGTTGCGGGTACAGTCCTTCTGATTCTCCGCGTGACATTGTTATCTCGCCGTCAGAGGAAACAAAGTCTTCATCTTCATCAACCATGACGAACGGGAGTGTAGCAGTGTTACTATCGTATGAGAACTCTGGTGGTGACACCATTTCCCCCGTTTCCGGATCATCATCGTTCATAGACCAGACACCACTTCCTTGGTAGGCAACCGTTCGATCGTCTGATTGGTACTCTAACGAGTGTAATTCCTCATCAAGAATAGACTCAACCACTTCCGTTTCTGTTGGATCAGTCTCATTAATCTCCATCAAATCAAGTGAAATGTGGCCTGAGTCTTCAATTGTGACTTGTTCATCTGATCCTGCGGCCAGGTCAACCGTTTGTTCAGATCCGCCTTCGAATGCGACGAGACTCATTTGTGAGTCTAATTGTGTCATCGCCTGGTCGGTTGAGTCTTCATCAGCGGTTGTCTGTGACTCAGTGAGAATTGTACCTCCCAGTGCAAGAATCACACCGGATGAGACAACAATGAGACCGATGATGAGGATAACCCCAATCGTGGCAGATACAGCACGGTCATCATTGTGAAAGCGAACCACGTTCATACTGCTGGTTTAATCTCTGCACGCATTAACGTTCGCCCCCAACGGGCAAGGTTTTATTTGCATTTGGGTGTTCCGAGTTTGTATGCCCGGACTTAACACTCCCTCAGAACACCGGATGGTAGATACGGACGAGGGCCCTGAAATGGAAACGCTTTCCACAGGCCTTGATAATTTCGATCAAACGTTTGAACGGCAAGGAATTCGAATCGGGACGTTAGTCGGTGTCTTCTCTGACCCAGTGGCCCCTGGGGATATCCTTGCTGCAAACATGATCGCAAACCGCCCAGCGTACTACTACACATTCACACGGTCTGAGAAACAAATCCGGCGAGATATCGAACCGGTTTCAAACGTAGATTTGAATCAGACACACCTGCATTCGGTTGATTCAGAAACCCCTGCAAAGACACTTCGGAAGAAAATCGAAGAAACAACGTTCCCACGCGGTGTCTCGATTGTCATCGACCCTGTTAATGAGGTCGAGGGGTCTGACCCTGCAGAGTACAAGAAACTTGTACAGGCGCTTCAAGAATCTGTAGCTGACGCTGATGGCCTCGGAATCCTTTACGGAATTAATCCGGAGGTGGAACCGGAAAACCGGTGGGTGACGAAATACACGTGCGACACTGTTCTTGAAGTGTATCACCGTACACTCGATGAAACGATTGTTGATTATCTTGCAATACAGAAGTTGTACTATGGTCAGCAACTGATTGATGAAGACTCACGCGTATTCGAGCTTACAAACGAATTGAACATCGACATTGCAACGAGCAGAAACGTTAGTCCATAATCAATCAAAGCAAGAAAATTGTGTGAGGGGCGAGTCTTTAAAAATACCCGTGCCTAATAAAACGATAATCAAGGTCAATTATGAGCGCGCAACTTCCACAACAACGACTTACAGTCCCGGCAGATGTGAATGAAGATGAGTTCTATACTCTTGACGACGGGTCAGAAACATTAGTCACTCACGCAGATCTTGAAGAGGCAGTTGAAAACCGTGAAAAACCGCACCTGCGTGAAATCCAACGGTACTGGGTGAACAAGCCATACTCGTTCGTGGTTGTTCACCGGAACGTTCGTGATAATGAACTCCGGTACACCGTTGTTGAGCCGCGCCTCACAGAATTGGAACGCGATATCGTGAATTTCTTCCGCGATAAACTCCGCACATCTCTTGACTACGACTCGATTGAATTGAATGCCACACCAGTTGACCGTTCACGTGTGGTGAGAGACGAGACATTGAGTCTAATGAAACGGTACAACCTTCTCGGAAGTGGTCGAGAAGAGAACATGAGCGGGCTCAGCGGCCGGTTCAAACAATTCGTCATTGATTTCCTCGAAAAACAAGCAGACAACGTTGACATGGAAGAATCCGTTCACGATGAAGCTCCCACCCAGCGAGACCCCTCTACTGGGGAAGTCAGGACACTCAACAGCACACAGGTCCGACGTGTTCTGTATTACCTGGTACGTGACTACATTCGATTCGATCGTCTTGACCCCATTAAACAGGACGTGAACATCGAGGACATCTCCTGTGACGGGTACAACGCACCGGTGTTCGTTTACCACTCTGAATACGGTCAACAGATTGTGACGAACGTGAGTTTTGGTGAGTCTGATCTCGACGACTTCGCTAAAACTCTTGCACAGACCGCCGGGAAAGGTATCAGCCGTCGTCAACCGAGTGTTGACGCAACACTTACAGACGGGTCGCGTGCACAACTCACGTTAGGAACTGAAACAAGTGACCGCGGGACAAACTTCACCATCCGCCAGTTCAACGACATCCCATTCACCCCGATTGATTTGATCAATTGGAAAACGTTTAACATCGATCAGATGGCGTATCTCTGGTTGGCGATTGAAAATAACAAGTCGATTGTGTTCGCAGGTGGGACCGCATCTGGTAAAACAACGACACTGAACGCGGTGTCGTTGTTCATGCCCAGCACATCGAAAATCGTGTCGATCGAAGACAAGCGTGAACTTGAGATCCCGCAAGCAAACTGGGTACCACGGACTACACGAGAGTCCTTCCAAGATGGTGGGGCAGGGGAAATTGACGAGTTCGATTTGCTCGAAGACGCTCTCCGACAACGCCCTGACTACGTCATCATGGGCGAGGTCCGGGGTGAAGAAGGACAGACTCTCTTCCAAATGCTGAACACCGGTCACACGACATACACGACCTTCCACGCCAACAAACCCCGGGAGGTCATCCGTCGGTTCACGACAGACCCCATTAACGTGTCACCGTCCATGTTCGATGCATTGGACATCATTTGCCAGCAAGAGAGCATCGACTTAGGTGGAACGAAGGTTCGTCGTGCTCGTGAAATCGTAGAGATTGACGAGTACAAAGCATCCGCGAACCAGTTCTCGATGAACGACGCGTTCGGATGGAACCGGAAGAACGACGTGTTCCGGCGGAAAGGACGATCGAACATCTTGGAAGACATCCAAAAAGAAAACGCGTGGAGTGACAAAGACCTCCGGCGTGAATGGAACCAACGCCGACTCGTCTTAGCGTACCTCGTTGTGAATAACATCAACACGTACGCAGGCGTGGCCGCAACACTCCAAGGATACATGTCTTCGAAGGAGACGATCCTCGCGCTGATCGCAGACGATGAACTCCGAACCCGAATCGCGGCACTCCACCAAATGCGGACCATCAATATTGATGTGGACCCTGAGAAAGAAGCATTAATTCCACGTCCTCGAACCCCAGACGGGGTTGGGAAAGAGGCGAAAGGGATCCTGTCAGATACAGAATCGCTGCTTGTCGGGTACGATAGTAGCGAAGTTGATTTCGCCCAAACAATCGAAGATATGTTGATGAGCGAGGGGCTGTCCAAGGAAGAGCGGAGAATAGTTAATCAGCTTGCTGAAGCAGAAGCCAGTAGCGAACTTCCGGCAGGGGTGGATACCGCAGTCACTGATTCCGGTCAACTAAGTGGTGGTGATGCCCTATCGCTTGATGACGAGTTAGATGAACTCTTCGAGGATGAAGAAAGCGGCGATGACGACGGTGATCAGTTAATCCTGACAAGTGAGAACCTGAATCGGTTGAACGAACAACAACCAACTGGGGTCTCTCCTTCGGACACCACGGAGGCGGAGGCGGATTCGGATGTTGACGATATTGATTCGTTCTTCGAGGAGGCTGACAGTCAGGAACCTTCAGGCGATGACACAGAACCAGACGAAGACAGTGAGGAAGACGACATCGGAGAAACAGTTGACTCTGTTCTCAGTGACACTGAAAACGAAATCCCTGACGTCGTCGCTGCAGCCCCACCAGATGACGACGAAAGTGATGATGAGACCGAAGAAGACGAGTCAAGTCAAGACGGGAACAACGAAGATGGAGACGAGAACGAAGATGAAGACGGTGAATTAGATAACCCACTTTCAGGTGATCAGAGTACCAGGACCGTAGAAATAGACGAGGAAGAAACAAGCGGGGAAGACAACGACGACGAAGACCAATCAGGGTTTGAAACTCCTGACTTGTCTGGTGACGAAAGCGAAGGTGACGAAAAATGAGTGGCACACCAGCGTCATCCGGGGACGTTAACACTACCTCTACTGGCAGTGGTATCGAGTTCGACACGTCATTATCTCTGTCGGTTGCAGAGTTATTCTACCCGTCGTTTAAACGGCTCTTCGAGGGTGAAGATTTCGTTGATGATGTTGAAGACGATTTAGGGAAAGCAAATATCAACACACCCGTTGAGATTTACATCTCAGCTGCGCTCGGATATGGGACAATCGCAGGTGGGGTTCTCGGAATCCTCATTAGCCTTGTTGCATGGGTGACTCTATCGGCCGTGTTAGGTGCTGCTGCACTGTCCCCAGAGATTTTCCCATATTCTGAATCGATTGTGACCGTGTCGCTTGTCACAGTCATCAACCTGATTCAGTACCCGCTCATTTCGTTACTTATCGGGGTAGCCGGCGCTGTTATGGGGTTCTTCATGGCGTTAACCTTCGCCACGTATTACCCAAAGCAACTGAAACGGTCCCGGAAACGCGAGATCGATTTAGTGCTCAGTGACGCGATCGCGTTCATGTACAGTCTCTCAGTTG
>LFCJ01002872.1_pt1 | contig 12520 bp, 22 predicted proteins | sample 643141 | NCBI WGS metagenome assembly LFCJ01 (sample SAMN03766243, study PRJNA286221) | soda lake metagenome | biome: soda lake; feature: Kulunda steppe; material: water; isolation source: sample B1-Br-g2 brine of Lake Bitter-1 | place: Russia: Kulunda steppe | collected 2010-07 | reverse complement strand
GGCGCCTGAAACGAGCGAATCAGCAGGGCACCATTTTGGCATGTTATATTTCACAAAATATATAGCGCTATATAGCGCTATGTAGCGCTATACGCTATATAGCGCTATAGGCCAACGCCGACCCCTATATATTACATGAACAATGCTGCATAACCCCCATACGCCCTGTGGGCTGAACCTCACTGCACCGTGCTCTGCAAGCCAGTTGCTGTACAAGCCAGTTGCAGGAACATGTTCATCAAGCTTCTAGGCCCAATGCTGGGCAAACCGTGTGTCCTTACACTGCGTGTAAGCCCAATGCAATGAACTGCGTGCGTGCTTCCTTGCTTGCCTGAGCACGCACTTTTTGAGCAGCGCACCTTCGCTCATGGTGGTTGAGCCTGATGTTGGACCTTCCAGTGATGTGGTTCAGCGCATCCCAAAATGGGACCATCGCCTGTAGCATGGCAGGCATGCAGCTGCTTGTGGTTTCGAAGTGGCAGACGTGCAGAGACTAATGGTGGTGAAGTGGCAGGGGCGCAGCGACTAGTGGTGAAGCTGCAACCAACCTCAGTGTGCCAGCCACAGCGCGTCAACCTCATCATGCAGCGATGCGGCAGCCAACCTCAGCATACACAACAATGCACTGCATAACATACATCCTTCACAGACCCACATTCGCAAACACCACGTATACAGGCCACAGGCGTTGGCTTGCAGCACAACAGCCAGTAACCCGGCCAAGGCCCTGCACACAGCGCACCTCAGGCTCATGTCCATGAGCCCCGTTTTGATGGATTATGAATCATAATTTATGATTTCAAAAGGTATGAGCACCCCTTAGCCGCCACACCCATCACCTGGTAATGATCGTCTCCAAGAATGAAGGAGTAGGATGCAACTGCGGCTGTGGCCCAAAGGTACAGCTCCCAGCAGGCGGCTTCATCTGGTCAGCATAGCAGGCAGAAGTGCGTAGAATGAGCATGCAGCACAGCTTGGTCAGCGGGGCGGTCATGGTGCCTCATGCTGCACTGCACTCAGACGCCAAGTCCGCAGCGGACATTTCTGACAGTCCGCATCAAAGCTGACATGCTGCAGGATGAGTGTGCGCAGTGCAGGTGTAGCCCTTAAATCCTCGCATAGAAGAAGCACGCCAAGCTGTTATTGCCACACATAAAGGGAAACAAAACACAGGCTAGAATGAAATTAGCTTGCTCTCTTTCGGGATGGGCTGAGCAATCCTTGAGAGACCAGGACACCATGCTTCACACGGCACCATGCTTCACGCGGCACCATGCTTCACACGGCACCATGCTTCACACGGCACCATGCTTCACACGGCAATGGCATTGCTTGACGCGTGGGAGCCCAGGGGGACAGCTTGAAGTCGTAGGGGGATGCAATTGGGCATTGCTTGACACGTGGGAGCCCAGGGGGATGGTTTGAAGTTTGCAGGGCTGTGGGGCCATTTAAGGATCGTCTGTGCACCAACCTTCAGGAAAGGCCTTGAGGTCCGCATGCTTTAGAATGAAGGGCTTGGCCACGTCCTCCCAGGCCACTCTCACCTGTGCTGGCCAGCAAGAAACAGAGGCCGCTGCAGACGTCAGACAGTGCAGTTTAATGAGGCTTGGCCTGTGCGTGGATCCACTTCACGTGCTGTGCTAGCAAACTGTTTTGCAGTGGTCAGTCACACCCCTGACTGCAGTCGGTCACACCCCTGACTGCAGTCGGTCACACCCCTGACTGCAGTGGTACACACCCCTGACTGCAGTCGGTCACACCCCTGATTGCAGTCGGTCACAACCCTGACTGCAGTCAGTCACACCCCTGACTGCCCTTCTAGCTTAGCAGTCGGTTACACCTACACCCCTGACCGCCCTTCTAGCTTTGCCCCTCTGACCTCAGGCCTTGCACCCATGTGCTTGCATGCCTACTGTGGCGGCCCCGCAGCAGCGTTTGAAGCATATGGTGGCACCATAGTCCTCCTTCTCCCAATCAGCCCAGGGATCTGGTTTGGCACAATGGTACAAACTCTGGGGCACCTGGCTCATTCTAACCCCTGGAATATCAGGTCAAGAGACACTGCAAGAGCTACTTGAAGTGCGCCACGGGCCATAGCCGTGGATGAGAGCATAAGCTCAGCCACCTCTACAGACCAAAACTGTCCATTCCTGGCTTGCACTGTTTGCCCAAAGCATGGATGTCCATGCCTTTGCACAAAGGAGGCCTCTCTGACAGCGTACATGTGCGTACATGCACGTGACCGGAAACTGCAGTCTAATGGTTGTGAGCGGCCAGTGTGCTCCTCTGCCTATGTTCAACCACGTGCAAGATTGTACATCAAACCTCTGCCTGAATTTAACCACGGGCAAGATCGTACATCACGGGTGAAATGGCAAAAACGATCACAACACAATCGCTTGTTGTAACCTCTTGCCCTTACACACACAGTAGGCCCACCCATCCTCAACTTTCACAAGACTTGAATGCCACACCGGTTGCCCCCCTCAGCACTACCATCTTCACGCAAATTCCATATTGCTAATGCAATAGTACTGGCTTATCTTTTGCGAATAAGATACCGGGTAATCCTTCACCCGCACGAGCTTGTCCGCTTGGAAGCTTGGACAAACTCAATCAAGTGATGACTTGCATGTCTACTCTTCCCAAATAGACCACAAGTTTGCAGATGCAAAGAGACAAGGCAAGGAGCAGGGGGAGTCGGCTGGCAGCGCACCTGGGTGAGCAATTGTAGAAACCTATACTCTGTGAGGGTGGAGGGAGCTTGGATTGGGCATGATAGTCTTTAATTCATGGAAGCGTGGCTCGACCCACCTGGGTGGGAGCGTCTGCAGGGACTTGCACCTTGCCCTCCATTTTGTCCAAAGTTGCAGTACCTTGCAGCTCACGTAACTCCTCCTCCTGCATTGAGACATTAGGAGTTCGGTGCATGTTCTCAAAGTTGCCAAGCTCATTCTGGGACACTGGAGGTATCATGGCCATTACTTTCAGCAATACAACATTTTCTCGCAACCTTGAAACCGTGCCTCACATGGCTAAGAATCCTGATCATTCCAGGATAGGTTATTCTGTACACTGGGCTCCAATTGCGCCAGCCAAGCCAGAGCATGCCACAATTGTTCTAAATTACGATATGACCAATGCACTAGCCTCAGCAGTGCAACAAAGCAAGTGAAAAACCCGCTTTTCCTGGAGCTTTGGGAGATTAGATGCACCTGCATCATTCCTGAGGTGTGTTTACTTTTAGACGCTTATTAGATTGACAGGCTTTAGTATGAATGGAGCAGGGCAAACCCCCCATGTAGGCATGTAACTCACGCTCCAGAACATGGGCATGTGAGACATGTCCTTTGGGATGAAATCCAAGTAACCATCCCACCTGCGAGGGGTGAGAAGCACATCGGTGCCTATGTTAGTTTTCTTCAAGTTACTGCTTAGTGGCATCACAATGGAAGAGTGCGCAGTTTCTCTCACCAATTTCCTTGCAGATTTGTTCGCAGGACCAATGGCAAATCAGATTGAGGTGACAGATGAGCGCGTGCTGGCTTATTTGCTGACTCCCTACATCGACCAAACCCCCATGTCACGCATAAGCCAAAGCCAAAGGCAACCCTTTTTTTACTAATGTGTGCCTTGCGGCCATGTGCATAACCATGAATGCAGCGCCTCGACAAGTTCAAACGTTATCCAAATTTGGTCAATCATTTGGGCTTGTTCCTGCAGCATAAGAGAGTCAGAACCCAGCTTCACAACGACCTTGAGGCCTTGCCCTGGTGCCGCTCAGCCATCACGGCCAGGATGAGACCCTGCACTTCTTGGATAGGATCCACTGCGGTTGCCTTTGCCAGGCCTGCATCTGCATAGTCCCAGCAGCGGCACCTACTTTTGCTTTGGTTTAAGGAGACGGACGGCTGCTGCCGTCTGTTGAACTCACACCTCCTGTCCTCCCATATAACTTAAACAAATAGCAAAAATAACATAGACGGCAGCGGATGGCGCTCCAACAGAGAGGTACCCAACCTTGTCCTTACCTTCCAACTGCTCGGAAATACAACAATTCTCTGCCATACACACCACGTCATCAGGGACCTCCACAACCTGACGTTTTGGATTATAAGGAGTGAAAAGGTCAATTTATATCCCTGGAACGCGACACTCCATGCAAGCAGGCATGAGCGCATGCAAAAAAAAGCGTTACAGGTGCCGCACCAGGTCCCCTGCACGCATGGGCTTCGTTGCAACAACTCCTCGTATTTTGCTACCCTCTACAATACCTATGGTACAGTTTGGGTGTGATACCCTGTGTTTTACCAGCCATGCCAGAAAGGCTTGATCGCTACTGCTGCTGGGAGTACTAGATTCTGCTTTTCGCTTACCCATTTCTATTTTTTCAATTAGCTTATTGGGCGCCATGTGTTAACTCTCCCAAAGGGTTTTTTTAGTGTTTTTGTATCGTCAGTGTCAAACTGCTTATTTTTGCGATATCATTCTTTATCAAAAGATATTATACATCAAGGCTTAAAACGTATCGCATCGTCATGCGATTCTGACTAAGACTTTCCTGGGATGCACCCCGTAGTTATTGTTCTTAACCTCCTACAGGTTTGTGAATAAACCATTAGATACACTGGCTCTTGAGGTGCATGTTGATGCAAGCGCACTGGGAGCGCATTACTGGCACATGCCCTCAAGAGGAGTCTTTTCATCATGCGGTGCGCGCAGGTGGCAGGGGGCGTATTGCTCTTGCATTTAACGGGCCACTTGAACTTTTTGTTAGGCAAAAGCGAGTTCAATCACGATACCTGCACGTTCAAGCCCTTGGCAGATGTCCACTCTCCGCATGACTTGTGCGGCGCCCTCTCGGCCCTGGCCCTTGCTTCTGTTCTGGCCTGGTTCCTGATTCAGCTTCTGAAGGTGGGTCTGCTTCTTGCCCCCTGCGCTAGTATGGGTCAGTGCTTGCGCCCAAAATTTTCAAGATGTGTATCTGGATCAAGATCGGACACCAAGTTAGGCGGCAGAACATACAAAGGTTAGGCCCCTCCAAGATGGACCTCCTCCTCAAGGTCCCACTGTGCCACCTTAATGACGGAACCCTAAGGGGTGTCACTGCCGTGTCCATGGTTCTGCCCGCCCATCGCTTTACTGTGCTGTCGCTAATATGCTCAACCACAGCTTGCTGTTCTCCTGTGGCGTGCAGGGCATGCTATTTCTGGTATACTCAACCACAGCTTGCTGTCCTGCTATGGCGTGCAGGGCATGCTGTCGCTGATATGCTCAACCACAGACGGAGACGGGCGCAGGGAGGCATGCGTGGAGGTGGTGGCGCGCTGCACGCTCGCCTTTGGCTGGGTTTTCCTGGCGATCGCCCTCACCATTGCCCTGCACCAGGTGCGTGGGCAGGCATGACCTACCTAGTTTTCAGGCAAGATAACTGGGCTCGGCATGCACCAGAACTGCGCCGCTCATTGCTCTCCTTGCTTTGTTCCGCATCAAGAAGCATGTTAGGTCTGATGGGGGCTGTGGGTGCTGGCCACTGGTGGAAGCACGTGCTCACTTTCGGTGCACCCAGGGCCCATAGCAGCGTGCAAAGAGTTTATCGTGTGCATCTGTGCCTGCGCTCTGCATGCTCCACCCATGCCTGCCACCAACACGCGTCTGCAAAAGAGTCTGGGTGCGAGATCCAGCCCTGCGCACTAGCCACGTGTGTCACGCAACACATCACACACATCACACGTCTCACATCACATACCTGCACACACGCACACACACATGCATGGTTCTTCCAGATGCTTCCAGCCTACTCTTAGCAGCAGATGCGTCTTTGCACCGGGTAGGCCTCTGCTGCGGGCTGGTTCAGGACCGGGGAGTATGCCAGCCTTCCCGCGCGCGCCTTGTTGTCGCTTGCATGCCCTGCGCAGCTCTTTTGGTGCATGCCCTTTTGGTCGCTTGCGTGCCCTGCGCAGCCACCCCGCTCCACTCCCCTTGCACCCTGCCGCACAACGGTGCATTCCTGCATGCAGGCAGACATGGATATCCATGCCCAGGACACGACCTTCGGCAGCGACAGCCGCTCCGTGCTTGCCGGCACTGTGGTCGGGGGCACGCAGAATGGCATGCAGGGGGTTGCTGGCTTGTCCACTAGGGACGCTCTCCTTGGAGATCCCAAGCAGGTCAAGGTGGGCGAGTGTGCTGCCTGGTCAAGGCGGGCGAGTGTGTTGTTGGGTCAAGGTGGGCGAGTGTGTTGTTGGGTCAAGGTGGGCGAGTGTGTTGTTGGGTCAAGGTGGGCGAGTGTGCTGCCTGGTAAAGGCGGGCGAGTGTGTTGTTGGATCAAGGTGGGTAATTAGGGTTGTGACGGGGGGGAAGTGTGAGTGTGCTTGCGTGTTGGGGGGGCGGGGGGGCAGTGTTCATGAGCTGTGCGCTTCATGACAATAATGCTGATGCTCTCAGATGCTCTCATGGGGCACAGCTCTCACAGGGCTGCATCTGATGGCGGCTGGTTGGCCGGCAGCTTGAGGGCTGCAGCCGGGCTTGACAGAGCATTGGAGCAGCCGCTGCTGGCTAGGTGTCACTGTGGCACGGCTGGGTTCACTGTGGCACAGCTGGGTTCACTGTGGCACGGCTGGGTTCACTGTGGCACGGCTGGGTGTTACTGTGGCACAGCTGGGTGTTACTGTGGCACGGCTGAATTCACTGTGGCACAGCTGGGTGCCCTCGGGCCATGCCACGGTTGGTTATCTCTGAAGCAACCCCCTTGGCCTTGGGTTTACTGGGCTGGGTATCGTTGTTGCACGCCATGGCCCGGGGGAGGAAGGTGTCACCCTGTAGCTCTTTGTTGGAGCTGGCCCATGTCAAACCCAGTGCCACTCATCCCAGTTGTGCTGCGCCTTCCATGGAGCAGAGCACTTGCGTTTACTTTGCGTGCAAAGCATGCGTGCATGACACAAATTCTAGAGCACTTGCGTTCAGTTTGTGTGCAAAGCATGCGTGCCTGGCACAGATTATAGAGCGCTTGCGTTCGGTTCGTGTGCAAGCATGCATGCCTGGCACAGGTTCTAGAGCACCCCGGGGGGTTCAGCCCCCAGGAGTGGGAGGAACCATCAACCAAGCAGCTGTCGGCTCCAATCTCGACACCGCTGCAGCACCAAAAGCAGAAGGGGGTGCCCACGCTAGCTGTCCGCACCTACAGGAAGCTGTATGCACCTACAGGGTCGTGCGCTGCAACAAGAGGGCGGCATAACACCGCGAGGGCCTTTTGGATGGTCCCCTCCAAAACATGCTGCCTGCTCTCGGCCGCTGTGCACACCGCCGCCTGCATGGGCGTGCGTGTGCGTGTGTGTGCTTGAACCTCCCCTGCTGCCTCCCCACTGCCCTACAGGTGCTGCTCATCGTGCTGTGGGTCATGGCGGCCATAGCGCTGGGCCTCGCGCTTTTCGCTGTGGGCGCCTGCTGCCTGGCGTGCTGCTGCTGCTGCTGCGGCGACAGCCTGTACTGCTGGGCTCCATGTGCGGCGGCATGCTGCTTGTGCTGCAGCGACGGGCGGCGGGGGGATGACTGCTGCTCGCCCCTGTGCTGCGCGGAGATGCTGTGCCTAGGTGGGTGGGCTGGGTCCCTGGTGGGGCAGTGGCTTGGGGTTGTGGGAAGGGTGGGCTCAAGAGGATGTGGATATGGTTAGCAGGGTAGGATGGATCGGCAGCTCTGGTGTCGCCTGTGTGGATATGGTGAGCAGGGTAGGGTAGGTTAGGTTTTTGAGGCTGTTTCCGCCAAACGAGGGCAGCTTAGCCGGAAGTTAGTTAGTTTGGGTTCGAACACCGAACCCACAGGTTGCGAGGGTGGATAATCGACATTCCATCGCGAGCAGGGTAGGACGGATCGGCATCTCTGGTGTCGCCTGGGCTGCTAACACTGTCGATGGCTTCAGGTGCGTGCATGCTTGGTTATGGGGCTGAGGGGCATCTAGGGGTATGTGCTGCACCTGAGCTAGCGGCTTCCGTGCGGCCAAATGAACAAACCTTGGTTGTTGGGGATGTGAAGATCACAGGTGGCGTCAGGAGGGGATGTCAGGGATGCCAGGAGGCCATGAATGGCAGGGATGTCAGGCATGCCAGGGATGCCAGGAGGAGACTAGGAATGTCAGGAGGAGACTAGGAATGGCAGGGATGTCAGGCATGCCAGGGATGTCAGGCATGCCAGGGATGCCAGTAGGAGACTAGGAATGTCAGGAGGAGACTAGGAATGGCAGGGATGTCAGGCATGCCAGGGATGCTAGGAGGAGACTAGGAATGGCAGGAGGAGACGAGGAATGGCAGGGATGTCAGGCATGCCAGGGATGCTAGGAGGAGACTAGGAAAGCCAGGGGTGCCAAGGAGGCCAGGAGGGGACCAGGAAAGCCAGGGGTACCAAGCTTGGGCAAGGACACAGACCTTGTGGGCAGGTTCTTCCTTTGGTGGCATGACATACGACCATGGGGCGTTGGCCACGAGCCCCGGTGCTTTTGGGGTATGGAAGGCGGGAAGGGGGTGATGAGAAGTGGTGGGCATGCCCAGGCCTCCTTGTTGAGTCTGCCTACCATGGGCCCACCTGCTCGCAAGTTTAGTCAGTCAGCCACGGCCCCCCCGCCCCACCCCTTGCAGGCTGGTTGCTGCGCAAGATGTGGCAGCCGGACCACCACTGCGAGCACACGCAGCACCACTGCCATGCGCACGCGGAGCACTACTACCACCACCCGCCCATGCCGCCACCCCCACCCCAAGTGCTCGTGCACGGCAGCGGCTACGGCTACGGCGCCCAGCATGCCCCGCTGCAGGAGCCGCTCCTGTCTGGAGGGCGTGCCCCCCTTGGTGCGTATGCTGGATTTGTGCTGTGCGTGTGCTCCAGCACAGGCACACCTCTGTCACTTCCGTGCCCACCGTGCCTACGAATTCCATTTGTCTCAAGGGGAGGGCGCATAGAAAACAACGCCCCTGCAATGCTTATTGAGCAGCCGCGAGCCTGCGTGCTGTATGCTGTAGTGGGCATGTGAGTGATGCCCAGGGCGCGTAATCAGGGGCTCAGGGGCCTTTGGGTGTGCTTGCTCACTTTCAGGTGTGTGTGTCTGTGTTTTAAAAGCCTGCGTTTGGCAAGCACTGTTGCGCGCTGCATGTTGCAGACAAGAAAATCAGCAAGCTTTTGTTAAGCAAGCACCCCCACTTTCTCATGTAAGCACATCCACGCACCCAAAAGCACACACCCAGCCGTCAACTTGACACATACACACCATACTAAAGCGCCAAGCAATGCTCATGGCGCTTGCGCGTACATGCAGCCGGCTATGGTTACATGGGCGGCGGTGCTGCCGCCTGGAGTAGCCAACCAGGCGGCCCTTCTCCTTACCAGCCGCCTGTGGTCCACACTGCACCAGGCGGGTGGGGGCCCGGAGGGGCAGCCGGGAAAGGTTCCAAAGACGTTGAGTATGCTGCCCCATCTGCACCTCCCCAGAAGTAGCCTTGTGTTTTGTTGTGATCTGATGGGCCGCTTCCCTTCTTGAGGGAACAAAACATCAGTCGGTCTGACATAATGCGATTAAATCAACCGACCACACTTTTACGTTATACTTGACGTCAGGCATGATGCGATTCAGTCAATCGACCACACTTTTAGAAGAACAAGACGCAGGCCTCGCGAGGAATGTGAACACCATGGTGATGTGATGGCCATGGTGACGTGATCCCCGATCGCTTATAACGCTATTGGCAAAGTGCTGCGAGTTAGAACGAATCATATTACACTACAAGATTCAATCATATTACACTTTCTACAACCCACGAAAAAGCCGGTTGGTCCGTAAGGCTGGGACCAGATATAATTTAATTAATTTACTTTATAGAGGCAGGAACATAGAGCAGAATGTCCACTCAGACGGTGCAGCTCCAGGAGCAATCGTACACACGAGAGGTAGGGGATTTGCACATTGCGTATTTTAAGACACGATAAATTAGTCTTGTATTGAGGATCTCAGACTTGTACTGTTCTTGCGATCCATGGCTCTGATATCATCACCTTGCCTGCGGTGCACCTCCCAAGTACCCGCCAACGGTCCAGCACCAGCCCCCAAAGGACCTTGAGAAGGTTATACCCAACCCTGGTATGTGTACAGGCTCCTTTACCCGACACAGCCTCTCTGCAGCTGCAGATCATCTTATGTACATATGTACATATGCAATGGCGCAGCATCCTTTTGCCTTGTATGACACCCATGCCTTTTGCATGCAGAGGCCGCCTACTCTTTTACAAAATGCTGTAAAATCTGCATATTCAATGAAGCGGGAAAGCACATGATCAACAGAAAACCGTAGTGAGCTGAGCATAATGGGAAAGTGCACTGCACAAGCTAGCAACGAACCTCTATGACGCTCATTTGACTGCATAACATCATAAAATAATCCTTGTGGTTCAATGAGAGCAGCTCGTGCGGCTTGTTGGCATGTACAATCACAGGCCTGCCACGTGCCAACCGCGCCATCTCCCGGGAGAAGCCAGAGGGAAGCCCCACGAGCCCTCCAAACGCGACACCCATCCAGCAGCATGTCCTTTGGTTTGATTTGTAAGTGGCGCATCCAGTCAGACCGACTTTGTTTTTTGCCACCAACTGCTACGCAGATGCGCAAGCGCCTGCCCAAGTTGAAAAGCCAATTCCTCACTACCTTAAACAAGCTCTGCCCCAAGAATTTCTGCCTGCACACATTCTGTTCACGGGCCTTCAGGTGCTGCCACTTTCTGAATTCTGAATGCTATGCTCATTTTATAACACACACACTGGCTTCCCTCTTGGCATGCCATGCATGCACGCGCACCTCCTGTGCGCAGTGATGGCGATGGTGTGATTTACCCATGGGACACGTACAATGGCTTCCGCAAGCTGGGCTTTGGCTGGATCGTGTCCGCCCTTGCACCTGTTGTCATCCACGGCACCTTCTCCCTTCCAACACAGGTGGAGCAGCACATACAAGTTCATGCTGTTGCAAACAGAGCCAGAAGGAGCGCGGGTGCTGTATGGGCTCCATGGATAGCATGCACAGATGCAGGCGCCCTGGAAGACAGGGAGGATGCAGGGTGCCTGCCTGCAAGACCCTTGCACTGAGCCTTGCACTGACCTTTGCACAGCCTCTGCCCTTCTTGTTTGCTTCTGCCAGATCGCTGGCAGGGTGCATGAAAGATGCATCGTGCACTGCGCTCTTGCGTGGGTGATGCAGGCACGCAGTGCAGGTGATCAGACGCCCCTGTGCTGACTGATGCTCCCCAATTAAATCATCAGGATGCACTACAAAGGCACAGGGGTGTTGCATCACCTCCTCACTGCGCTTCCCATCCAAACAGCAGCGCGAGCGGCCCATTTTTGCAGGGATGGCTCGTCAACCCCCTGCTCCCCATCAACATCAACAAGATGCACCGCACCAAGCATGGCTCCGACAGCGAGGTCTACGACACCGAGGGCCGCTTTGTGCCTGAGAAGTTTGAGGCAAGTCTGGTTATCACCATGGCTATCAGATTAGCTTGGCACTTGTGAGGGCCTGCACAAGAACATCTTGGTCCTGCCTGCGCGGGCATGCCAGTATCCTATTGCTTGTAGATCTGCATTCTGAAGACAGATATCGGTTTTTGAACACTACCACACTCCTTCAAAATCATGGCGCAAGCTCTAAAGGTTTTTGGGCACCACCAAGGCTTGCAAAGTAATTAAGGAATGGACCACTTATCTTTATAACCCAAAGCCACTCGCAACTGCACACTTCTGGATTTCTACCTGCATCCTCTTTTGCACAAGTCTGGCAGCAAGCTATGTGTGTGTGCCCAAGTCTCCTGCCCTCTTTAACTTAAAGTTTAAGTCTTGAGATCTTTACAGCTGTTCTTGTGCAAATATTGCCCTTGCAGGAGATCTTCAGCAAATACGACCGTGAACAAAAAGGTGGACACAGCTGAGACATGCAGCTTACCTGATCGGGTTTATGTTGCAAATTGCTTCTACAAGCCATCTTCATTGGATATTCTTGATTGCCACACCTTTGCCGGCTTGATGTTGCGCCTGCTGGCCATTTGGTTGCTGCGCCTGCTGGCCATTTGGTTGCTGCGCCTGCTGGCCATTTGGTTGCTTGTGGATGCATGCAACGCCACCCTGATGAGTCACCTTGGGCAAACTTGAGGATAGGAGGTCCAGCTCATGCACCGTGATGTGGTATCAAAAGAAATCAATTTCTATACTAATGCCTAAGCTTGCAACCCAAATGCCTGCTGTGTCTCCATTGTAATGGCTGATTGAATGGTATACTGTGAGGCAGGATGCCAGTGCTCACAGCGGTTGGCTGACAGCTGTGGCTTGCACACCTGCCACAGGGGGCCTCAACTGGCACGACATTCAGGAGATGGTCTATTCCAACATGAACGTGATGGACCCAACGGGTGCGTGTCAGTGCATCTGCTGGTCTAGGCCAATATGAACGCAATGGACCCAACTGGTGTGTGTCAGTGCATCAGCTGGTGCCTGTGT